>ULQD01071102.1_pt1 | contig 27089 bp, 16 predicted proteins | sample 1954121 | NCBI WGS metagenome assembly ULQD01 (sample SAMEA4835646, study PRJEB28245) | human gut metagenome | biome: gut microbiome; material: fecal sample | place: Denmark | collected 2008 | reverse complement strand
ACAGTCTGCTGAGCCTGCCGAACCGCAGGCCCCGGCGGATGATACTCCGGAACAACCGGAAGCCGAAAACGACCAAAAGGAGGAAGAGTGAGCCATGTTTGCCATTTTTAAGCGGGAACTGCGCAGCTATTTCACCAGCCTGGTCGGCTATGTTGTCATTGGTGTTATGCTGGCGTTTATCGGGTTATATTACTCCGCCAACTGCCTGGTGTATGGCACGTCGGATTTTTCAACCGTTTTGTATTCTACCACGCTGGTCATGCTGTTTTTGCTGCCGGCGCTGACCATGCGCAGCTTTGCGGATGAACGCCGCAATAAAACCGACCAGCTGCTGCTCACCAGCCCGGTGGGGATCCCTTCTATCGTGATGGGTAAGTACTTTGCCCAGCTGGCGGTGTTTGCCGTGCCCATGGCGGCAGCGGCCATCATGCCGCTGGTGCTCACGGCCTTTGGCACCATCTCCCTTACCAGCGCTTACGCCACCTGGCTGGCGTACTTTTTGATGGGCGCTGCCTGCATTGCCATCGGCACCTTTGTCTCCGCCCTGACGGAAAACCAGATCATTGCGTACCTGGCTACTTTTGGTGCGCTGCTGATCTGCTACCTGATGAACGGCATCAAGAGCCTGTTCACCAGCGGCAACACGCTGGCATTCATCGTGTTCTGCGTGGTGCTGGCGGTTGTGGCTCTGCTGGTCGGTCTGGCCTGCAAAAATGTCACGGTGGGCAGCGCGGTGTTCTGCGGCGGTGCCGTGGTGCTGGTGCTGCTGTTTAAGCTGCGCCCGGCCTGGCTGCTGACCGGCTTTAACAGCGTGCTTGGCGCGCTGGCACTGTTCCAGCCGTTTACGGATTTTGTGGGCGGCATGTTCAGCGTGACCGGCATTGTGTATTATCTATCGGTGGCGGGACTGTTCCTCTTCCTGACGGGTCAGGCACTGGAACGCCGCCGCTGGAATTAAAGAGGGGGGTCCGACGATGAACTTTAAGAAAAAGAACGCGGCCAATGCCCCTGCCCCTAACCAGGCACAGCAGGCAGCGCGCCGCCGCAGCCTGCGCAGCGGTGCTTACGCCAGCGTGCTGGCCGTTGTGGTGCTGGTGCTGGTAATTCTGCTCAACCTTGTGGTGGGCGCGGTGCCCACCAAGTTTACCCAGTTTGATATTTCCACCGGCAAAATGTTCACCCTGAGCGATACCACCAAAACCATGCTGCAGGGACTGAACACCGATGTGACCGCCTATTACCTGGCGGAAACCGGCAACGAGGATTCCAACATTACGCGAATTCTGGACCGCTATGCGGGCGAAAGCAGCCATTTTACCTGGCAGCAGCGCGACCCCGCGTTGTACCCCACCTTTGCACAGCAGTATGACGCGCAGAACGCAAGCTCCTCCAGCGTGATCCTTGTATGCGGGGATAACCACACCGTGGTGGACTACAATGATATGTATACGGCGGATTATTCCAGCTATTATACCACCGGCAGTTACACAATGAGCTTCTCCGCTGAGAACGCGCTGTCCTCCGGCATTGCCAAGGTCACGCGGGAGAACAGCTATGTGCTGTACCAGCTGACCGGCCACGGCGAAGCCAGCCTGGAAAGCGATTTTACCGAAACGCTGGATAATTCCGGCGTTACCGTGCAGGACCTGAACCTGCTGACCAACGATACAGTGCCCGAAGATGCCGCAGCCCTGCTGATCAACGATCCGCAGGCGGACCTTTCCACCCTGGATGCCGCTGCCATCAAGACCTATCTGGAAAACGGCGGCCACCTGTTTGTGACCACCGATCTGACGGTGAGTACCCCCAACCTGGATGCCCTGCTGGCAGAGTACGGCATGACCCGCCAGGAAGGCCTTGTGATTGAAAACGACAGCAACTATTACCTTTACGGCACTGCACAGACGTGCCTTTTGCCGAACTTGAGTTCTAACGAGATCACCGCGGGCGTGACCGACGGCATGCATGTCTTTACCCCCGTGGCACAGGGCATTGTGAAGGGCGACAGCACCGATGACCTGACCCTGACCACCCTGCTGAGCACCAGCAGCACGGCTTATGCGATGCAGGATTACGCCGAGGCTACCACCGCCGAGCAGGGGGCAAATGATCCCAACGGCCCCTTTAACATTGCCGTTGCCGCCAGCAACAGCACCACTGGTGCAAAGGTAGTGTGGGTGAACTGCGCTAATCTACTGAACAGCAAGGGGATAGAGTATGTCGCTAGGGAATATGCCTCGTTGTTGATTGGTGGCAACGCACAGCTACTAACAAGTACCATGAACTGGATGATCGGCGAAGAAAACGGTGTGGTGATTGACAGCAAGAGTATGAGCGCCGAAACCTTGACGGTACCTGCCAAGGCCACCATGCTGCTTGGCCTGCTGTTTACCATCGTGGTGCCGCTGGCCTTTATCGTGGCCGGTATTGCCATCACTTTGGTGCGCCGCCGCCGTTGATATTTCCAGTGCTGCAGAAACCTTAGGAGATAACAGCCAATGAACACAAAGAAAATGTTGCCCCTTTTTGTGCTGGTTCCCGTGGTGGTTGTGCTGGGCGTTGCCCTTGGCGTGCTGAACCATGCAGACACCGAGGAAGAGGATACCAGCATTGCACTGTGCAGCCTGGATGCTGACAGTGTGATCGCGATTGCCTACAAAGACGCCAGCGATGGCGCAACGTTGGAATCCGCCCTGACCAAAACGGATGATACCTGGACACTGGATTCTGACCCCGCGCTGCCCCTTGACCAGAGTAAGGCCCAAGGCGTTGCCGACAGCATGACCGCTCTGACCGCGCTGCGCGAACTGAGCGATGACGCCGACGTTGCCAGCATGGGCTTTGATACCCCGACTTATGAGCTGAGCCTGAAAACGGCAGATACCGAATGGACGCTGACCGTTGGCAGCAAGAACTCCATCACAAACAACTGGTATGCCCGCCTGAGCGCAGACGGCCCGGTGTATACGCTGGACAGTTCGGCCCTGAGCGGCATCTGCAAAACCGCAAAGCAGCTGTATGCCGCCCAGAGCATTACGGACATAGATGTGGACGATGTGACCAAGATGGTGGTGCAGACCGCCAACGGCGGAACCCTGAGCTTTGCCCAGAATGACAGCACCTGGACGCTGACGGATGATGCGGAGTATAACCTGAATCAGGATATCGTCAAAAAGATGGCGAGCACCATCTGCGATCTGAAAACCAAGTGGAGCGTGACCGAACCGCAGGCCGATGCCGTGTATGGTCTGGACACCCCCAATGCCATTGTTACCCTGATCGCATCGGACGGCACCAGCATCCAGTGCAGCTTTGGCGGCAACGACGCCGAGGACGATACCCTGTGCTACCTGCGCAGCTCCGGCGCAGCAGGCGTTGTGTATGAAGTGAGCACTGATGCCCTGAACGCCTTTGCCTATGACAAGGCAGCGCTGAAAGCCGAGGAGGAAGCCACCCCCGAAACCGCAGATGTTGCCGCCGAAGACCCGGTTGGCAATGACAATACCGTTGATGATGAATAATCGGTCCGGCAGCAAAGCCTGAACCAATGCAAAGCCCCCGGCACGGTGCCAAACCACTGTGCCGAGGGCTTTTTGCAGAGTAATGCGGGATTTTACCACTTGATTCCTGTAAATTCCGTTCCATTCTGCCGCAAGGCATGGTATAATCAAAATACAATAAAACACGCCGCAAGGCCGGCATATGCAGCAGGGCGCGTTGTGCGGGGAAAATGGCATTTCCCTATAGTGACCGCAGGGGCGCACATTGTGCGCCCGCCAACTTAAGGCAAAGGCAGCACCGCACAATTCCCGCCTTGCGGCTTAAGCACCGCTTCGGCGGCTGCGGCACGGCATCTGCGTTGCCAAAATGCTCGATAATGTCAGGTTGCGGTACCCGCATCGTGCTTCGGGGGCAAAAGCCCCTCGCACTCTGCGACCGCTGCCCCTGCTTCGGTTCGCTGTTTCCGCCACTGGCGGCGCTCACCTTTGCAGCATCCAGTATTATCTGCGCTTTTGGCTTAGCATCTGCCGCACCTCGCTCGCCGTATCGGCACTTAGAATTATGCGGTGTTGCCCAAAGATATTTCCCTGTGAAAATATATATGGATAGGAAAAATGCCTTTTATGTAACAATTTGGATGACTTCTTCGTTTATCTTATTAGAGGATACACCCTAGACAAACAGCAGGGGGCGGTAAGCATGAAAAAAAGATTCGCGGCATTTGTGTCAACCGTTTTGGCGGCAGTCTTGTGCGCCTGTTCTGCTGCCCCAAAAGATGTACTCCCCAATAAGGCGGCCCAGCCGACCGAAGCACCAACACAGCAAGCCCAAACCACGCAGGCAGCACCCACGGAACAGCCCACCCCGGAGCCGGATCCCGTGCAGCAGCTGCTGGAGGAGATGACGCTGGAACAAAAGGTGGGACAGCTCTTTCTTGTTCGACCCGATTCCCTGGACTTGAGCCAAACGCAGGACCAGATCAACGATGCCAAGGCGGACGGCGTGACCGAACTGACGGATGCCATGCGCCAGACTTTGGCGGAGTACCCGGTGGGCGGCGTGGTGATCTTTGGCAAAAATCTGGAAAGCCCGCAGCAGATCACCCAATTCCTGGACGATTTGCAGCAGGCGAGCGATACGCCGCTCTTTACTGCCATTGATGAGGAGGGCGGCCTGGTGGCGCGCCTTGCCAACAATGCCGCGTTTGACCTGCCCCAATACGAAAGCGCTGCGGCGGTGGGAACATCCGGTAACCCGGAAGATGCCCGCGCCATGGGCCGCACCATTGGCGGCTACTTAAAAGAATACGGCTTTAACCTGGATTTTGCCCCTGTGGCCGATGTGAACACCAACCCCGATAACCCGGTCATCGGTACCCGCGCGTTCAGCAGTGAACCGCAGACCGCCGCCGACCTTGTGGGCGGGGCGTGCGCCGGGTTTGCCGATGCGGGCATTGCCTGCACCCTCAAGCATTTCCCCGGCCATGGCGATACCAGCGAGGATACCCACGTTGGCACCGTAACGCTGAACAAAACGCTGGATGATCTGCGCAGCTGTGAGCTGGTGCCCTTTGCCCAAAATGTGAACAATGCTCCGCTGATTATGGCGGCCCACATTACCGTGCCGCAGGTAACAGGGGACGATACCCCGGCCTCCCTTTCCAGCGTCATGCTGACCGATCTTTTGCGCGGGGAGTTGGGCTATCAGGGCTTGATCGTGACGGATTCGCTGGCGATGCAGGCCATCACCGATGTGTATACCCCCGGTCAGGCGGCGGTCAAGGCGCTGCAGGCCGGTGCAGACCTGCTGCTGATGCCCAACGGCCTTGCCGATGCCTATACCGCCGTGCTGGAAGCTGTGCAGGATGGTACCATCCCCCAGCAGAGACTGGACGAAAGCGTGCAGCGCATTTTGCAGTGCAAATACCAATACGGCATCCTGACGCAGTAACGCGGTGCCGTTTATAAGGAGAATGAAAATGCCCAAGTATACAGTAGACGGTTCGTTTTTTGTGCAGCAGCTTTCCGGCATCCAGCGCTATGCGCGGGAAATACTCGCTGCCATGGACCCCATGCTGGAACCCGGCGAGCTGGAAGTGGCGGTTCCGCCGGATTGTATCGTTCCCGAATACCGCAATATCAAGGTGGTCACCCTGCCGCAGTCCAGCGGCATTTTGGGCTGGCAGCGGGTGTATGGCCGATATCTGGCACAAAGCGGGCGCTGCTGGCTGGGCATGTGCAACGTTATTCCCATGTTCCACCGTGGGAACGAGGGCATTGCCGTGGTGCATGATGTGTGCTATAAAGCACGCCCGGATTTTTATACCGACCTGCGCGGCCGCACTAGCGCTGTCTGGCACTGCATGCAGTATGCGGCCATTGCCAAAAAGGCCAGAAAAATCGTGACGGTCTCGGAATTTTCCAAAAGCGAGATCGTGAAATATTACCATGTGAACCCCGAAAAGATCACCGTGGTGTATAACGCCTGGCAGCATATGCAGCGCGTGCGCCCTGACCCCATGCTGTTTGGTGAGTACAGCAAGTGGCCGCAGCTGAAAAAGGGCGAGTATTATTTCTCAATGTCCAACCTACTTAAAAATAAGAACTTTCCCTGGGTGCTGCGCGCTGCGCAGAGCAAACCCCAGGTTATGTTTGCAATTGCGGGCGGCGGCAGCCTTGCCAAAGAGGCCGCTGCCCTGGGGTTGGACCATCTGAACAACGTGATGTACCTTGGCTATGTGACGGACGGTGAAGCCAAAAGCCTGATGGAAAACTGCAAGGCGTTTTTGTTCCCCACGCTGTATGAGGGGTTCGGTATCCCCCCGCTGGAAGCCATTGCCTGCGGTGCTCCACGCGTGATGGTGAGCAATACCCCCTGCATGCGGGAAATTTACGGCTCCCACGCTGATTACATTGACCTTTCCACCAACCACGGCAGTGTGGACCATGTAACCCCCGGCCGGGATGCCGCCGCCGTACTGCAAAAATACTCGTGGGAAGGCAGCGCCCGCCGCATGCTGGAGGTGCTGCGCGAGCCATGACCGTAACGATACCGGGTGATTTCGATCTGCAAAAAATAGCCGCCAGCGGCCAGGCGTTCCGCATTGCGCAAACGCCGCAGGGCTGGCGGTTTTTGGCCGGGGATAAGCTTTTGTACCTGCAGCCCGGCAGCGGTGATACGTATACAGCCAGCTGTACCCCGGAAGAATGGCAGGGCTTCTGGCACCGCTATTTTGATTTGAACCGCAATTATGCGGCCATCCGCGCCGCGGTGCCCAAACAGGATGCCTACCTTTGCGCAGCGGCCCGGGCCGGGGCGGGCATCCGCATTCTGCGCCAGGACGCCTGGGAGATGCTGGTTACCTTTATCATCAGCCAGCGCAAAAATATCCCGGCCATTCAGGCTTGCGTGGAAACGCTGTGTACCCGGTACGGTGCGCCGCTGCTGCAGCCGGGCGGGAATGTGCTGTATGCGTTCCCAACGGCGCAGGCGCTCGCCGCGGCAGGGGAGCAGGCATTGCGGGACTGCGCGCTGGGCTACCGCGCCCCGTATGTTCTGGCTGCCGCTCAGGCGGTTGCAGCGGGAACGCTGGACCTTGCCGCGCTGGAAACCCTGCCCGATGCCCGGCTGCTGGAAGCTTTGATGCAGCAGCACGGCGTGGGCATCAAGGTGGCCAACTGCGTGGCCCTGTTTGCTTATGGCCGCATGGAGTGTGCCCCCGTGGATGTGTGGATCCAGCGTGTGATCGACCAGCATTACGCCGGGCAGAATCCCTTCCCGGCTTATGGCAATGCCGGAATTTTGCAGCAGTGGATGTTCTATTTCGCCCGTTCCGAAAAGGAACGAGTCAAATAGAAAGAATAATGAAAAAAGAATAAAGAATAATGCAGGTGGACCGCGTTGCTGACGCAACGCTCAAAAAATATTAGAGTTCTGTAATCCATAGAGCACTAATAATTCTGAGCAGTGCGCAGCACTGCGGTCCACCTGCATTTTTAATTATTCTTTATTACTTATTCATTTGGCAAATATTCATTTGCCAACCGCCCTGTCCATTCTCCGGTATTGCAGCGCTTCCATCAGCTCTGCGGCGCCGATCTGTTCCACGCCGTTCATGTCGGCAATGGTGCGGGCAACGCGCAGGATGCGGTCATAGGCGCGGGCGCTGTAGCCCATGCGTTCAAACGCACCGCGCAGCAGCTTTTCGGCGGCGGGGGCAAGCGGGCAGTAGCGGCGCAGCATACCGCTGGGCAGCTGGGCGTTGCAGGTAAAGCCAAGGCCTTGGTAGCGCTGGGCCTGCATGGCGCGTACCGCGGCCACCCGCGCACGGATATTGGTGCTCGGCTCGCCGCCGGTTTTGGCGGCAAGGGCGTCGTACTCCACGGGGCGGGCCTCCACATGCAGGTCAATGCGGTCCAGCAGCGGGCCGGAAATCCGCTGCCGGTAGCGCTCGATCGCACTGGGCGTGCAGCTGCATTCCCGCACGCCGGAACCATAATACCCGCACTTGCAGGGGTTCATGGCGGCAACCAGCATAAAACGGCAGGGGTAGGTGGCGGTGCCGTGTACCCGGCTCACGGAGATGCACCCGTCCTCGATTGGCTGGCGCAGCACCTCCAGCGCTTCGCGGCTGAACTCTGGCAGCTCGTCCAAAAACAGTACGCCGTTGTGGGCCAGGCTGACCTCGCCGGGGCGGGGCACTGTGCCGCCGCCCGCAATGGCTGCGGCGCTGACACTGTGGTGGGGGCTGCGGAACGGTCGCTGCTGCAATAATCCGGTCCCGGCCTGCACCAGTCCGGCAACGGAATAAATCGCGGTGGTTTCCAGCGCTTCCTCATAACTGAGCGGCGGCAGGATGCCCGGCAGGCGCTTGGCCAGCATGCTTTTGCCGGTGCCCGGCGGGCCCACCATCAACAGATTGTGCCCACCCGCAGCGGCAACTTCCAGCGCGCGGCGGGCCTCCGCCTGGCCGCGCACATCCGCAAAATCGGGGCCAAGCCACTGCCCGGCGGCATCGTATCCTGTGCGGCTGGCGGGGCTGAGCTTTGCCTGCCCTGCCAGGTGGCGGATCACATCCGCAGCGCTGCGGGCGGGGTAAACTGTCAGCTGCTCGGCCACGGCGGCTTCGGCGGCGTTTTCGGCAGGAACAAACAGCTCGGTCACGCCCGCCTTTTGGGCGGCAAAGGCCATGGGCAGGGCACCGGCAATGGGGCGCAGTGTGCCATCCAGCCCAAGCTCACCCAAAAATGCCTGGTGCGGCTCTGGCTGTGGGATGTACTGCTGCGCCGCCAAAATGCCGATGAACACCGGCAGGTCATACAAACTGCCGGTCTTGCGCACATCGGCGGGGGCCAGGTTGACGGTAACATGGCTGGCGGGCCAGGGGCAGTTCAGGTTTTTGATGGCGCTGCGCACCCGCTCACTGCTTTCCTTCACGGCGGAATCCGGCAGGCCCACCATGGCAAATTTGGGCAGACCGCCGCTGATGTGGGTTTCCACGGTAACGGGGTAGCCATCCAGCCCCGTTACCCCCAGGCTGACAACGTGTGCATACATGGCGCAGCCAACTCCTTTTTTCAACAAATTGCGTACTTTGATTATTTTCAGTATATCCTGTTCCGCCCGCGGCGGCAAGTATATTTTTTGTGCCCAAAATCTGCCTTGACGCTGTAGGGTAAAAAACAGGCAAAGCTCCGGCAAAAAGCCGGAATTCCAGCTTTTTTTGATTGACAACGCAAACTAAAATTGATATATTTAATTTGAACAAGTAAATTTACCCAAAACTTTTACAGGGTAAGAAAGTGATGGTGTCCAAAATGTATAAAGAAATGTACAGCCGTTGGCTTGCTGCCAACCTGGATGACCCCGACCTGAAGCCGGAGCTGGAATCGATTCAGAACGATGACGCTGCCATTCAGGATCGTTTTGCCGTTGCCCTTAAGTTCGGCACTGCCGGTCTGCGCGGTGTGATCGGCGCCGGTACCAACCGCATGAACGTGTATGTTGTGCGCCAGGCTACCCAGGGCCTTGCCAACTGGGTCAAGACCCAGGGCGGCACCCAGACCGTTGCTATCAGCTATGACAGCCGCATCAAGAGCGATGTGTTTGCCAAGGCTGCTGCCGAAGTTCTGGCCGCCAACGGCGTAAAGGTGCGCATTTACAGCGCCCTGATGCCGGTTCCCGCACTGAGCTTTGCTACCCGGTATTATAACTGCAACGCCGGCATCATGGTAACGGCATCCCACAACCCGGCCAAGTACAACGGCTATAAGGCCTACGGCCCCGATGGCTGCCAGATGACCGATGAGGCCGCTGACATCGTGTACGCCGAAATCCAGAAGACCGACATCCTGACCGGCGCCAAAACCATGCCGTTTGCCGAGGGGCTGGAAAAGGGCATTATCGAATACGTTGGCGATGACTGCATCAACGCCCTGTACAAAGCAATCGAAGCCCGCTCCATCCGTCCCGGTATCTGCAAGACCGCCGGCCTGAAGCTGGTTTACAGCCCGCTGAACGGCTCCGGCCTGGTTCCGGTCACCCATGTTCTGCATGACATCGGCATTACCGATATCACCGTTGTGCCGGAACAGGAAAAGCCGGACGGCAATTTCCCCACCTGCCCGTACCCCAACCCCGAAATTTTCGAGGCTCTGCGCCTTGGCCTGGAACTGGCCGAAAAGTCTGGTGCAGACCTGATGCTGGCCACTGACCCCGATGCTGACCGCGTTGGCATTGCCGTTAAGTGCAAGGATGGCAGCTATGAGCTGCTTTCCGGCAACGAAGTCGGCGTTCTGCTGCTGGATTACATCTGCGCGGGCCGCATTGAGCAGGGAACCATGCCCAAAGACCCCGTCATGTGCAAGTCCATCGTGTCCACCCCGCTGGCGGACAAGGTGGCCGAGCATTACGGTGTTGAGTGCCGCAATGTGCTGACCGGCTTTAAGTGGATCGGCGATCAGATCGCCAAGCTGGAAGCTGCTGGTCAGGTTGACCGCTTCATCTTTGGCTTTGAGGAAAGCTATGGCTACCTGGCTGGTCCTTACGTCCGCGATAAGGATGCCATCATCGGCTCTATGCTGATTTGCGAAATGGCTGCTTATTACCGCGCAAAGGGCAGTTCCATCAAGGAAGAGCTGGAGCGCATTTACGCCGAGTATGGCCGCTACCTGAACAAGGTTGACAGCTTTGAGTTCCCGGGCCTGTCCGGCATGGACAAGATGGTGGGCATTATGTCCGGCCTGCGCGAGAACCCGCCCAAGGACTTTGGCGGTGACGCCGTTGTAAAGGTTGTGGACTATAAAAAGCCTGAAGAGACCGGTCTGCCCGCCGCCAACGTGCTGATCTACACCCTGGCATCCGGCTGCACCGTTGTGGTGCGCCCCTCCGGCACCGAGCCGAAGATCAAGACCTACTTTACCACCAAGGGCAAAGATCTGGCCGAAGCCGAAGCAAAGAAAGAAGAACTGGCCGCTGCCGTTAAGCCGCTGCTGGCATAATGTGATTCCATAGGTTTGGCGCTTTTGGGCCGCCTGCTGTAATACGCAGACGGCCTTTTTTGTATGCAGCCCCCTAGCCGCCGCAGTGAGGAAATAACGCGCATTTTCAGGCTCCGCTTGGGGAATCACCCCTCAGTCACCTTCGGCGACAGCTCCCCACGAAGGGGAGCCAAAGGCTTTGCGGAAAATTGTTGCGGCATCTGCTACAAGGCCCCGGAACGGTCAAGACCGTTCCCTACAGAGCATTTTATTGTGTGCGGCCAACCCACAAACACCCAGTAGGGCGGGGGTACCCGACTCCGCCGGAAACTTACCGGAGCAGATACAAAAAACGTGTGATGTACTTTGCCCCACAGTAGGAGACGGCGTCCTCGACGTCCCGGATGGGCATATAAATGATTGCACTTTTGCTGGCAATTTGCCGCCGCAAAAGATTGCCCGCACTACTTGACAAAACACAAAAACTCTGGTAAAATACTCTAGCAATCGTTCAGAGGGCTGCTCCACACGCACAGGATGGCGTCTGCTGGTAGCCGAAATTCGAAGATTGTGATGAGCACATATATCAAGTATGGCTCCCTTTAGTCATGATCGAGAAAGAGGTGAAATGAAAATGAAGCAGGGTATTCATCCCAACTATGTGGATTGCACCATTACCTGCGCATGCGGCAACGTGATCCATACCCGCGATACCAAGCCGGAGATCCGCGTTGAAGTTTGCAGCAAGTGCCATCCCTTCTACACCGGCAAGCAGAAGCTGGTTGACACCGGCGGACGTGTTGAGCGCTTTAAGCGCCGCTACGCCAACAAGGCTGGCAAGTAATTGCATTAAGGTTTTGTATACCGCAGATGGCAACATCTGCGGTATTTTTTTCAAATACATCATCTTGCATCTCAAAGGAGAACCCCTATGCCGGACTATCAAACGATCCGCGGTATTTCCACCTTTGAATATGAAGAAAAGCGCTCCCGCTTTATTGCTTCCGCTGCGTTTGCCGATACCGAGGAAGCTGCCCTTGCCCACCTGAACCGCATCAAAGCGGCCAACCGCACCGCGCGGCATAATGTGTATGCCTATGTTCTGCGCGAGGGCGGCCGCACCCGCTACAGTGATGACGGCGAACCCGCCAAAACCGCCGGTACCCCCGTGCTGGAAGCCATCGGCCATGCAGGGCTTTCGGATGTGATCGTGGTGGTTACGCGGTACTTTGGCGGAGTTCTGCTGGGTACCGGCGGGCTGGTGCGGGCCTACACCGCGGCAGCATCCGGAGCCTTGCAGCAGGCGGAGATTGTCAGCATGCGGCTGGTGACGGATTGCGCCGTGACCGTGCCATACCCCAAGTTTGAACAGGCCCAGCGGATGATCGCAGCCGCCGGGGCCAAACTGCAGGAACCGGAGTATGCCGACGCTGTGACCCTGCGCTGGCGCATGCCTGCCGGAACCGAAGAAGCCCTGTGCCATGACCTGAGCGAGCTGACCCGCGGCAGTGCCGAAGTGACGATCAGCAAACCACTTTACGCAGCTTTTTGATGCTGTGCAGTCATTTCTGGCAAGAAAGCAGAATTTCCCATGAAATTTTTACATTTCATACAAGTGTTTGGCGGCTTTTTATCGTATTTATAATATAGAGAGCCGTTTTTGGGCATGATATGCCCAACGGGGAACCGGATAGGGGAAAGGAGGCTGCGCCGTGACTGTGCGGGAAGAGACCCAGACAATTGAACGCCTGACCTTAAGCCCCTATGCCGCTTTAAGTGAGCAGAGCTTTGGCCGCCGCACCCCGGAACCGGAAGATGACCTGCGGACCTGCTACCAGCGTGACAGGGACAGAATTTTGCACTGTAAAAGTTTCCGGCGGTTGAAGCAGAAAACACAGGTGTTTCTTTCGCCGGAGGGCGACCACTACCGCACCCGGCTGACCCACACGCTGGAAGTCAGCCAGATTGCCCGAACCATTGCCCGCGCCCTGCGGCTGAATGAGGACCTGACCGAAGCCATTGCCCTGGGGCATGATCTTGGCCACACCCCATACGGCCACGCGGGGGAGCGCGCACTGAACCGGCTGTGTCCCGGCGGGTTTACCCACTACCGCCAAAGCCTGCGGGTGGTGGACTACCTGGAAAAGGACGGCAAGGGCCTGAACCTTTGCTGGGAGGTGCGCAACGGGATTATTACCCACACCAAAGGCGCCTGGGCCCGCACGATGGAAGGCTGTACCGTGCGCTATGCGGACCACATTGCCTTTTTGAACCATGATATTGAGGATGCCGTGGCCGCCGGTGTGCTGAACCCCACCGCCCTGCCGCGGGATGCCGTGCAGGTGCTGGGAGATACCAAATCCCGGCGCATCACCACAATGATCACCGACCTTGTGGCAAACAGCGCAAACTGCAAAAATGGTAAAATGCAGTTTTCCCCCGAAGTGGAGGAGGCATACGGTGTGCTGAAAGACTTTATGTACAGCACGGTGTATGTGGACAAGGATGCCAAGCGCGAAGAGAAAAAAGTGGACAAGATGATCGAAGCGCTGTATGAGCGCCTTTGCGCGGACCCCACGCTGATGCCTAATTTTTATATGCAGGTGGCATATCACCAGGGAATGGACCGTGCCGTGGCGGATTATATTTCCGGCATGAGCGATGAATTTGCTACCCGCCTGTTTGAGGAGCTGTTTGTGCCGCAAAAGTGGCAGGTGCTATAAAATTGGCAGTATGTTAGAGCACTGCCGCCCGCTAACCTATAAATTATTACGATATATACGCGAAAGGAGGCCCGGAGCCCCATTGATCCCACAGGAATACATACAGGAAGTGGTTGCACGCAATGATATTACCGAAGTAATCGGCCAATATGTGCAGCTGCGTCATCGCGGGCGGACCTATACCGGGCTGTGCCCTTTCCATAACGAGAAAACCCCTTCGTTTACCGTCTACCCGGATACCCAAAGTTTTTACTGCTTTGGCTGCGGTGCGGCGGGGGATGTGATTAACTTTGTGCGCAAAATTTCCAACCTGGGCTATGTGGAAGCTGTTAAACAGCTGGCGGGCCGCGCCGGGATGCCCATGCCGGAGGAGGACGACCAGGAAAGCCGTTCCCGCTCCCGCCTGTTGGAGATCAACCGCAACGCCGCGCGCTATTTTTATGACCAGCTCAACGCCCCAACGCCGGAAGCCGCCATGGCCCGCCGCTACTGGCGCGAAAAACGCGGCCTTTCGGATGCGGCCATCCGCCGGTTTGGCCTGGGCTATGCACCGGAAGATTTTGTCGGCCTTCTGCACTACCTGCGCCACCGCGGCTTTACCGAGCCGGAATTGGAATCCTCCGGCCTTGTCAAGCGTAGCGCCAAGGGCAATCTGTATGATATCTTCCGCCACCGCGTGATGGTGCCCATCATTGATGTGCGGGGCAATATCATTGCGTTCGGCGGGCGCGTGATGGATGATTCCAAGCCGAAATACATCAACTCGCCCGAAACGATGGTCTACCACAAATCCCGCACGCTGTTTGCGCTGAATGTGGCAAAAAAATCAACGTCCAAGCGATATATCCTCTGCGAAGGGTATATGGACGTCATCTCGATGCACGAAGCCGGGTTTGATACCGCTGTCTGTGCCTGCGGCACGGCTTTGACGCCGGAGCAGGTCAAGCTGCTGACGGAATACGCCGACGAAGTGGTGCTGAGCTATGACTCGGACGAAGCAGGCCAGAAGGCAACGGAGCGCAGTTTGGCGCTGTTTTCCGGTACCAATTTGCAGGTGCGGGTGCTGAACATCCCCGGTGCCAAGGATCCGGATGAATTTATTCGCACCTATGGCCGCGACCGGTTTGAAGCCGTGCTGGAAGGCACCGCAACCCCGCTGGAGTTCAAGCTGGCTAAGGCAGTGAAAAAATATGACCTGCGCAACGATGCCCAGCGCCTGCAATATGTGGATGAAGCCATCGGCATTCTGGCAGGCAGCGCGGTCAGCCCCACGGCGCGGGATGTGTATGCCGGGCGCATTGCGGAACAGACCGGCATTGATAAAAAGGCTGTGTTGGTCCAGCTGGAAAGCGCCGTGCGCGGGGCTGGGCGCAGGGCGCGCCGCAAAGAGCAGAACGAACTTTCCCGCCAGGGGATTGCGGCGGATATCCGCGTGCCCTATGACCGCGGGGGCGAAGCTGCCCTGGGGGCCGCAAGCGCCGCCCGCCAGCTTGTGGCGGCTATGCTGCAGGATGCCGGCGCCATCCCCTACATCCGGGAGCGGCTGAACCTTGGCATGGTGGTACTGCCGGAAATGCAGCAGGCAATCAAGGCGATTTACGACTGCGCCGCCCGCGGCCAGCCCGCCAACGCCACGACCCTTTCCCCCTTGTTGGAGGAAAAAGCCTACAGCCAGGTGATGCTGGCCCAGGCCCAAAACGCCGATACCCGCCTGACCCGCCGGGATATTGATATGCTGCTGGATCGTTTGCAGACCGCAAACCCCGAAAGCGCCCAGGTGGCAGGCACCACAGACGATGAATTCCGGCAGAAATTTGCCGCCCTTGCCCGCAAAAAAGTGGGCGAACGCCCGCCGGAAGAATAATTTCCACCCGGCCAAAACCATGTTGTTTTATCCCGTTCCAGTAAGATGGGCAGAATAAAAACCAAAGGAGAAACTACTTATGGCAGAAAAGAAAGATTCGATTCGCAACCTGATTGAACAGGGCCGCCGTGCAGGCAAATTGACCAGCACCGAAATCAGTGACGCTATGGAAGAAAGCAGCCGTGTTATTGACGCGGAGCAGATGGAAAAGCTGTATGAAGAGCTGGAAAGCAACGGCATTGAAGTGGTGGATGATGACGCCACTGATATGTCCGCTGTGGCCGATATGGGCGAGGAGGGGATGGATGACTTTGAGGATACCGTTACCTCGGACGGCATTACCATCGATGACCCCGTTAAGGTTTACCTGAAAGAGATCGGCCGCGTGCCCCTGCTGACCCCCGATGAGGAAGTGCAGCTGGCCCTGGATATTCAGAAAGGCGGCAAGGACGGCGAACGCGCCAAGCAGCGCCTGAGCGAAGCCAACCTGCGTCTGGTAGTTTCCATTGCAAAGCGCTATGTGGGCCGCGGCATGCAGTTCCTGGACCTGATCCAGGAAGGTAACCTGGGTCTGATCAAAGCGGTTGAAAAGTTTGACCATACCAAGGGCTTCAAGTTCTCCACCTATGCAACGTGGTGGATCCGCCAGGCCATCACCCGCGCCATTGCGGATCAGGCCCGCACCATCCGTATCCCTGTGCATATGGTGGAAACCATCAACAAGGTCAAAAAGGTTTCCAGCCAACTGCTGCACGAAAACGGCCATGAGCCCAGCGCCGAAGAAATTGCCGAGCGCCTGGATATGCCGGTGGACAAAGTGCGCGAGATTATGCGCGTGGCACAGGAACCCGTCAGCCTCGAAACCCCCATCGGTGAGGAGGAAGATAGCCACTTGGGCGACTTTATCCCCGATGAGGAAGCCCCCGTTCCCGCCGAAGCCGCCAGCCAGACCCTGTTGAAAGAGCAGCTGGCCGATGTGCTGAAAACCCTGACCCCGCGTGAAGAAAAGGTCCTGCGCCTGCGCTTTGGCCTGGAAGATGGCCGCCCCCGCACGCTGGAAGAGGTGGGCAAGGAGTTCAACGTTACCCGTGAACGTATCCGCCAGATCGAAGCAAAAGCTCTGCGCAAGCTGCGCCACCCCAGCCGCAGCAAAAAGCTGCGCGACTTCCTGGATTGATGCCGTGATTCTTATATAGAATAGAAATAGCAAATTAAAATCATCTGCACCCGTACTGCTGTTTGCCCGGCGGTGCGGGTGTATTTTTGCGTGCAGCAGGCATAAATGACAAAGCCACAGCATACGATTACCCTGATGATATAGGGGAGGGGATAACGATGTGTGGAATTGCCGGACAGATCAGCGCGGACCCAAATAAGATTGCAGCCAACTACCCAGCTTACTGCCGAATGCAGAAAAGCCTTGCACGCCGCGGGCCGGACCAGCGGGGAATATACCTGCACGGCCATGCGGCGCTGATCCATGCGCGGCTGGCTGTGGTGGATCTGGAAAACGGCTGCCAGCCCATGGTGCTGGATCAGGGCGGGGAAAAATACATTCTGGTGTACAACGGCGAGCTGTACAACACACCGGAGCTGCACGCCCAGCTTGCGGCTCTGGGCCATCGCTTTGTAAGCCATTCCGATACTGAGGTTTTGTTACATGCTTTTGCCCAGTGGGGGCCGGACTGTCTGGAAAAGCTGAACGGTATTTTTGCATTTGCTGTGTGGCAGCAGCGGGCGCAAAAGCTCTTTCTGGCGCGGGACCGCATCGGGGTCAAGCCGCTGTTCTATGCCCTGCGCGGGGACAGCCTGATCTTTGCTTCCGAGCTGAAAACGCTGCTCTGCCACCCGGAGATCCCGCCGCAGGTGGATGCCCATGGGCTGGCCGATGTGCTGCTGCTCGGCCCCGGCCGCACGCCGGGGTGCGGGGTGTTCCGCAATGTGCAGGAATTGAAGCCCGGCTGCTGCGCAGAATACACTGTGCCACAGGTTGGTGCGCCGCGCCTCACCGTGCGCCGCTACTGGCAGCTGACCGACCACGAACACCCCGATGATTTTACCCACACCGCAGCCAAAGTGCGGGACCTGGTGATGGATGCCGTCACGCGGCAGCTGGTATCGGATGTGCCGGTGGCAACCTTCCTTTCCGGCGGGCTGGATTCCAGCCTGATTTCGGCAATCGCGGATTCCCACTTTACGGCGCGGGGCAAAACGCTGCAGACTTTCTCGGTCGGTTATCAGGATAACAAAAAGTACTTCCACGCCACCCATTTCCAGCCCAGCCCGGATGCGCCGTATATCCGCACCATGAACCAGTTCTTGAACGCGCAGCATACCTGGGTAACGCTGGACAGCGAAGCACTGGCCGCCGCCCTGCTGGAAGCAGTGGACGCCCGCGACCTGCCCGGTATGGCGGATGTGGACTCCTCGCTGCTGCTGTTCTGCCGTGAGATCCGTAAAACAGCCACCGTGGCACTTTCCGGCGAGTGCGCGGACGAGATATTTGGCGGTTACCCCTGGTACAGGGATAAGACTGTGCGGGAGCGGTATGGCTTTCCTTGGGCGCAGAGCACGGCATACAGGGTCAGCTTTTTTAAGCCGGAGGTGTTCGGCGGCATTGACCCGGCGGCGTATATTGATGAAGGCTACCGCGCCACGCTGGAGCAAACTTCCATCCGCCCCGGTCTGGATCCCCTGGAACAACGGATGCGCCAGATGTTTGCCCTGAACTTTAACTGGTTTATGCAGACCCTTTTGGACCGCAAGGACCGAATGAGTATGTACAGCGGGCTGGAAGTGCGCGTGCCGTTCTGCGATTACCGCATTGCGGAATACCTGTACAGCGTGCCGTGGGAATATAAGGATTACGAGGGCCACGAAAAAGGCCTGCTGCGCCAGGCGATGCAGGGCGTGCTGCCCACGGAAGTGTTGTGGCGAAAAAAGAGCCCCTACCCTAAAACATGGAACCCGGCGTATTTGAACGCTGTCAGCGCCATGCTGCGCAGTGCGATGCAGGACCCGGATGCCCCGCTGCTGCGTATTGCCAAGAGGGCAGCGCTGGAACAGCTGTTGACCGCTGCCGAGACTGCGACCCCCTGGTATGGCCAGCTGATGACCACCCCGCAGACCATTGCCTGGTTTGTGCAGCTGAATTACTGGCTGCAAAAATACCGGGTGGAGCTGGTGTAAATACCCGTGTGGCGGGCCCGGCATCAAACGCATAACACCAAAAACAGACGAGTGCCCACCCTGCACACGGATAACGGCGGGAAGGGCACTTTTTGTTTGCAAAGCGTAAAAAACGGGAAAATGCAGAAAAAACGCAGGCTGCAACCCATACAAAAAACACACAAGGTAATTGGGCATTGTGCCAATTAGCGGCATTTCAAGGATTTGTCAAGTGGCAAAAGAAATGCAAAAATAGCACTTTGCCAAAAGAAATGTGACACGCATCCGGGCGTTCAATTGCCTGATAAAAAAACACGCAAAATGCCAAAAGAGCCCTTGACAATCAGCTTTTTGGCTGGTATACTGGCATAGTATCACAAAATGGAATAGAGCGCCCTAAAGGAATTTTGATTTTTTCGCGTTTTTTCAAACTTTGTTAAAAACGACGAATGTTCCAAGAAAATCATTGCTTCGGCGGAGCGCTTTTGCCAAAAACAAATCTGAACGGAATAGGAGTGGTCGCATTTTATGGTAAAGGTCAAGCCCGTACAAAACGGTCGAACCTCCAGAATGAGCTTTTCCCGCATCAACGAAGTGATTGGCATGCCCAACCTCATCGAGATCCAGAAAAACTCTTATAACTGGTTCCTGGACGAGGGCCTGCGCGAAGTGTTCCACGACATTGACGCGATCGAGGATTACACCGGGAATCTCTCGCTGGAATTTGTCGATTACCGTCTGGACAAGCACCCCAAATATACCATTAAAGAATGTAAAGAGCGTGACGCAACGTATGCTGCGCCGCTTTATGTCACTGCGCGCCTGTTGAACAAAAGCACCGGCGAAGTGAAGGAACAGGAAATTTTCATGGGCGATTTCCCGCTCATGACGGATTCCGGCACTTTCATCTCCAACGGTGCAGAACGTGTTATCGTCAGCCAGCTGGTTCGTTCGCCCGGCGTGTTCTATGCTTCCAGCAAGGACCGTACCGGCAAGGACCTTTTCACCGCAACCATGAACCCCAACCGCGGCGCATGGCTGGAATACGAAACCGATTCTTCCGATGTATATTATGTGCGCATTGATAAAAACCGCAAGCTGCCGGTTACTACCTTCCTGCGCGCACTGGGTCTTGGCACCGATGAGCAGATCCGCCAGTACTTCGGCGATTCTGAACCCAAAATCAACGCCACCCTGGAAAAGGATATCACCCATTCCACAGAGGAAGCCCTGCTGGAGTGCTACCGCAAGCTGCGCCCCGGCGAGCCGCCGACGGTGGAAAGCTCCCGCAGCCACATCAACCTGCTGTTCTTTGATCCGCGCCGTTACGACCTGGCTCGTTTTGGCCGCTTCAAGATGAACAACAAGCTGTGCCTGTTCCGCCGTATTGCGGGCTATAAGACTGCCGAGGACATCATTGCCCCGCTGACCGGCGAACTGCTGGCCGCCAAGGGCGAGCGCATCAGCCACGAAAAGGCTGTTGAAATTGATAACGCCGGTGTTTCCCGCGTTACTGTTATCGTGGAGCGCAAGGGCCAGGATCCGGTCAATGTGATCGTGTTCTCCAACGGCTGTGTCGATGCCCAGAGTTTCTTCAGCTTTGACGTGAAGGAATGCGGCATCAACGAGCGCGCTTCCTTCGCCGAAATCCGTAAGATTTTGGATGCTACCTCCGATCCGGAAGAGCAGAAAGAACTGCTGACCAAGAATCATGATAAGCTCATCAGCCGCACCGTTACCGTTGACGATATCTTTGCTTCCGTCAACTACCTGCTGGGCCTTGACCATGGCATCGGCGTGACCGATGAAATCGACCACTTGGGCAACCGCCGCGTGCGCAGCGTTGGCGAATTGCTGCAGAACCAGTTCCGCATCGGCTTTGCCCGTATGGAGCGCGTTGTGCGCGAGCGCATGACCCTGCAGAACCAGGAATCCGGCGAGATCACCCCGCAGAGCCTGGTCAACATCCGCCCGGTCGTGGCTGCCATCCGTGAGTTCATCGGTTCCAGCCCACTGTCTCAGTTCATGGACCAGAACAACCCGCTGTCTGAGCTGACCCATAAGCGCCGTCTGTCCGCTTTGGGCCCCGGCGGTCTGTCCCGTGACCGCGCAGGCTTCGAAGTCCGCGACGTTCATTATACCCACTATGGCCGTCTGTGCCCGATTGAGACGCCCGAAGGTTCCAACATCGGTCTGATCTCTTATCTGGCATCTTTCGCCAAGATCAACAAGTACGGCTTCATTGAGGCACCTTACCGCCGCGTGGATAAAGAAACCGGCGTTGTTACCGATGAAGTTGTTTATATGCCCGCCGACGTTGAAGATGAATACATCGTGGCACAGGCCAATGAACCGCTGGACGAGAACAACCGCTTTGTCCGTTCCCGCGTTTCCGGCCGTCATCGCAACGATATTCAGGAATTTGCCCGTGAACAGGTCGATTTCATGGATGTCTCTCCGCGAATGATGGTTTCTGTGGCTACCGCCTGCATTCCCTTCCTGGAAAACGATGACTGTAACCGTGCTCTGATGGGCTCCAACATGCAGCGTCAGGCTGTGCCTCTGATGGTTACCCAGCGCTCTCTGGTTGCTACCGGCATGGAATACAAGGCTGCTACCGACTCCGGTGTCTGCGTGCTGGCTGCCCATGACGGCACCGTTGAAAGCGTTGACGCAGATAAGGTCGTTGTCCGTCTGGAAGATGGCTCCGCCGATACCTATGAACTGATTAAGTTTATGCGCTCCAACCAGGGAACCTGCGTCAACCAGCGCCCCGCCGTCTATGTGGGCGATGTTGTCAAGAAGGGCGACGTTCTGGCTGACGGCCCCGCCACCAAGGACGGCGAGATCTCTCTGGGCAAGAACGCTCTGATCGGCTTCATGACCTGGGAAGGCTACAACTATGAGGACGCTGTTCTGCTGAACGAAAAGCTGGTCCGCGAGGATATCTACACCTCTATCCACATTGAGGAGTACGAGAGCGAAGCCCGCGATACCAAGCTGGGACCTGAAGAGGTGACCCGTGATATCCCCAACGTCGGCGATGATTCCCTGAAGGATCTGGACGACCGCGGCATTATCCGCATCGGCGCCGAAGTCAAGACCGGCGATATTCTGGTTGGTAAGGTTACCCCGAAGGGTGAAACCGAACTGACCGCCGAAGAGCGCCTGCTGCGCGCCATCTTTGGCGAAAAGGCACGGGAAGTACGTGATACCTCCCTGCGCGTTCCCCACGGTGCTTACGGCATTGTTGTGGATGTTAAGGTCTTTACCCCCGAAAACTCTGACGAGCTGCAGCCCGGCGTGCGCACCTGCGTGCGCGTCTATATCGCCCAGAAGCGTAAGATCAGCGTTGGCGATAAGATGGCAGGCCGTCACGGCAACAAGGGCGTTGTTTCCCGCATTCTGCCGCAGGAGGACATGCCGTTCCTGCCTGACGGTACCCCGCTGGATATCGTGCTGAACCCCCTGGGCGTTCCTTCCCGTATGAACATCGGTCAGGTGCTGGAAGTCAACCTTGGCTATGTTGCCAAGGCCCTTGGCTGGCATGTGCAGACCCCCGTGTTCGATGGCGCGCACGAATCCGATATCCGTGACTGCCTGGCCGAAGCCCGCGATAAGTGGCATGGCGACCATGCACCGGAATATCCCACCAAGCTGCCCCGCCTGATGGGCGATAAGGGCCACATCATCGATTTCAGCAAGATCGACCTGACCGATGACGGCAAGACCACCGTTTACGATGGCCGTACCGGCGAAAAGTTCCCCTCCAAGGTTACTGTCGGTTATATGTACTACCTCAAGCTGCATCACCTGGTTGATGATAAGATCCATGCCCGTTCCACCGGCCCGTACTCTCTGGTTACCCAGCAGCCTTTGGGCGGCAAGGCCCAGTTCGGCGGCCAGCGTTTCGGCGAAATGGAAGTTTGGGCTCTGGAAGCTTATGGCGCGGCTTACACCCTGCAGGAGATCCTGACTGTCAAGTCTGACGACGTTGTGGGCCGTGTCAAGACCTACGAAGCAATCGTCAAGGGCGAAGATGTGCCGAATCCGGGCATCCCCGAAAGCTTCCGCGTTATGCTGAAAGAACTGCAGAGCCTTGGCCTGGATATTGTTGTTCAGGATAAGGAAGGCAACGCTGTTGATATGCGTCAGGAATATGACGATGACGATGCCAACTTTGACAACAGCGATATCGGTGATAACGTTCTGCTGGAAAGCGAGCTGCAGGATGATTACAGTGTCAAGGATGCCGATGAAGGCTTTGACGACGACCTGGGCGATGAGGAGCCGGATGAAGCTTCTCTGGCACAGATCGAAGCCGACAATGGCGACGACCTGTTCGACGGTGAATGATCGGAATGCTGTTTACGTCACGATTAAATGAGAGGGTTCGCTGAATGGAAAATAAAGAGTTCGATTCTATCAAGATCGGCCTTGCTTCTCCCGACCAGATCCGTGCCTGGAGCTATGGCGAGGTCAAGAAACCTGAAACCATCAACTACCGCACCCTGAAGCCGGAGCGCGACGGCCTGTTCTGCGAGCGCATTTTTGGACCTACCAAGGACTGGGAATGCCACTGCGGCAAGTATAAGCGCATCCGCTATAAGGGCAAGATCTGCGATAAGTGCGGTGTCGAAGTTACCCGCGCTAAGGTCCGCCGCGAGCGCATGGGCCACATTGAGCTGGCTGCACCCGTTTCGCACATCTGGTATTTCAAGGGCATTCCCAGCCGCATTGGCCTGATGCTGGACATCGGCCCCCGCCAGCTGGACAAGGTGCTCTACTTTGCAAACTATATCGTTACCGATCCCGGCTTTACTCCGCTGGAGAAAAAGCAGCTCCTGACCGAACGCGAGTACAAGGAGATGCGGGAAAAGTACGAGGATACCTTTGAAGCCGGCATGGGCGCCGAAGCCGTCCAGAAGCTGCTGGCTGAGATCGACCTGGAAGCTCTGTCCGCAGAGCTGCATGAGGAACTGGAAAAGGCTACCGGCCAGAAGCGCGTCCGCCTGTTGAAGCGCCTGGAGTGCGTTGATGCATTCCGCCTGTCCGGCCAGCGCCCGGAGTGGATGATCCTGAACGTTGTTCCGGTCATTCCGCCGGATATCCGCCCCATGGTCCAGCTGGATGGCGGCCGCTTTGCGACTTCCGACCTGAACGATCTGTACCGTCGCGTGATCAACCGCAACAACCGTCTGAAGCGCCTGCTGGAGCTGGGCGCTCCCGACATCATCGTGCGCAACGAAAAGCGCATGCTGCAGGAAGCAGTTGACGCCCTGATCGATAACGGCCGCCGCGGCCGCCCGGTCACTGGCCCCAACAACCGCGCCCTCAAGAGCCTTTCCGATATGCTGAAGGGCAAGCAGGGCCGCTTCCGCCAGAACCTGCTGGGCAAACGTGTTGACTATTCTGGCCGTTCCGTTATCGTTGTCGGCCCTGAGCTGAAGATGTACCAGTGCGGTCTGCCCAAAGAGATGGCTCTGGAGCTGTTCAAGCCCTTCGTTATGAAGGACCTGGTCCAGAAGGGCATTGCCTCCAACATCAAGGCTGCCCGCAAAAAGGTCGAGCGTGCTTCCACCGAGGTGTGGGACTCTCTCGAAACCGTCATCAAGGGCCATCCCGTTCTGCTGAACCGTGCACCTACCCTGCACCGTCTGGGCATTCAGGCATTTGAGCCCGTTCTGGTCGAAGGCCACGCCATCAAGCTGCACCCGCTGGTCTGCACCCCCTTCAACGCTGACTTCGACGGCGACCAGATGGCTGTTCATCTGCCGCTGTCCACCGAAGCACAGCGCGAAGCCAAGATGCTGATGCTGGCTTCCGGCAACCTGCTGAAGCCGTCTGACGGCGAACCCGTCACCGTGCCCACGCAGGATATGATCCTGGGCTCTTACTACCTGACCATGGTCAACCCCGAAGACCCCGGCCACGACAAGGTGTTCCGCGATGAGGACGAAGCCCTGATGGCTTACGCCGAGCATATCGTCACCCTGCAGGCTCCCGTTAAGGTGCGCCGCACCATGGACTTTGGCAACGGCCCCGAAACCGCCCTTGTCACCACCACTGTCGGCAAGATCATCTTCAACACCCCCATCCCGCAGGATCTGGGCTATGTGGATCGCACCGACCCCGAACATAAGTTCGATTACGAAGTCGATTTCCAGGTCACCAAGAAGAAGCTGCCCGACATCATCAGCCGCTGCCTGACAAAGCATGGCACCAAGCGCTGCGCTATCATGCTGGACCACATCAAGGCACAGGGCTATAAGTATTCCACCCTTTCCGCCATCACCGTTGCCGTGCCTGACGCTATCATCCCCGAAGAGAAGCCGGAGATCCTGGCTGCGGCTGACAAGAAGGTTGAAAAGGTCATGAAGAACTTCAACCGTGGTCTTATCTCTGATGAAGAGCGCTATAAGAACACCGTTGAGATCTGGCAGGCAGCTACCGAGGAAGTTTCCAACGCTCTGTCTACCAACCTGAAGACCCACCACCAGCGCAACCCCATCTATATGATGTCCGACTCTGGTGCTCGTGGTTCTATGGACCAGATCAAGCAGCTGGCCGGCATGCGCGGCCTGCTGGCTAACACCGCAGGTAAAACCCTGGAAATGCCTATCCGTGCAAACTACCGCGAAGGCCTGAACATCTTGGAGTACTTCATCTCTTCTCGAGGCGCTCGTAAAGGTTTGACCGATACCGCACTGCGTACTGCTGACTCTGGCTACCTGACCCGCCGTCTGGTTGATGTTTCTCAGGAAGTCATCATCCGCGAGGAAGACTGCCACGCTACCGAGGGTATCCTCGTCAGCGAGATCAGCGAAGGCAACGCTACCATCGAAAGCTTCTCCGAGCGTCTGATTGGCCGTTATGCTCTGCATGACGTGATGGATCCCAAGACCGGCGAACTCATTGTGTCCAAGGACAAGATGATGGATATGTTCGACGCTGAAAAGATCAAAGCTGCCGGTATTACCGAGCTGGAGATCCGCAGCGTGATGACCTGCCGTGCTCACGTTGGCGTCTGTGCCCGCTGCTACGGCTCCAACATGTCCAACGGCCAGTGCGTTAAGGTCGGTGAATCCGTCGGTATCATTGCGGCACAGTCCATCGGCGAACCCGGTACTCAGCTGACCATGCGTACCTTCCATACTGGCGGTATCGCATCTGCTGAAGATATTACTCAGGGTCTTCCGCGTGTTGAAGAACTGTTCGAGAGCCGCCGCCCAAAGGCAATGGCTATCATGTCCGAGATCGCCGGTACCGTCCATATTGACGATACCAAGAAGAGCCGCCACGTTGAAGTGACCGGTGTTGACGATAACGGCGCACCGGTTACCAAGAGCTACCTGATCCCGTTCGGCCACCGCCTGAAGGTGATGGAGGGCGATGTGCTCGTCAAGGGCGCACTGTTGACCGAAGGCCATGCTTATCCACAGGATATCCTGGCTGTCAAGGGCCGCATTGCTACCCAGAACTACCTGATCAGCGAAGTCCAGAAGGTTTACCGTCTGCAGGGCGTTGAAATCAACGATAAGCATATCGAAGTTATCGTCCGCCAGATGATGCGTAAGGTTCGCATTGACGATGCAGGTTCCAGCGAGTTCATCATGGGCAGCGTTGTCAACCGCCGCGATGTGATGATCGAGAACGAGAAGATTCAGGAACGCATTGATGCAGGCGAAACCGACCTGAAGCTGGTCCAGGCCAGTCAGATCCTGCTTGGTATCACCAAGTCCAGCCTGGCAACCGACAGCTTCCTGTCCGCTGCATCCTTCCAGGAAACCACCCGCGTTCTGACCGAAGCCGCCATCAAGGGCAAGGTTGACCCGCTGGCCGGTCTGAAGGAAAACGTCATCATCGGTAAGCTGATCCCCGCCGGAACCGGTTTGCCGGAGGTTGAAGAAGAGCTGGCTCGCGCCGAGGAAATCCGCGATGCCGAGGGCAGCGCTTACGACCACGCTGAAAAGTAAGACTTTTTATATCTGATAAGCTTAGCCTGACAATAAAACATAACATCCCCCACAGCATTCTCCGCACGGGCAACTGCGAACGGAAAGGGTACTGTGGGGGATTTTTTATGCTGCTTTGCGGGGAATGAAACTGCTTATTGCGGAAAAGTGGCAGAAAAGTGATACAAAGTTGCTTGAAAATGGCGGGGAAACTATGCTATGCTGACGCAAAAGAAAGGAGAGCGTGCTATGACATTGGGACAGCAAATTGCATCTGCCCGCAGAGAAAAGGGCATGACCCAGGAAATGCTGGCAGAGCAGCTGGGGGTAACACGGCAGGCTGTGGCAAGGTGGGAAACAGGAGTTTCCCATAGTTAAAGATACCACACCAAATATGATG
>ULQD01073187.1_pt1 | contig 28908 bp, 30 predicted proteins | sample 1954121 | NCBI WGS metagenome assembly ULQD01 (sample SAMEA4835646, study PRJEB28245) | human gut metagenome | biome: gut microbiome; material: fecal sample | place: Denmark | collected 2008 | reverse complement strand
GACCAGACAAAATTGGATTGGCAATATGCCAATAGTTAAAAGACAAGCGAAATTTTAACAACTCAATATATAGGCACTTGAAAAAGTGCCTATACAAGGGGCTATGCCCTAAATTGAGCACTAACCTTTATCTCAGAGCGACTACGATAAATTGCATCGCAAGCTAGATTCTGAAGAAAGGGAGAATAAACAAAAACAAATTAATGAGACAGTATTATTAACAGCAATTGAATCTTTGAAAGCAGATTTAATTGGCAAGAAAGAGCAAATAGAAAGAATTGTCATGAAACAACAATTAGATTTAAGCAAATGGGAAGAAAAAGAAACAGAATATATAAAAGAAATAAAAAGAGTAAATAAAATCAACGAAAACTGGATGGATAGAATTAACAAACAGACTGGGGAAAGTAGCCCCAAATAGTTTCGTTGATAGAAATGGGAGACATTACCGCTCTTTATAATAAGAGAAAAAACAAGCTATGGTAAGAGAAATAAGAGGGTTAAAATGCCCTAATCACGATTATATGAGAGATAATCATCACTTTATGTACCAAGAAGCATATCCTGGTGCAAGACCAACTTCAAGCACTCGTTGCATGAAATGTGGATATACAATGTCGCTTCATAAAGCGCAGAAATACTAACACTTTAACAAGGACACATATGAAATGTATCAATACTTCGTGCCAGAGTACGCGAATTGAAATTGTCGAGAAATCCGAAGGAAGCGTTTTTGACAATGGTGTAAATCTTCTTGGAGCAGCAATTTGTGCTATAGGCTGCTTAACTCCTTTCCATTATGCAGCTGGCAAGGCTGCACAAGAGTGTTGGCGAAATGGGACAAAGGGAGTAAAAGTGAAATACAAGTGCAAAGATTGTGGCTGTACCTGGGAAGAGAAAAATGGGCATGATTATGAATACAATTTGGTGCATGTTAGATTATAATGAGTAACGTAATAAGTTGGAGTATGGATAAGCGCATTAAGGAAATTAAAAAGGAGCAGCGTGTTGCATTAGCTCGTATAGCTTATGATCTCATCATGGCAGACAATATAATAGAAGATGAGGAAATAGCGAAATATACCAAATTGTTTGGTGAGGAAAATAATCGTGAATTATTTTATCAAGCTCAAGAATTAACTTTTGCGAAAGCTATCAAAATAATTGGTTATTCTTGTGATAATGAGGATGTCAATGATCTTGTTAGAAAGTTAAATGCAAACCAACGACGCAATCTTGCCGAAAAGATGACAAGTATTGTAACAGAAATTGCAAATTGTGATGGCTTTTGTGCTCCAACCGAAGCCATATTGTCATTGGCTATCGAATATTACTTAAAGAGAAATAACGAAGCGTACACCCATTACGATATTCAGTCGTTTAAGCTTACAGATATCTTTATTGGCAAACGATTTGTTCTATATGTCGACAATGGTGCAAATAGCAGAAGTCTTGAAATAGAAGAAAACTACGACTTGATAGCCAATTTGTTGGATAGTATCGGTTTCCAGTTTATTTATATCCCTAAGATGATAGAAATATACGAGTATAAAGGATTGGAAACGTTTAAAACAATCTCTATGTATCTTTTTCCAGACATACCTGAAGAGAAGGTTAAAGAAGTATATGATAAAATCACAAGACTTGACTCAAAAAGTTTTGTAAAAAATTATTTGAATGACAAACTAGGATTCGATATAAATTGTACATCTCCTTCTTTTATGGTTATGCTTGGACGTTCAAGTGTCATAGGAAAGGAGATGTCGGAAAAAGGTATATCATATGAAACATATGCTAATTTCTTAAAGATAAATATAGAAAGACAAGATAGTGTACTTGAAGTAATAGGACGTTTGGTACAGGATTTCAACCGATTCGTTTCATTCAAATTCCACATAGATTTCAACCCCTCAAAAAAAAAATTGTTATATCATGGAATCCACAAAGCGCTGTTCAGACTAGTTGCACTAGCAAAAGATACACCAAATAGATATAATATAAATATCAATACAAATCTAAATTGTGTATTTATAAACGACAGAAGGTTGCCTTTGGCATTAGGAAAATCTGCTGTTTATGTCATGATATTGTGTAGGTCTTTCTTTGGGGATAAGAAGGGATTACCAATAAATAAGGAGTTCAATAACTTGACTGCAGAAGAAAAAGAAAGCATACAAAGACATTACGAATGGATTTGTTCGCACTTGTCTAATAGTGAATTGACACAACGTAGTCCATTATATCCGAATGTTTCAAACAGAATATCAGAGATTAGGAAGGCTATTGGAAGTGTTGTAGGCAACAAACTAATCGGAGAGATACAAATAGGAAGCACTGGGGCTTACATTAATACGATTGTTTCTTCTGACAATGTCTCTGTCAATGGAGTTCCAATAAAAGAGCATCCCGATTGGGGTTCTTTTATGTAAATTCTTCAAGAATTAGTTTTTATCAGGAAGTGGGTACACAAAGTTACACGCTTCCTGATTTTGCATTTAAGAAATACGATGTAAGATAATGTGTGCTTTTGGCGCATATAGGAATACTCTGTAATTTTGCAGTACAAGAAACAAAAAGTATAACAATTAAAACAAAAGAATTATGAGACCTCCAAGACCCGGTAGCTTAGGCTACAATGCAATTGCAGGAACCGCAGGTGCAACTATAGGAGCAAGTTCTGGTGCAGCTTTGTCAGCAATAGGTGCGAACTCTATAGGCAGTTCTATCTCTAGTGCGAGTAATAATGCAGTCAACGCATTATCTAATTCTATCAATTCAACGGCCTCTGGTATAGGAAGCGTAGCTTCAACAATTGGTTTGGGCGGTGTGGGAGCTGCTGTTACATCAGCAGGATCAACTGTAGCTTCAGGTATTGGAGCTGTCGCTTCTGGAGCAAGTGCAGTAGGAACTGCAGTTGGCGGATTGGTAGTTGCTGCAGCTCCCATTGTCGGAGCTATTGCAGTTGGCGGTGCAATCGGAGTAGGAATTGGTTGGTGTATTGGTAAAATTTTTGATGATTAATGTTGTGCAATGTTAAAAAATAACTTCCGCAATTTTTGATTCCACCTTTTTATTGGGAGGGGGTCGGAAGATTACGCCCTCCCAGTGGCTAACGCCCTTGGGGCAAGTCAGATTGGGAGGGTGGGGTTTCCAACCCGCCACAAGCAAATAATTGCGGAAGTTATTTTTTTGCATATTACTATGGGAACGGTATTGGCTATAGTGGGAGGATATTATATCCTTAACGGACAAGCCTTTAAGGCCGCCGGAGAAATCGCAAAATGGATTGATGAAAAAGTTAATCAGCCTAAAGGCAAAAATAGTAAAGATTGAGACATGTCATAAAATCTCATTAAAATGTATTATCAAAAATCATAAAATATGGGACTTATAGGAAATCTTTATCATACAGCAAGGGGACTTTATGCAATGGCTAAGGATGATTCACAAAAAGTGAATGAAGAATTGGATAAGGCCATAGGCAGCTTGCACAAAAATATAATTATATAGACAGTCTAATGGTAAAAGATAAGGTCATTAACATTTTGGAAGAAATTACTGGTAGTCAAGGATTTGTAAATATTGACAAAATGATATTGATGAGTTTAAAGCTAATGTAGAAGTAATTGATGCAGAAAAGGTCTCTTGCAAGATTGAAGAGATTGGCATGGTTCTCTACAATGCCATCTCTTCAATCAGAAAGAAAAATGATGATAAGCAGATGAGAAAATTGCTTTTCGTTATTCGTGTTTCAAAAGAAAGTCACTTTATGGAATATATCTGCGATGTTCATGAAGTGATTGATACACTGGAAGAAAGAACCGAATGTAGATGGGGACTATCAACGATAGATAAATTATCCAACAATCAATTAGAATTGATTATAGCAATCGGCTTTTAAATTTTAAAATTATTATGGGAATAGGTACAATATATCATTTAGGTGCTGCATTTGTTCATGCTGCATATGGAAATTATCCTATGGCATTAGCGGAAGGTGCTTCTGCTGCAAAAAGTTATGCAATGGGCGAATTACTCTCTCCAATAACGGAGCCTTTAAAAGAATATTTCTTTGATGGCGTTGAAGCAACTTGTGATCCTGACATAGTCGACAATTTACCTTTCTTGTAAAGAAAATGAATTTGACAATACAGGAATAGCATTTTGACAAAGAGGGCTAACAGGAAAGGAGGCTATATGATAAGTATAATAATGTAAATCGAATAAAAATATGATACCAACTTTTTTAACAACGACGGCTGCATTAAAAGTTACTGCAAACCCATTTGTTGCACCAGTAGCAATTGGTTCTGGTATTGGAGCAATGGTAGGTGCAACTATAGGAGGTTCTATAGACGATGATGAAGATGACGCAAAAATAGGAGGTCTAATAGGTGGAGCAATTGGCGGAGGCATCGGTGGATATATTAGTGGAAATCTTCCAGGAGCCGCAATAGGTTGCATTGCAGGTGGAGCTATTGGATATACAGCAGGAGATGATATTTATAATTTCTCCAAAGCTTTACGTGGAATATGATGTTTCTATAATGTCCTTATATTTTGGCGGAAATGGACAACAAAAATCATGGATAAGTATTATTTTGATTCTTTGATAAGATTTCTATGTCAAACATCTTCAACAATCCCGTTTCCCAATTCTTCAAGCGCCCAACGATGGATGATTTCTTGAAGCAATGTCGGCATCGCTTCAATCAGTTCGGACTGAGCGATGCTGATATACATGATGCAATCAAGTCGGCTTGTGACTTCTTCAATATTCCTATGCCACGGATGATACAAGACTTGACCAACGTACAGAATGGTCTGACAATGTTTGTGAATTGGGACAGAGGAAGTTACTATGACGATGTGTTATGCTTCAATATGCGCCAACTCATGGACATGAAAGTGGATAGCAAAGGGGCGTTCTCACTTGTAATGACGCACGAGTGCGGACATCGTGTGCTACAGAATACACAGTTCCCTGGAGTTGCAAATGGACAATGGGAGTCGGAACTGTGTCCAGATTTCTTTATGGGATGTCGGGCAGGATTGTGGAATATGAGTGCTATCGACAAAGTTGTGATGGGATTGATTCTAACTAATGGAAGTGCAAGTCACCCAGAAGGAACTTTGAGGGCATTGTTTATAAGGCATGGAAAGTATGTCGCTCCAGAGATGCATCGCAGAGGCATCCCTTTGACCATTCAGAACTTGATAAACGAGTTCATGTCTTTTAGGCAGCAGCATCTTGATGACATATTGAGCCAGCAACGCAAGTATTATAGGTTTTAAGCGACAACAACTATGACCGCATACGACCACGAGCAATGGATGAAGTATCGTCGCCGACATGAGGCGAACGTATTCAATGCTATCTTCTATGACAAGGAAGAAGTCACGGAAGATGACATTCAGCGTATCATTGCGGACGTGGCAGCGTTCTTTGACTTGCCACGACCAGAAACCAACAGTCGGTGCGAATCGTTTGCAGAGGTGCTGCTTGGCGACAAAGCTAATGAGTGTGAATTGTCATACAACTTGGAAATGCTGCAAAAAGTGGGCATCAACAATCGGGATGCGTTCACACTCTGTTTTGTGCATGAGATGGCGCACCAGATGCTTTATAAGCACCAGTTTATGCTGTTTTGCAGCGAGCGGTGGATACAAGAGTTGGCAGCCGACTTGACCGCAGGGCTATATGCCGAAAGGCATCTGTTGGCTACAGGAAAATTCAAGTATGCCTTATCCAGACAAGGGCATAGTATCACCCACCCCGTTGGGGAATTGAGGAAGGAAATTGTGGAATGTGGCAGACACTATCTTGAACGACAAGCGGTGGACGGAGAAAAGATGATGAACATGGTGCAACAAATCATGCCGTCATTCGTCTTTATACATAAGAAGGAACTCAAACAGAGTTGGTATCAACTGCTTGACGAGTTGGAAAGTCCTCCACAAGAGCCAAAGCACTATAATATAGAAGACTTGCCCGACAGCAATCTTCTCAAACAGGCAGTCATGAAGTACAAACAATCAAAGAAAGCGAACGATGAATATCATAGATAATGCCCTGATAGACAAACCTTGCATTGGCAAGCTGATAGAAGAACGTTGCGCCGTAGGTCAGTTGGCAGACACTTGCATTTATCTGATAGCAGACCCAGAGACGGACATGGCAAAACATGCCATGGACATAATGGAGCAGTATAAGCAGCGGATGGACTGCGACGACTACTATAATTCATACGATTTGGAGGTGATTCTGCAAGTGGAGTTGAAGAATCACCCTCAAATAAAGGAATGTGTAGAGCAATGTGGCGACAATTTCTTGATACAATTGCCATCGTATGGCAACTGTGGGAAGAAACGCTTCATTGTAGCCCATACCGATGACGGCAAGTTGTTTGAGAATATCAGTTTGATGATATACGCAGCGGAGCGAATTGCCAAGTTTGACATGACGGCATTGCTTCGCTCATTTGTAGAGGAGAATACAGACGATTTCATAGAACTCGCCAAGAATGCTATTACAGACCGCCGCTTCCAGTCCAACTATTTGGCAGGGTTGGCAGAACAGTCTATGTCTCCATCGTTTGGTATGGCGGCTTCCGCAGCCTCCATCAAAGAGCGTTTGGAGATAAAAGGCGTTATCACGCACAAGCAAAGATTGGAGATGTACGATCGTCTTTTGGACAATCTCAAAAAATACCATAAGACACACGACCCGAAGATAGAAGCCGAGCTTGACTTTATATTCCGTATCATCGATCCAGTGACGATGCGTATGTTCTTCTTGAAGCAATCGCCCAAGCTACAAGAGAAGATGAACAATTTTGTCAACCCCAAGCGATTGGCAGAGGTGTCAACCATAGATTTGGAGATACGCTGGTCGAAAGAAATCGACAAAATATATAGGACGAATGGACATTATCGTCTCTATCTTTGCAAAGGCGATGATAGGTTGCACGTGCATTTCAGACGCAGTGCAGGTTTCGTTCTCTACCTCATCTACCTCATGGACCGTAAAAAGAATGGCGAGAAAGTTGACACGCTGAATATCGCGCAATACAAATCGCTCTTTGGTAAATTGTATAAAATGACATACGGCAGGGAAGGGGAGACGGTATTCACGGATATGCTGAAAAACTATAATGCCCAAAATGACGCACAGCAGAAGGGGCTGCACAACGTGCTGCAATGCATTCGTGACAATGTGGGAATCACCTGTGAGCGGATGCAGGAGCCCGCGGAGCCCTTCTTGTTGCAAGACGCTACTGCTCATCTTGCTGTATTGCCAGAGCACATCATTATACCAGATGAAATTATGGCTCTGATTTGAAGTTAAAATAGTTTAACAAAACATCGCAACTTGTTGTCTATCAGTAGGAAAATGATTGCTGGGTTGTTTACATAGCCAAGCCCCGACCGCCCTTCGAAAAATGCCTACCTTTGTACCGGAAATTCCGATGTAAAGGTAGGTTTTTTCGTATGTGAAATTTTTAGATTTGATCGATATGAAGGCAGTTGTTTTGACAAAGAAAGCGATGATCCTCGAGTACGTAGAGGTTGTTCGTTTCGAGATTGAAGGAGGCAAGAAGAAGAAAATTTCTGCCTCTAACGACGAGTTGGTCCAGAAGATTTGGGACCGTGTAAAGGGCGAGGCGATGAATTTCTCTACGGAGAAGGAGCTTCGCCGCCATTTGGAGTCTGTGACCCGTGAAATGCTGTGGTTAGAGGCCAATACTGAAGAGTCGGATGAAATCATCCGTCGCTTGAAGTCTGGCGACGCGTCGTTTACGGAGAGTTTCTTCTACGACAACGATCCGAAAGGATGTAATATTAGTCGCTTCCGCTCAAAGATCCTTTCACAGATCAAGCGGACCTACGGAGTCGAGGTGACGGTCGATGAGTTTGGTACCCTCCTTTATACTTTTTTGTGGAACGAAGGTACCTGGAGTGTTCTAGATAAGTATTCGAGAAAGAGCAGTTTTTTTGCTTGGCTTGCTGAGGTGGCACGGCATGAATTGCGTCGATATCTCGAGATGATGGGTTTGGTGCCTCCCTGCCGCGAACGCACGGTGGGCAATACGCGCTTGCTCGGTATGTCAGTGGATCCCGAGTTGTGGGACTATATCCTGAGCGATATGATGCCTCAAGGCCCATATCGAGAGGTGCTCCATGCCACGCTGGTTGTGCGCCAGAGTGAAGCAGAGATGGCGAAGGCTTTTGGTATGGATAAGAAAGCGCTGCGTACCCTTCAGAAGAAGGCCGAGGCTGACTTGCGGGACCGACTTATCCGTAGCGATTGTGGCTGTGAGGAACTGGTGCTGCGCGACAAGTCTCCTCGCCACTTCGAGGTGTCTGAAGAGTTTGCCATGGATTTTTGTGCGTGGCAGGAGAGTAAGTTCAGCGCGAACCCGCTGTCGGATATTCTGGGCGTAGAGTTGGACAAGGAGGAGCAGCAAGCCAAGGTTATAGAGTTTCTCCAGACGATAATCGGCAAGTTGAAGTGGTCCGATGAGGATCGTTTGGTATGGACCCTGCGCTTTATCGAGAACACTGCTCCTGTAGAGGTTGCCGAGCGCGTCGGAAGAAAACGCTCTTGGGTTGACACTAGGTATTCCAGACTCAATGCTCATTTTAAAAAGGCCATCAAAAACTGGTGGGCAGAGAATAATAAAAAAAATAAATAGACGAAAGGATAAGATTGGCGCTCTAAATTGGTAGAGCGTCAATCTTTTGCTTCTCTATGATTTAAAATATAATTATGATGGATAAAATGAAAGTTAAAAGTGATGACAACTTGTCTAGGCATCTGCGAAGGATAGTAGAAAGCTATACGGAGTTTGTCAGAAAGGAGCTACAAGATGCGGCATTCTTGGAGGAGCTGGAAAAGATTCTTCCATTTGATAGGATGGTGCAGGCCTCAAGGAAAGTGGAAGAGAATAGAGTGAGGATCAGAAAAATGGGTGTTTTAATTATGAGGATGGATATTACTCCGCCTTTATACTCTCTAGCAGTAAATATTATATTTGAAGAATTAGATGGAGAGATAAAAGAAAATACTATTTTTGTAATTGCGTGTAAAACCATAGAAGAACTCCAACTATTGGTCACGACAGAAAAGTTTAAGAAAGAGGTGTTGCGTCTATGCAAAGAAAGAGTATCGGACAAAGAAAATATATTAATGGAATAGAAGAGTAAAAATATGGTGCAAATTATAAAGAAAGAGTGGCAAATCACTAAAATATATATCTACGAGGTGGTATTGCAAGAAGGAATAATAAATCTTGATTGGAACGATTTTCGGTCTTTTGCAGAAGAGCATCGTCCGTTGATAGCTGTAAAGAATGAGGGTGACGCACCGGTTAGCCAACTTGTGGATAAGGCTATGGGTGAGGCCAGGAGGCAAGGTATAAGCCAACCTTCGAGCATCATTGTTTCCATCTTCTATAAAGAAGGGGAGGAGATCATGATGGAGGAAATGTTCGGGCTCTGTGACGGGATGAACCAGATAGCTAGTGAGGATGTGGCGATCAAATGGGGTATCAGTCAAAATGATAGCCTGGAGAATAAACGTAGTGTCAATGTCTTCATATTTGGATAAAAGGACCATACCTGATCTTTTTTGCAAGTTTTTCTTTGATAGATGGGTTACTTTCATCCCCTCTTTGTCATTAAGGAGTGTGATAGCTTCTAGTGAAGTTGAAATAACTATATGGATATAAAGAAAGGACAAGCAATGAAGATCAGGTATGCGACAATCAGTAAGGAGGGAAGGCGCTCTAACAATGAGGACTTCTTCGTGGTCATGGACCAGCAGGAGAGGGGGCGCTTTTGGGGTATCGTGTGTGATGGGATGGGTGGTCACGCTTGCGGGGAGGTGGCGAGCGAGACGGTGGCCCATGCTATGTCGGCATACTGGGAGCAGCATGCGGAGGAAAGGGATAGCGAGGCTAAGGTCGTGGAGGCTTGCCAGGAGGCGACGCGTGCTATCGAGCAGAAGGCGAGAGAGGTAGGACTGGCGGAGATGGGAACGACGCTGGTGATGGCAAGTATCGAGGGGGATATTGTGACCATTGCTCATGTGGGAGACAGCAGGTGCTATCTGCAGCGGCCAGGCCAGGGGGTGATGTATCAGACGCAGGACCATGTGAGGTTGAGCTTTGGGTATGAGATCGTGGCGCGCAGTTTCTTCAGCGGTCATCCGGAGGAGGCGATTGCCGACGTGGTGCAGTTTCCTGTTTGTTCGGGCGACCGGATTTTGCTTTGCTCCGATGGGGTCCACAAGAGTATGGAGCCCGAGGACTTGGAGGCAAGGATGATGGAAGAGAAGTCGCTGGAGGAAATACTGCATGGTTTCGACCTTAGCTGCTGGAAGTATGGCGACGATAATTATACGGCTATTCTGATGGAAGTGGAGTAGCGAGGGAATAGAATTGAGTTGAAGCAAATGAATCTCACGATAGCAAATGATTCTCGCGATAGCAAAAAGAATTTTCACGATAGCAAAAGAAACAACACGTTGGCAAAGAAATCGTCAAGGTGACAAAGTGAATCAATAAATCAATAAGATGACAAATAAAATCTATAAATCAAAACAAAGGAAATCATTATGATGGAAAAAGGAATTAACAGTAGTATGAAGAAGGCGTTTTATGGTTTGGATTGGACTATCTGCTTCTTGTGGGCAATAGGCGTGGTGGTAGTCGGCTATGGCTGGTTCCCGTACTTCCCTGTCAATCTAGTGGCATTGATGGTACTGTTTCGCATCGTGTGCTCGTTCGCCCTTTACAAGGGTGAGAAAAAGGCTTGGGCCTCGGGGCTGGTTGCTCTTGCGCTGATGGCACTCAAATGGTTGATGGATGCTGATGTGCATATGTGGATTCTTACCTCGAAGGCGTATGCTATGATGGGCATGGAGACGGACAAGCCAAGGGAGGAAGTGTTCCCGTGGGTGCTGAAAGTATGGCTGGGACTGTTTCCTGTCGTTGCCTATGCCGTCAATGCGATGCGCAAGGGTGGTATGGTGGACAACTTGACGTGGAAGGAAGCGATGGGACTGTTGCTTTGGACGGACCGACGGGCCAAGACCTACTGCGCCCTGCTATTGGTGGCGCTCTTTGCCTTGTATTTCGGGCTGGCCCTCTACGACCGTGCTTGCGCCTTGGCTTGTGTTGTGGCGCCCATGGTCAGTCTTTATCTGCTGCAAAGGCTCCGTGGTGTGGCGATGGGGAAACTGTGGGTGGTGGTCATTGCCATGGTCCCGTTCTTCTTGTCGCAGTTTGAGGCGGGGGTGGAGCGTGTGGCGATGCTCGCTCTCAGTCTTTGTGCGATGGCCTATGCTTGTGGCGGACTTCTCAGGAGCGTGAAGGACCTGCCTTTCTATGTAGTCGTTGTGGGCTATCTGGGCGTATTGCTGCCCTGCATGGCTATTGGCAGCAATCCCTACTGTTGCCTGGATGTTGCCAGGGTGTTCCGTCAGCGTCTTGATGCTTACCCGGGCATTCTCGTCGTCAAGGACCCGGAGACGGGGAAGGTGGGCTTGCGCTACCGTTACGGAATGCTGGTGAAACCGGAGTTTGACTCCTTCGCCTTTCATACGGCCAACAATCGGATTGGTGTGCTGGAGATGAGGCGCAATGGTTATTATACGCTCTACGACCTTTGGTCAGAGAAGCGCTGGGTGGCGGACCATATTGACCATTCGCTGCAGGATCGGATCTGCAAGGTGGTGGAAGGCCATGCCAAGGTGTATGACTATGAGAATTACGACTGCATGGAGATCAGAGTGACGGAGCTGGCTTCCAACCAGCTCGATACTTGCACGGGACTGGTTTCCAACAACCAGCTCGATGCTTGCACGAAACAGGATTCCAACAAACTCGTCGCTTGTGTCAAGGCCAGGAAGATGGAACCCGTCTATTACTACTGCGATCCTGACCCGTTTATCCCCACCGACTCGATAGCGAGGACTGCGGGGGAGGTGGTTCGCGACACGGTGGTGGCGCCCCATGAAATTACTCTCCATTCGATCAGTTATGCTCAGAGCGTGACGGTCGGCAAGGGGCAGACCTACCTGGTGCAGGTGCTGCTGGCGCGGGAAGAAAAGCCCACGCAGCAGGAGGCCGTGAACCTGGTGCAGAATGTTGTGGGCTTATTGAGGAAATAAAGTGTGGCGTGGCTTTTATGCCTTTGTCCATAAAAGTCACGCCATGAGACGCATTCCATAAAAATCATGCCATGAGGCGCAGTTCGTAAAAGTTATGCCATGAGGCGCAGTTCGTAAAAGTTATGCCATGAGGCGCAGTTCGTAAAAGTTATGCCATGAGGCGCAGTTCGTAAAAGTTATGCCATGAGGCGCAATACTTCTGCCACTTGTTCTGCCATGGGGCGCTGCGTGTCGATCCAGTGGATGGTGAGGCCGCGGCGCTCCATGCCCCGAAACCAGGTCATTTGTCGTTTGGCAAACTGGTGGATCGCGATCTCCAGGCGGCTGAACATCTCGTCATAGGAGGTGCGGCCGAGGGCGTATTCGGTGACAAACTTATACTCCAGACCGTAGTAGATCAGGTCCTCGGCAGGGACCGTCTTGAGCAGACCTTTTATCTCCTCTACCATTCCTTCCTCCAGTCGTTGGTGCAGGCGGCGGGTGATGCGTGCGCGGCGTGTCTCCCTATCAACCCATGTGCCGATGATGGTGGAGGGGATGGGTGGCACCTGGCGGTTCTCTGTGGGCGTATGGAGGTTGTACTCCTCTATCTCTATCGCGCGGATGGCCCGCTGACAGGAGTCCACATCCGTGCGGTTGTGCATCGTGGAGTGGTTGCGGGCCTTCAGGTCCTGGAGGATGACGGTCAGTTCGTCGAGCGTCTTCCCCTCCAGTTCTGCCCGCAGCGTGGGATTCTGGGGCACGGGCGAGAGCTGGTAGCCTCGCAGCACGGCCTCGATATAGAGTCCTGTGCCGCCACAGAGCACGGGCTGGCGTCCACGACGGCGGATGTCCTCGTAGGCTTGGAGGAAGTCGCGCTGGTATTCGAAGAGGTTGTATTTCGTTCCTGGGTCACAGATGTCTATCAGGTGGTAGGGGATCGGCTTGTCCTCCACCACATAGTCGGCGAGGTCTTTGCCCGTGCCGATCGTCATGCCTCTATAGACCTGACGACTGTCGGCGGAGATGACTTCGCCATCCCGCTCATAGGCAAGGCGTGTGGCAAGGGTCGTCTTGCCGCTTGCCGTGGGCCCAAGGATGGTCAATAATTGCTTCATGGATGCAAACTTACATAAAATTTCTGGAAAAAGCGAGTGGCAGGGAGAAAAAGTTCAGCCCCTCTTGTCTTCGCTCACAGTTTCAGACCCTTTGTCAGGTTCGTCCGGGACATGGAGTGATTCGACGTGGACATATAGAAAAACAACTTGAATAACTTTTATAACTATGAACAATGCTTCGCGGGGATATTGCCTGTCGACAATACGTGGACATATAGAAAAACAACTTGAACAACTTTTACAACAAGTTACAACGCTTCGCGGGGACATCGCCTCTTCGAGGCCCATTCAAACCAAGGGTTGCTTGTAGCGAAACAACTATATACAACGCTTCGCCAGGACAATCAGCAGGAAATTGCCAAGGCGAAAACGTGTCATTTATGGTATCCTTTCTCGTCATGATCACAGTTTCAGACCTTCTATCGGTTCGGTACGCACGAAGGCAGCAGCGAGATAGGAGGTGAGGGAGAGGAGCATCAGTAGGGCGAAGTAGATGCGGTAGCCGAGATAGTCGGCGAGGATGCCGGAGAGTGCTCCCGAGACCGTGATGCCGATAGCGGCGAGGGCAAAGCAGTAGGAGTAGAACATGACGGGATGGTAGCCCCGTGAGAGGTGGGCGAGGTAGGCGACGAAGGCCATGATGCCGAAGCCGAAACCAAACTGCTCCAGGAAGACGCTGAGGGTGATCAGGGAGAAGCTGGTCGTCAGCGTGTAGGCCATCAGGACGTAGAACACTTTTGGCAGCGTGATGGCGAGCGTCATCGGCCACAGCCAATAGCGGAAGCCGTGGAGGTGGATGCAGCGTCCGCCGAGCAGGCAACCGAGCAGCATGCCGAAGGCACCCACCGTGCCCTGGGTGAAGGCCAGTTCCTGTGGCGAGAGGCTCAGTCCGCCATTGCTCCCGGGGTCGACAAGAAACAGGATGCCTACGCGGTAGAAGAACCCTTCGGGGAGGAGGAAGAGCAGCAGGAAGAGCATCTCGAAGCGGAAATAGCGACGGTCCGTCAGTTTGCGGAGGTCTTCGAGCAGCAGCGCCTTGTAGTCGTTGCGCTTGCGCACCAGTTGCTCACCGAGCGGCACGAGGACCACGGCATGATAGACCGCCAGCAGGAGGATAAAGCCCCCCAGCAGTTCGCAGACCGTGCTCCACGCCATCGGTATGCGGCGATGGATCACTTCCAGGTTGCCTCCCACCATCGCGGGAATGCCCAGCGCCAAGGCAAAGGCGGCGCAGGTGGCGGCAGCCCGTGTGGCGGGCACCTGCTGGTAGAAGCGACGCTCGGAGCAGATCATGAAGTAGCGGCCTATCCCCACGTCGTGGAAGGCCGCCGCCAAGGCCTCGGCGTAGAAGAGGAGGAGGAAGGCGGGAAGCCATACTTTCAGCCGCAGCACGATCCCCATGGCCAGGAAGATCAGTCCCATCAGCACTTCGGCGTAGAGGATGAGGTGGTGGCAGTCGGTCAGTTGGCGGGAGAAGCGGCCCAACAGCGGGCGGAGGATGAAGGGGATGAGGGCCAAGGAGCAGCAGAAGAGGTTGACCGCATTGCTCACCCCCATGCGGTTGAGCACGATGGGCACGAGAGCGAGGATGGCGACATAGGGTATGCCGCGCAGCAGATAGAGCGTGGGAACCCACGAGAGGTGGCGTTCCCAGGCCCTTGCAGCCCTTTCCCTTACCAGATTGCTTCCCTTTTCCATCATTGTACTATTTTCCCTTAGCCCTGCTGTTTCTTCTTGCCAAACTCAGGGTCGATCTTGATGAAGAGGCAGACGACAAACGTTGCCGCGCAGCAGAGGATCGTCCAGAGGAAGAAGTGGCGGTAGCCGATGAGTTCCTGCAGCCATCCGGCCATCATGCCCGGCAGCATCATTCCCAGGGCCATGAAGCCCGTGCTGATGGCGTAGTGGGACGTGCTGTGCTCGCCCTCCGAGAAATAGATGAGGTAGAGCATGTAGGCCGTGAAGCCAAATCCGTAGCCAAACTGCTCGATGAAGACGCAGGTGTTGACGATCCATAGCGCGCTGTCCTGGGCGTAGGCGAGATAGACATAGACGAGGTCGGGGAGCGTGATGGCGCAGACCATCGGCCAGAGCCAGCGTTTCAGTCCCCCTTGCGAGGCAGCGATGCCACCGAGGATGCCACCCAAGGTCAGTCCGATGATGCCCACCGTGCCATAGACAATGCCCACCGTACTGGTCGAGAGGCCGAGTCCTCCCTTCGCTATCGGGTCGAGGAGGAAGGGGTTGATGATCTTGACGAGCTGCGCCTCGGGCAGTCGGAAGAGCAACATGAAGAGCAGGGCGGGGACGATATTCTTCTTCATGAAGAACGAACGGAACGTCAGCAGCGACTCGCGCAGGATGCCACCCACCGTGCGGTCGGGGGCGTGGCGGTCGGAGGCAGGTCTGGGGAGCGCCCAGGCGTGGTAGAGGCTCGCGAGGAAGAAGAGGATGGAGAGGATGGCGAAGACCACCGTCCAGGAGAGCGGTATCTTGCCCGTATGGTCCTCTATCAGTCCCGCGATGATGACGAGCAGTCCTTGTCCCGCGATGGTGGAGATGCGATAGAACGTGCTGCGTATGCCGACGAAGAACGACTGGTCGTGGCTGTCGAGGCCGTGCATGTAGAAGCCGTCGGCCGCGATGTCGTGGGTTGCCGACGTGAAGGCCACCAGCCAGAAGAACGCCAGCGTGAGCCGGAAGAAAAACTGTGCGGGGATGAAGAAGGCGATGCCTGCGAAGGCGATGGCGAGGACCGCCTGCATGGTGACGATCCACCACCGCTTGGTGCGGACGAGATCGACCATCGGGCTCCAGAAGGGCTTGATGACCCACGGCAGGTAGAGCCAGCCTGTATAGAGGGCGATGTCCGTATTGGAGATGCCCATCTTCTTGTAGAGGATGACGGCTATCGTCATCACGGCGACGTAGGGCAGTCCCTCGGCAAAATAGAGGGAGGGTACCCACGCCCACGGGTTGATATGTCGCTTGCTATTCTCGGTCATAATCATTGTTCTATGGAAGGTTTGTAAAGCGTTTTCAGTGTGGCGCCAGGGTAGTAGTGGCGGAGGATGGCCTCGTGGTCGTAGCCCTTCTCGCCCATCATGGCAGCCCCGATCTGACACAGTCCCACGCCGTGGCCCCAGCCTGCGCCCGAGAGGTGGAACGACTGCGGGATGCCGTCGGCGCCCTGCTGCGTCTCGACGACGAAGGCGCTGCTCTTCAGGTGGCTCTCGCTCAGCGTGCGGCGTATCTCCAGTTCCTTGCCGATGACGCGCTCCCTTTCCGTGCCCACGATCTTCAGGCGCACGATGCGTCCGCTCTTGCCGCGCTCCAGGGGGACGAGGTCGAGGATCTTGCCAAAGCGCAGTCCCGTCTTGCGGGTGATGAGGCTGGCGAGTTCCTCCTGGGTGTAGTCGATGTGCCAGCGATAGAAGTCTGCCGTCTCCTGGTCGTAGCCGTTGAGCACCTGGCGCAACACCTGCTTGTCCTGCGTGTTGCAGAAAGCGGGCGGTGCGGAGAGAATCCACTTGCGGGCCGTCTCCTCGTCGGTCAGGTCGGGCAGCGCGTCTGCCGCCTGGCCTGCTTGCGCGGGGCGGTCGAGGAAGGCGGCGAGATAAGGTTTGTCCTCATCCTGCCAACAGGCGGAGAAGACCTCCGTGGCACCGCCGCAACACTTGCTGAAGCGCGCGTCGCAAATGCCCTTGCCGTCCCACAATACTTGTCCATAGGTGCTGCGTATCGCCTCCTCCACATGATCCGACACCATGCGGGTGATGCCCTGGTAGCGCTGGCAATGGTCGTCGGCGCATACGTCGAAGCGCTGGTGGTCGTCGCGGTCGTACCAGCGCACCAGTTCCTCCTCCGTCTCCCATCCTCCACAGGTCGCCTCCGAGGGATGGTCCGCATTGATGCGATGCGCCATCTGCGTCAGGAGCCAACTGCGGGAGATGATGGCATGGGCCCGCAGGAGCGGTGGCGACGAGGTGGCCCGCATCTCGCTGGAGATGACACTGGCGAGATAGCGCTCCACGGGCAGTTCGTTGATGACCCACACCCGATCGCCGTCGGCCTCCAGTCGCAGCATCCCCTCGAAGGTCTGCGCCTCCTGGCGCTCCCAGTGGAATCCGATGCCGATCGTGACCTCGGGCAGCGTGAACGAAGACTGCGGGGAATGGGGAGCGAACGTGAGCGTGTCGTATGAGTTTTCCTGCCAAAGAAGCCTTCCGTCCTTCGCCCTCACGGTCTGCGGCCCCGTCTGTAGCGTGCCATCGACCATGAAGGAGCCCTCCAGGACAAAGGCCACCTCCGGCCCGCTCGTGATGCCTACGGCGACCCTCGGTTCCTGCAGACGGCGCAACACCTTGGTGAAGTCCTCCTGCCCAAGCGCCACCTCGCCGACCGTCTTCACCAGCAGCGAGGGCGTCAGTCGGTCGAAGTCCTCCTTGCGCGGCGTGATGACCAGTCCTGCCATGTCGAGCGCGCCCGGCGAGATGAGCATGCGGTCTGCTTCGCACGAGGCCGTGTAGCAGGCGGGGCGGTGCTTCTCCCGAGGAAGCAGGATGGTGACGACGCTGTCCTCCTCTCGCCATGCCAGCACGTTGAGCATCGGCTCGGTGTCGTCGGGATGGCAGGGCAGGACAGCATAGGCCCGGCGGAAAAGCGTCTGCGCCAGGGCTTTGTCGTTGCTGATCAGCACCAGGGTGGGGAAGGGGTAGTCCTCGATGGTGCAGAGGCGGTTGTCGGCGTCCAGCCGCGCCACCTCCCGTAGCCGTTCCCTCCATCCGCGCCAGTCGCGGCAGAGCGGCACCACACTTCCGTCTCCCCCCTGGAAGTGGAGATGGTCGGGCGCACTGGCCCCACATTTCGGCCCGTTGTAGAAGAACAGGGTGCCCTCGAAGCGGTCAGCCAGTTCGTAGAGCGTGGCATAGGTGTCGAGGATCGTCTGGGGGCGGTGGCGCCTGGCGGCGATCGTGAAATGGGTCGGGAGGATGGGGAAGGGATTGACGAGCACGTCGAAGTCCTCGCCGAAGGCCCATTCCTGTTGAATCTCAGGACGATGGTCCTTGCAGAGGAAGCAGGGGCGCTGGGCCAGCGTCTTCTTATCGACCTTGGCCCCCGTACTGACCATGCGTGCGGGGTTGTACTGGGCGCTGACCGCACCGAAGTCTCTCACCTCCACGCGTGCCAGGTCGGCGTAGCGTGCGGCCGTCTCCGGCCATGTGGCCATCTGATTGTGGAAAAACTCGGAGAGCGTCATGCTTTGAGGTCGTTGTTGAGGCTGATGCGCGCCCGCAGTTCGATGGTGCGCAGTCGGTCTTTGTACAAGTTGTTGGCGTTGGTCTTCTCGATGCTCAGTCCGTGGTCGCTATTACCCGTCCAGCGGCGGCAGAGATAGATGGGGTCGTAGATGCGTCCGATGCGATACTGTCGGCTCACGGCCAGTCCCATGGCATAGTCCTCGCCATAGCTGGTGTTGGGAAATCCGATGCCCCTTGCTATCGAGGTGAGGAAGGCCCGCGGCGCTCCCAGTCCGTTGATGCGCAGGGCGTTGTTGGCCCCGTTGTCGTCCGTCCATTCCTTGTGGTCGATCACGCCCGGCGGAAGCGTCTGCAACTGGAAGTCGCACATGCGGTAGGAGCCCACCACCATGGCGCAGTCCTGCTCCTGGAAGGCATCGACTACCCGCTGCAGCGTATGGCTGTCGAGATAGAGGTCGTCGCTGTCGAGCTGCACGGCGTAGCGTCCGCAGCGCGGGTCGTTGATGGCCCAGTTCCAGCAGCCACCGATACCGAGGTCCTCGCGCTCGGGGATGATGTGGACGACGCGCGGGTCGCGGGCCGCCAGTTGCTCTATCAGGTCCGAGGTGCCGTCGGTGCTATGGTTGTCCACCACGAGGACGTTGAAGTCGAAGCCAGTCTCCTGTCCCAAGGCCGACTCCACCGCGTCGCCGATGGTCTTGGCGCGGTTGAGCACGGGGATGATGACGGAGGCCGTGACGGGGAAGTCGCCCTCCACGTCGGGCTTCTGGTAGCGGTCGGTATGGACGAGGCCACCCACTGCCCGCAGGTGCTCCGACACGATCTGCTCCATCTCCACCTGCACGTCGCGGTTGCGCGGATCGACATAGTCAAACTGGCGTTCGCCTTCTGCGCTCACGGGTTGCTTCTCCTCCGTGTAGAGGTATTCGTTGAGGTGGAAGATCGCGCCCTGCCGGCTCAGTTGCAGACGCAGGTCGTACCAGCCACCATACAGCCAGTTGCCACCGAGGTCGCAACGCAGGATCGCGTCCGTCCTGACGAGCACCAGCGGTCCGAAGTCGAAGTCGTCTCGCAGCGCACCCTCCTGGTAGTCTATCACGGGGTGCTTCGTCCGCTGGCCCTCCTCCGTCTCGTAGAAGTCTGCATAGACCATGACGGCCCCCGTGCTGTCGGCCACTTGGAGCAGCCTTTGCTCCGCGCCGTAGCCCAAGGAGACGGTGTTGTTGGTCAACTGTATCAATACGTATTGTGTGCGCGCTGCTTCCGCCATCTCTCTCACTGCCGCCGACGAGGGGCGGGGCGAGTGGAGGTCCACACGCGCTATTCTTTCTCTTTCCATAACGCTTCTTGATGTCTTGTTCTGCAAAGTTACGGAAAAAACGCTGATGCCCAAAATTTTTTCAGGTTAAACGCCCTTGCGAGGCGGATGTCCCGCCAAAACGCAACACCCGCCTCGCTCCACGGCTCCCTCCCCCCGTGTGGGCAGATCCTCCCCCTGCTGCCGTCCGGTGTCCTCTCGACACGAGTTTGGCGCGGTTTCTGTAAGAGGTCTGCCCGCTGCTTGCCCTTCTTTTTTTGTTGGTATATATATAGTGTCTTAGTCAAAGTTGTTTTTACTCTCTGTTTGCTTGTGATAAGCGCAGCAGCTATTGGGTCGGGTCGTCCGTGAAGCGGGCGAGTCTGCTTTCGGTTCTTTCGCGCGTTCAGTTCGTTTCTTCCCGCGTGTTCAGTTCATATCTTTTCGAGACTTCGGTTCGTTTCTTTCCGCATGTCCGGTTCATTCCTTTCCGAATCTTCGGTTCCTTTCCGAGCGTTCGGTTCAGTTTCCCTCCTTGATAGCGGAGGCCGGTCTCACTGTTTGGCCACAGTCTCGATGATGGATCTTGCCACCATGACCATCTGGTATATGTCCTCGGCGCAAGTCCACTCGTAGATGCTGTGCTCAGCCTGTTGTCCACTGTAGAGGCAGGGGCCGCCCTTCTGTCCCTTGGCTGCCAGCATGGCCGCAGTCGTGCCGCCACGCTCGCTGCGGGGAGTCAGTTTCACGCCCTCTTTCTCTGCTGCCTCGATGATCAGGTCGCCCAGGCCAGGGTACATCGTGTAGGCCACGTTCTCATACTGCATCACCTCGGGTTCGGCCTCGGTCACGACATAGGGGAAAGCTTTGGCCGTGAGCTCTGCGGCTTCGTCCAGAAGCTGGCGGAACGCGTCGCCCTCCTGGGCGTCGAAATAGCGCAGGCGCACTTTCACGAGATAGTTCTGCGGTGTCTCTTCGCCGTTCACGTCGATGAGGGGCTCGATCGAGTAGCAGTGGATGTAGCCCTCCTTGCCCTTGCTGGCCGAGGGGTGAGTCTCGGGCGGCAGTTGTCCGATGAAGTAGGAAGCGGCGGTCAGCGCGTCGCCATACTTGGTGTAGAAGCCGTTGCCGGGGTGAGCGTTCTTGCCTTGGAAGGTGTAGTTGCGTCCAACCGCGGTGAAGTTCTCTACCGAGAAGGCCGTGGGGGCGTCGCCGTCCACGTCGATGACGATATCAGGCTGTCCGTCCACATATTCCTCCTCGAAGCGTTCGGCGGCACGGCCAATGTCCTCGTTTTGTGAGAAGACGAAGTGGAGGTCGCCATGCTTCAGCTTCTTGTCGTTGAGGATGGTCTCGATGAGCGTGACGAGGATCGTGCAGCCCGTTTTGTCGTCGGCGCCCAGCAGCGTGTATCCGTCGCTCGTGATGATGGTCTTGCCCACACAGTTGGCCAGGTGCTTGCCCTGGGGTGTCTCGGGACTGAGGGTGATGCCAGCAGGCAGTTGGATGTCGCCGCCATCGTAGTTGCGGTGTACGATAGGAGTGATTTCGCCGCCGGCACACTCGGGCGTGCAGTCCATGTGGGCCATGAACATGATGCTCGGCACGCCTTCGCAGTTGGCCGGAATCGTGGCATAGACGTACTGATAGTCGCTACGGCTGACGATCAAGTCCTTGTCTGATCCGATAGTGCGCAGTTCCTGCTCTATCAGCTCTGCGATCTCTTCCTGTCCATCGCTGATAGGAAACTCTGTGGGGTCATAGGCGTCCCACGACTGGCTGTTGATGGTGGCGTAGGTCGTAAAGCGCCTGATGATGGTCTCAATCGTCTTTTTGCGTTTCTTCTCCTTGGCAGCTTTGGGGTCGGGAGCCGGTGCGGCCTTGGCGGGCTGTGCAGCCTTTACAGCGTTGACGGGCTTCGGACGAGGGGTTTTCGGCAGCTGCGGGTGAGGTTTGCTCTGAGCCACGGGCTTCACCTTGGGGCGGGGAACCGCAATGTTGTGGCTTGCGCGCAGCTTACTCATTTGCTTTGCCATGAGCTTGGCCTGAACGCTTGGGGGAATTACCACAGGTCTGACGGCGCGGCGTCTCTGCTGCTCAATACGCTTTTTCGCATACGCGTCCACCTTTCGTGCCCCGACCAAGGCGATAGCCGAGGTCTTGGCAGGCGAGTTGAGCCTTTTCACCACACCCTTGATAAAACCTTTCAAGACCTGAGGTCTTGCCGAGGTAGGGAATCCCACCATCAGGACCAGTGCGAGCACGAGCGTGCTGGCGATGTAACTGTTTCTTCGTTTCATGACTTTGATAGTTTTGAGTTGATCATTTTGTTTATTGGTTCTCTCTTGATAGACCTCGTGCCGCTGGGCGGCCTTCGCTCTATGCTCATCCTTTATGACAGTCCGTCGCGCCTTTCTTGCGCTGCTGGTGTCGCCAGAATTCGTTTGCAAAGGTACGGGTTTCGCAAGCCGTGGTGCGCACATTTTCATTTAGATCGCGGCCCATGCGATTTTTCTCGATTTTTCTCGATTTTTCTCGTTTTTGCTCGCTATGCAGGCACGGCGTACATGACTACTGGCGTGGCGAGCACGGCGATCAGTTTGGCCCAATCCCTCACGTGCGTGTCCATGCGCGCATAGGTCAGTGAGGCCAGACACACCATGAAAAAGATGGATAGGAAGAAGCCCAAGAGGATCAAAACCTCCCATAGGTGCTGGCAGTTGGCCATGCGGCGGAGTGCGAAAAAAAACAGGACGAGCGTGGCGGACCACTCTGTCGGAAACAGGAAAAGTCTGATGGTGTTCATACGTAGGTTTGTTTTGATGATTTGTGTGCAAAAGTACCTGTTTCCCTATCAAATGCGCGCACATTTTTATTTGGTTCGTCCATTGTGTGCGAAATGTTCGCCAAAATGTGTCTTTCGGGCGGGCGCAAGGGGGCACAAGACGCCAGTACGGGCTGCAATCGATACGCCGATCACAGCCCGTACTGTACTGACAGCGACTATCCAGTCGGTCCAACCAAGAAGTGGTGCTACAAATTGCTCATGGCATAAAGTGGCACAACGTCTATGTGGCGGAGTGCATTTTCTGCTTCTTTGTCAATATACTCAAACGTCCCAAAATTCTCCAAGGAAGTACGAACAGCATGGTGAAGGGCTTTCTTCCTCATAAATAGCCATAAGCTTTGCATACTGCCTTTGGTGGAAGCCTTCACTTCTATTGGTACAACCACCCCCTCTTTGGCCTCCAGGTAATCAATCTCCGCATTGGAACCCCTTGACATGTTCTGCCAATAATACATTTCTGCCTTTTGGAAACAGTCATGGTTCTTGACGAGTTCCAAGCCTGCGAACATTTCCGAAGCAGCCCCTTTGTTGACAAAATCAACTTCCGAAGCCAAAAGGACATTGGCGGCAGGAGTGCCCAGCATGGTCTGCATCAGTCCCAAGTCTAAAAAAAGATATTTCTTGTAGCTATCATTCTCTTCTGCTCCCAGTGGAACACCATTTCCATCGCTATGCGTCACCGGTTTTATCAGTCCCGCCAATGTCAATAGATGAAGCGCGTCTTTGATGACCGAAGAGCGAACATCGTCGGCCACCTGTCTATAGACAAACTTGCTGCCTGCCTGCAAAGCTACGGAGCGCAAGACCTTTCTCAGCAAAGCTGGAGACACGCGCGACTTATACTTGGCAAAGTCATCTTGGTAGGTGTCCAGAATGTCATTGTGAATATGGGCGCACTCGATGTAGCTTTGGGACGCTATCCATTCTGTGACCGCGGCAGGCATACCGCCCACGAGATAGAACGTCTTCAATTGTTCCACCAGTTTGTTGTGGACGGCATCGGGAAGCGGAGAAGAAGGCGAAGCCTGGTGCTTGTAGCTGACCGTCGTTTCCAGTCCTTGCGCCATAAGAAATTCGTCAAAGGAGAATGGGTACATGTATAGTGAGCGTATTCTCCCCACTCCAAAAGAAGGCAGCTCCTCCAGGGTGAACTCCAGCAGAGATCCCGCGGCTATGACATGTAGCTCTGGATAATCCTCTTTGAAATAACGAAGCGACATGATAGCTTCCTGACTCACTTGTATCTCGTCTATGAAAAGCAGCGTCTCCCCAGGTATGATAGGAATGCCTGTGGTGGCACTGATTCCCTCACAAGTCCTATGCACGTCAATATCCTTTGGAAAAAGTCCTCGGATAGATGGTTGACTCTCCAAATTGATCTCCACAAAGTACTTAAACTCTTTGCCCAACTGGCGTACCGCAGACGATTTCCCCACCTGTCTTGCCCCGCGTATCAGCAAAGGCTTCCTTCTTTGAGATGTCTTCCATTCCAAGAGTTTTTTGTCTATGTTTCGCTTGTAATACGTCATTTTCGTGTAATTTGCTGATTCACAGTGCAAAGATACGACTTTTTGCTAAAAGTCAGGGCAATCGGAGGCTATTTTTTGCTAAAAGTCAGGGCAATAAGTGGCTGGTTTTTGCTAAAAGTCAGGGCTATCGGAGGCCATTTCTGCTAAAAAGTCGGGTCCGTGTCCACGAAAGCGACCTATGCAACGCCATGGGATATCAGTTAAACGTCTTTTGCCATCCGGAACAAGAAGTTTCAACTGGTTAGTGACACTAACCAGTTCGTTTTCTTCCTTCTTCAGCTTCGTCTTCAGATACTTCCAATAGTTGCGGTTCTTGGTATAATCGTCTTGGTCGTTGAGCACGCCCACGACATCCAAAACGGAATACCACCATTTGGATAGCGTCTCGTCCCATACAGCACGCACTTCGCGGTCGTTGAAGAAACGGATAGAAACCTTCTGTATCTTGTTGTCGCTCGAATTCATATATAGCTGCAAAGATACACATTTTCCGTGGATTTTTATCCGCGCCGATGGCTATTTTTTTGCTCCCTCAAGCAGCTTTCGTGATCGTCCCAAGGCAAATGGTGGAGGCTCTGCGTCAAAGCCTCTCTTTTTCCCTCACTTCCCAATGACCGCTATAGCCGCTTCCAATATACACAATATGAGGCATTTTGGCGATACGACGCTTAATAGTAATAATGCTTTTCCCAGATTGTTGAGCCAGTTCACCAGTTGTTATTTTAGGATAAACAGCTACTTGATATTCTATCCATTTATCTAAATCATCGCCTTGAGTGCCACCTTGAGGGACATCTTGGGTATCACCTTGAGTATCACCTTGAGTATCACCTTGAGTATCACTTTCGTTTTCCACAAAGTTTACCTCAATATCAGGATGAGTTTCCTGCCATGCTAATATCATATTGGGGAACGTGACAGTAAACTGAGCACGGTCGGAGAAGAAGCTTGGAAGCATCTTTTCTTCAAAGTAGGGAAGGGCTTTGATAGGATTGATGATTTTGCCCATACCCGAACCTTTACGCTCCATATAACCCAACTGGGCAAAGACGTCGGCAATAACCGGATTGCGTCTGACAGAAGGAATGTCTTCTAAGTTCATCGTTTGGATAAGCCGTCCTTCCGGCATGGAACCTGGAGAGTAAACCACCATACGGTCATCGTATATATCCACATGCACCTCGCTACCCTGGATCAGATAGTCGCGATGAGCCAAGGCATTCACTACAACTTCCATCACACAACGTTCCATATATTGAGGAATCTCGATGCGCTGCATGGGTTCTTTGTACCAAAGTGTACGGTTGTTACGACGGATGAAGGACATGGTGTCTTCGAGAAGCGTTACAAGTCCGCCTGTAATCTCTGCGCTGTCGAGAGCATCGATGCTTCCTCCAGCCTTTGTCTTGCCGTTCCATCTTGTGCAGAATACTCGGCTTTGGCGCAATGGACATTCGTCTGCCATCAGCAGACCGGCATAGGTAAGTATTCCCTTATTATCAACCAAGCCAAACGAGCGGTAAAGTTTTTTGTCGAAGCTCAGACCGTTCCAGGCATAGTAACGGCTGCGAAGCTTGGAAAATGCATAATCTTCAAACATTTCATCGCTTGGGCGTGCGTCGAATGAAGAGTTGCGACCTCTTAGTACCAAGCGTTTATGTTCGGTACTATCAGCCACAACCGATTCGTTGCCAATGCGCACAAAAGTTTCAAGAACGCTGTCGCCAATATAATAGTAAGGTGTATCTTCGCCGCCATGCACATGTAGAATGAGCAGCTCCTTGTCTTCCACACGCTCTATCTTCAAGTCGATTTGTGGCATAGGGTCTATGCGCTCCTTTATTTTCTGACTGATAAATTCTGCATCAGCCTTGGCATCAGTCAACCCTATGATAGTATCGTCATCGGCAATGCCAAACAACAGGCAGCCGCCACCTCCATTGGCAAAGGCGCTGACGCTCTTCAGCCAACTTTTCACTTTACGGCGTTCCACTTCCTGCTTCTTGTCGTATTCGGTAGTCTCACCTATATATTTTGCTATGTCCATTATTGATTGCTTTATTTACTCCTTTACCATCTCCTTCGGTCCCTTGATCGAAAATATATCGCCCGTGAGCTGGTCCATCAACTTGGCCAGCTCGCCAGTAGCCACAACCATGTCTTGTTGGCAAGTTGCTGTTTGTTCATTCGTATGTTCACGTGATAGTAATATAGCTGCAAAGATACACAATTCCTGTGGATTTTTATCCGCACCGATGGCTATTTTTGCTCCCTCAAGCTATTTTCGTGATCGTCCCAAGGCAAATGGTGGACGCTCTGCGTCAAAGCCCCTCTCTTTGCCTCACATTTGTTTTAGGAGTGATTTTTTATTGTATGACAATCCAGCGACCAGACTTCTGTGACCCTTCGCGACGAATCATGTTGTCGTCTTGCATCCTCTTAAGATGCTTAGATATAGCACTCCTGTTGATATTCAATCTGTTGGCCATTTCGCGCGAAGTGATACTTGCGTTCTCGGATATAAGTTGCAGAATGGCCTCTCGAGTTTCTGGTCCACCTTTCTGGTCCACCTTTCTTGTTTTTGGTCCACCTTTCTGCTCTCCATTTTCTTCTTCGAATGCGAAGTCATCATCCATAGATTTCTTGTATTGCGGGAAGTAAGGCAATACAAGAGGTGCGAAGGGATATCATTGCCAGTTAAGCCGTTCTTGATGCATTTTTGATACACAAGCCTAATCAACATTCACTCGTTCTCATTGTTTCTCAATTACAAACTATCGTAATACTTTCTAATTTTATTTGCCATCAATAAGCGGCGGTCTTCCAAGAAATGGACATAATCGTTATGGTCCATTTTGAATACTTCAGAAGGGATGCAATTCATAGTAAGATTCTTCTGAAGTAAATCTTCATCCGTAATTGAACCACAAACTGCTACTTTTGTTTGACATTGTTCTAATGCAAGACTAAAATATTCCTTCGCAGATAAATACGTGTTGTCTCTATGCTTTCATGTCCCATGAGGTCTGCAAGCAATGCGATGTCGTTGAACTTCTCCAAGAAATTCTTGGCATAGCGATGGCGGAAAGAGTGAGGGAAAACCACTTTCTCGTTTAAACCATACTTCACGGCATAGTTCTTCAACTGCTGTGATATACCTCTTGTGGTGATACGCTCGCCAAAGCGATTGAGAAAGAGATAGCCACTTGTACGGTTGAGAGTCTGCAACCACTTTTCTGTTTCCGTGCGCAATGTCTTGGGGATATAGATACGCCGAATCTTGCCACCCTTGGTGTAGATGTCGTAGTAGCCCGCTTGCACGTGCTCAACTTTGATTTGCACAAGTTCGCTCACTCTGGCACCAGTCGCTGCCAAGAAACGCACCACAAAGTACCACTCCAAGTTTTCTTCTTTCTTCAATTTGTTCTTCAAAAACGTGTAGTCGGCATTGCTAATGACATTCTCCAAATAAGAACGCTGCTGTACCTTGACCGACTTCAAGTGGAGTTTACAAATACAAGGTACTTGTTCAACGCCTGAATACGGAGATTTACCGTCTTTGGCTTGTAAGTCTCAATCAAGTAGGTCTTGTAAACCAACAAGTTTCTCTTGTTCAACTCTTTGTGTCGTGAGCCAAACTCCTTCACGGCATACAGATATGCCGAAATCGTGTTCTTAGCCATATTTCCTTGGGTTAAGAACTCTTCAAATTTGTCTAATTCCATTTCTATTCGTTTATTAGTGAAATATTGTTGTCCGGTAAAACTCCAAAGAGCATAAAATCTCTCCCCGAAGTCCCGTAAAATAGGACTTTGGGGTTTATTTTTTTAGAAAAAGTTTTACCGGACAGCAATAATTGAAAATATTCCTCCAAAAGGAGTGAGTTTCTCAGATTTAATTTGTATCTTTGCCATGTCATATCAGAGTTTTGCTTGTTTGTTTTTGCAACACTAAGATAAGTGAAAATTTTGACATGGCAAAATCCTGAGCGCTTTTTGTTGCTCAGGTGCTTAAAAAAGTTTAATTTATAATAGTATTGCGGATTAAGAAGTGATAAAAAATATATGAAATGGAGATATTTGCATTAATTGTAGCAGCTTGTGGTTTTGGACTCCTAATGATCTTAAATAGTTGGGATAAAGAAAAAGAAACTAAAGGAAAGATTAGTGATGATGGATGTAGTAGCCAACTTGCAATTATTTTATTAGTAATATTTTTGGTTGGCTTTCTTATTTTTTCTGTCATGCAATGTGGGGATTCAATACAAGACTTTGGTCCCAGACATACATAATAAATTTGTAAGACTGCCGGGGCGATTGCATCGTCTCGGCGGTTTTTATTTTGCGGAAGACATGGCCATCCTCTGCGATGTACTCCGTTTTTTTCAGAGGTTTTGCAGGTGCCCCCTCTTAACCTCACATTTGTTTTTAGGATCATTGTGCACCGTAGTACCCTCGGTGACCTCTGCACGTTTATGATGCTTGTTGCGATGTTCTGTTTGGCAGAAAAAGCCCGATGTGGGGATGTGAAAATGAAAACGTAATAATGTAAGGTTGTAGGGACAGGCTTACACCATTTCTTGACGATACTTTTTATATAGCTAAATCATCTAAAATGCTCGTTTTCAACAAGACGCTCATCAAGCGCAACTGGTTGCTCGGTGCTGAAAACGGAGGATATCCACCCACCCAAAACGGGGAT
>ULQD01078848.1_pt1 | contig 33217 bp, 13 predicted proteins | sample 1954121 | NCBI WGS metagenome assembly ULQD01 (sample SAMEA4835646, study PRJEB28245) | human gut metagenome | biome: gut microbiome; material: fecal sample | place: Denmark | collected 2008 | reverse complement strand
GACGGTGCAAAATTACGATATAGAACAACCGAATGCAAATCCATTCATAAGCGTTTACAATCCATTCATAAACCATTCATAATCCGTTCATAACCGTTCACAAAACTAACGAATAACGCAGAGCGATACTGCAACGGGGAACAAAATGTTTCGAACTTTTTTAAATCTAACACACGAAGTATATAGCTTAACTATATAAATCTCCATAGATGACACTAATTTTCTTTACATGCTCTCTTTTTAGAAAATTCTGAGGAGAAGTGGAAAAGTGAAAACGTCATTTCGTCATTACGTCATTTCGTCATTAGGTGGGAGACTCTTGCATGAACCTGGAGGTATCATGTTGTTTACCTCTCGGCAGGATTGCTCAAGGCGAAATGTTGTGATACGTTGTACTTGTTGTTCGTGTTGTTTTCCCCACTTAGCAGGCTGCATCGAAACAACGCAAACAACCCTATCACTCCATTTTCCGGATGAACCAACAAATTGGCGAGTCATCATGAAGGACTTTGGAACCCTCTCCCCTATCTCGACTCATCCATTGGCGGAAGCGGGCAGCTGGGATTGAGCGACGTCGTAATGACGAAATGACGTTTTCGATTTCTGATCACAGAGACAAGAAGGAAGAAGGGAAGGAAAGCGCACATCCGTGGATGATGCGGCAGAAGTAAAGAAAAGATCCGCCAGCGAGCCTCCAAAAGGGAAGCAGACTGGCGGACCTTGTTATAGGATAGGAACGGCGAGAGGGGTTCGAAAGTCTATCTGAGACTTATCTTACCACTACCTTCTTGCCTCCCACGACATAGACGCCCTTGGGGAAACGGTGGAGGTCGGAACGAACGCCAACACGCTGTCCTTGAAGGTTATAGACCGGTTGGCAATCGGCAGCAACAGGGCTGGACTGAACCGTCGTGATGCCCGTGAAGATGAGTTCGCTACTCGTGGCCAGGGCCGACTCGCCGCCAGCAAAGACCGCCGTGACAGCATACTGATGGCGACCCCACGGCATCTGAGCCTCGCTGAAGGACGTGGCGTCGGCGGGCAGGCTCTCTATCAGCTCATGGTCGCGATAGACATTGAAGCCCTCCAGAAGACCGTAGCCCGCGTTGTAGCTGATATCGTCGAGGAGAAGACCGTCGAAGGGCGCACCCTCGGTGGTGTTGCGGATGGCGAAATACTGCGCGCCCGCGGGCACATCGAAGGCAAACTCACCCCAATGACTGTCCTCCTGCTTGAAACTGTTGACACGCGTGAAATCCTCGGGCTTGAGTCCGGTGGTGGAGTAGAGCACCTCGAAGGTGGCATAGTAGCGGAGGTTGGTGGGGTCTGGCTCTGTATCGTTGGCATAGAACTTAATGGTCTGCGCCTCGCCCGAGAGCATCGGCGAGAAGAGCCAGTCGTCGCTGTCGATGAGCGAATAGTCCTTGGCGCGGCTGTAGCGAGCCATGAGACAGCGATCGCCGCTATGGGGCTTCAGCGAGTAGTTGTAGCCCGTGATGCCATCCTGGATGGAGTCGGGGACGAAGACGATATAGACGTAGGGCTCGCCCTCGTGCTCAAACGGCATACCCATGGCACCCCAAAGCCATCCAGTCTCGCCCTTGTTGGAGGAGTAGGTGGTCCAGGGACCAATCTTGTCGATGGTCCATGCGGGATAGCTATCGAAGGTCTCCTTGGTCGGGATGCTGGCGGCAGCAGGCGCAACCCAAGAGATCGTGACAGCGTCGCCCTGCTGGCTGCCCGAAACCTGATTGGGAGCGGGGACGGGCGACTCGCCGACCGTCATTTGCTGCAAGGCGGTGTTGTTGGCGCAATCCTCATCGGCCTCATAGGAGACCGTAGCCGTCAGGGTCAATTCACTGCCCTCCATGGAGACCGGGAGGACGACACGAGCGGGAATGGTATGGGTGGCAAGCGAGGCAAGCGGTGTGTCGAAAGTCTCGCTATAGAGCACTTCATCGGCCACAGCGAGACGGACGGCATAGTGGGAAGCGTCCTTCGTACCGTGGTTTTCGACGGCCAGCGTCACCTCGACAGGAAGACCCTTCTCCACGTGCTGCGGAGCGGCCATGGCGACAGAAAGGTCATTGGCCAGGACTCCACGCACACAGACGTCGTCGAGACGGATGGCGTGGTAGATGGGGGCCGTGGCACGGAAACCAATGATGACATAGGGAGCGGAGGCATACTTGGCCGGGATGGAGAAGGCCGTGCGCTGCCATCCGCTGGCGCTGATGTTCTGGTAATCGACGACACCGATGGTCTCCTCGGCAGAACCCGGCTGGCGCACCGTGACTTCGACGCGGTCGGTGCTATTGGCCGTTGCGTTGTGGCTGAAGACCACCTCGGCGTCCTGCGTGCCCGCAAGGGCGATCTTGCCGGAATAGAGTTCGGCTGCCACGTCGGGATTGTAGGACGTGAACATCATGCAGTGGGCGTCACCATCGGAAGCCTGTTGGCCGTTGCGCACAAACTGGTTGTTGCCAGCATCGACGGGAATCCACCACAGACTCTTGTCGCTGGCGGGAGCAAAGCCCGCACGATAGGGAATCGTGTAGGGTGCGCCAGCGATGACGGCCGGAGCAAAGGCGCGGTTGCCCTCCCCTGCCCCATTAAGGGCCGAGACAGCAAAATGGCGAAGCGTCTGCGGGCCGCTCTTGTCCAGGCTGACCTCGTAGGAAGCGTCCGTGAGTCCCTCCTCGACCGACTGCCAAGGCTCCAGGATCTCGTCGGCGTCATACTCATAGACATTGTAGGTGAGACCCTCGGAGAGAACGACACCCTCGTGGGCTCCCTTGGCGGAAGGCGCAGTCCAGGCGATGCGGGCACCCTGCTGCGTGTCGGTGGTGGTCAGGTTGCGAGGCTCGGCAGGCTGATCGAGACCTACCCATACCGAGACCGTGGCCTTGCGGCCCGCACCCTGTTGCGTGTAGCCCGTGACGGTGTAGCGATTCAAGCCCTGCTGCGGCGTGGTATCGTCCCAGGAGAGAGTCTGACCAGGCGTGCAAGAGGTGAAGGTATGGACGGCCGTACCATCACGCTCTACGACTATCTTGGTGATGGCACCGAGCGATCCGCCCTGGACGGTCTTCGTCGGGACAGTGAAGGAAAGCGTGGACTGAAGGCGTGCCTGAGCGTCGGGGACAACACGAAGACTGCGCACGGAGTCTGGACCCTGCACATGACCCTCGTCGGCAATGGTGATATCATCGATGAGTACCTTGGCCGTGCCCGCGGGACTGAGAGCGTGGATGCCGAGATAGATGGTCTGATCCTTAGCCGAAGTGATCTCCTTGCCATAAGGCTGGAAGACGGCGCCCGAGAGCGTTGTCTGGCCGATGACCTCGTTGGTAAGGGCCGAGACATTGTCCTGGTTGCCCCACTTGGCCTCAATCACCTCATTGTAATAGACGAGGGAGTTGCGGGCCTTGAAGGAAAGCGTATAGACATGGTTGGCCTGGAGGTGGATGGGGGGCGAGACGAGCCAGTCGTCGGCAGCGCGGCCGAGATTGGCCTCATACTGCGCGCACTGGAGCACCTCATGCCACTTCCAGGTGTAGTTGTCGTTGTTGGCATTGATGACCTTATAGAGATTGAAGGCATCCTGGGTGTCGAAGGTCTCGGTGTAGGTGGGTTCAATGCTGCTGCCATAGCACACAGCATTGGTATTGGCAGGTTGACTGCGCTTCGTGCCGTTGATGGCTGTGATGGCATAGATATAGTTGCCAAGCTGGTCGGGGAGCTGTTCGCTCAGGCTACGGTTCTCCGTAGAGGAGGCCACGGTGACGGTGCCAGGATAGCGCACCACATCGTAGGTGAGCGGGCCCACATAGCCGTCGTTGACACCACGCTGGGGCGCACCCCAGGTGACGGTGGCCTGTCCGCTGGTGGAGATGGAGAGGCGCGCCGAAGTGGGAGGCAGGGGCTCGTCGAAGCCAACATACTGCGTCTTGCGCACCACGGGGGCAGCACCGGCCTCGTTGGAGACCTGAAGACGGAAATAGGTCGTGCCCTCGCGGACGCTCACGGGTGCGCTGACCTGCTGGCCGGGCGTGGCCGTGCCGGAGGCGATGGTACGCTGGTTGGCCTTGACGGTGTAGCTGACCGACCCCGAGAGCGAAGCGCCACCATAGGTCTTGGTCGGAGCCGTGAAACTGACCGTTCCGGAGGTGGAACCACCGTCGAAGGCGATACGGAAGTCGGCGACGGCTGCAGGAGCGGCAGCTGGAGGCGTGGCGTCGGGGATGCCCATGCCGAGGATCTGCTCGTTGTGGGGCATGTCTGCGATGAGGGTGGCAGCACCCGAAGCAAGATCGACGGTGTAGAGAGCCGCATGCTTGTCCTTGTCGATGCAGGCCCAGTAGAAGACGTCGTCGTCCTGATCGATCTCACCGCTTTGGCCGTAGCTCTGGCGCGAACTTTCGGCCACACTGACGCCCGTCGGACCGACGAGACGCTCCTCACCCGTCTCGGTATCGATGCGGTAGAGATTGCCGTCAGTGGCCACGCCATAGACCGCTTCGTAGGAGGTGACGCCGAGGGCCACATACTTGTGCTGCGACTCAGCGATGGTGGTGCGCTCCATGGCATCGTAGTCGATGACGCCAAACTCAAAGCCACTGAGCGCGTTGTTGTAGAACTGGCCATATACCTTGCCCGTAGCGCGGCTGGAGGCCGTCTCTGTGGCGATGAGCGTGGGGTCGGACACCAAGGTAGGCACAATGGTGGAGTGCCATTTGCCATCAGTACTAAACTGGTAGTGAGTGACCTTGAGCATGTTCTCCTCCTTCACGTAGTGGACCGCGTCGTAGAGCCCGTCGTGGAGCGCGCCGCCACCGTTGGGCGACATCGTGTGGACCGCATCGACGAGCAGGTCGCTGAAGGTGGGAGAGGCGCCAGCCGTGAAGGCCATAAAGCCATAGTCGGCGCTGCTGGTGGGCCAGTCGGTGCAGGAGCCCATATAGCCCCAAAGGGTTCGCTGAGCCGCCGTGCCAGCTGCCTGGAGGGGGAAATGCCACGTGGGGGCATGGGTGTCCTGGGCTAAGGCTGGCGGAGCGACAAGAAACAGCGACAGGGCAGAAAGGAATAATTGTCGGATCGATTTCATTCGTGTTGTCTTTTGATAGGTGAATATATCGGAAGCCGCAGTAGGCAAAAATACAGGCAGAGGCAGGAGGAAAACACCACGGCCTTCCATCCTGCTTCTATGAGAGATTTTCTTCGTCCTCCTCGCCACGAGGGCGGCGAGGACGAGGAAATACTTAGCGGACCACCACCTTCTGAACGAAGCTCTGGCTGCCGTCTGTGGCGCGCAGGATGTAGAGGCCAGCCTTGAGATGGTCGGCGGAGACCTGCTTGCCGCTGGCGTCATAGACGCTGACGGTGCCGCGGTAGCCGTTGAGGTTCAACTGTCCGTTGCTGACGGTGAAGACGGGCACGAGTTGCTGACGCGTCTCGCGGATGGCGCTGACGGGCGCCTCAGCATCGATCTCACACTTGGCTGCATTGACGATATGGCCTGAGATGCCGTCGATGAGAAGGCAGACCAACTCGACATTGTCCTTGTTCTGGACCGTTGTGGGCATTTCAAGATCTCTGAAGCTCTCCACATCCTCTTCTTCCTCCACGCTCTTGGGCACACTGTTGGCGAAACCGTCGAAAGAGTAGTTCATGCGGGCCACGTGGTTCATCTCCGTGTCCTTGTAGTAGCCCTGCTGGTAGGCGATCATGCCACTCTCGAGGAGCACATAAGAAAGACGGTAGTTGAGGCCGGTCTTGGCGGTGAAGAAGTTGAGGTTGGTGCGGACGGTGAACGTCGTCTTGCTGGCGTCGGTGTAGCCTGCGACGACACCCACGGAGGCCACGGGCTGCTGGGCGGCTATCACCTTATAGACGCCCTCGAGGTTGGCCGAAGAGGGGTTGATGGACTGAGAACAGTCGCGCATGGCGTAGGAAGAAGGATAGCCCGAGAAGGTGAGCTTGTCGTAGGAGCTGGTGGCAAACTGGTCGTCCTTGTGGACAGCAATGCCGATGAAGGTGTCAGGATACTTCTCCGTCATGTAGTTGAAGCCCTCGATGCCACGGATGCAATACGGACACCAGGTACCCGTACCCTCCTCGAAGACAACACGCTGCACGGGGAGACTGTTCATCACGCGGATGGTGGAGTTGGCCACATTGTTGCCCTCATAGGCGTCGGCCTCGCCATTGACGCTGACAAGGCGGATCTGGACGCTGTGCTTGCCCAGCGAGGCGTAACCCGGATGGGCGATGCTGAAGTCCTTCTCGATATCCTGGCCGAGCGTCTGCTTGATCTCCTCGATCACCTCCTCGCCACCGTCGATGCTATAGGCCACCTGGAAGCGGCGTCCGATGGCGGTGCCCATGTTGCGGATGGAGAAGTTGATGTTGAAAGGCTTGCCAGCCTCAGCAAGGATGTCGTTGGAGCAGAAGAGCCAGTAGTCCTTCGGCAGGTTGTCGCCGCTGATCTTGGCCTGGATGGAGAGTGCGAGAGCGTGGTCCTCGACCGCATAGTTCTTCCAACCGTCGCCGAGGTCGGCCCAGCAGCCGTTCTCGTTGTACATCGTGGAAGATCCCAGGGCGTAGTCGTCCGACTCAAACTCATAGCCGATATAGAAGCCCTCGCCGTCGATGGTCCAAGGCTCAGCAAACTTGATCTCGTTGAAACCACTCAGCTGGTCGCGCTGGGTGCGGGTGGTGATATACTCGCCATTGAGGTCCTTGGTGACGAAGACCTTAACGGTCTTGGCCTTGGCTGCCAGTCCGACGCGGACGTAGGAGAGCTGCTTGCCCTCGTACATCTTCGAGATCTCGGCCGGGATATAGATGGCTCCCTTGCCCTTGTTGACAGATCCAAACTGGTCGTTGACAACACTGTTGCAATAGCCCCAGTTGCAGGTGACGGCCTGCAGCTGCTGGGTGATGGCAAAGAGGAGTAATGGAAGAATCAGTAAAATTTTCTTTCTCATCAGTTTATTAATAAATAAATATGAATGGGGAAAAATGGGCCAGGCTGGCCTGGAAGGAATTCCTTGGACGACCGCTGGCCCATTTGCTCCAAATTGGATTATGGTATGAATACTTTCTGCGTGGCGGTGACGGAACCATTGGTCACCTTGACGATATAGACACCCTTGGAGAGCTGCGTGGCAGAGACCTCGCGTCCGCTCATGTCATAGACACCGACGATGCGGGCACCGTTGGTCGTGGCGAGCGTAGATCCCAGCACCTCCACCCGCGGCTGCAACGGCTCGGTGGCGAGGTCGTCGATGGCGGTGAGGTCGAGCACGGGGGCCTGGTTGGTGTTATAGACAGAACGGTTGCGGACGTTGTTCTCATCCCAGTTGCTGACGAAGGACACCACGCGCAGGTGCTTGCGATTCCACGACGGGTCGAGGTCGGCGGTATAGCTGCGCTCGAAGTCGTAGTTGGTGATGTCGATGGGATCGCCCCAAATGCCCTCCTCGCTCAGAACGGCACGGATGACGCCATTCTGGATGAACTGCGGTTCGGGGCAGCCCTTCTGCGTGGTTGTGGGAATGCTGTCCTCCACGAGCCATGTCGTCATGCGGAGACTGTTCTGCAGCGGCATCTCGTTGACGCCAGCATGGCCCTTGATGCGCACCTCGAGTTTGCCCGTGGCGGCTTGGACGGTGGGCTGGATGTCGAGATCGATGAAGGTGAGGGTCTCGCCGAGCTGGGCGAGGATGGCAGTAGTCTCCTCACGATAGGGTGAGAAGTAGGCCGGACCCGGCTCCTCGAAGCCCGTGATGCGGCGACGGTCGAAGCAAACGGCGGGGACAAACGTGGGATAGCCTCCGTAGAGGGCCTCGTAGTCGGCCTCGTTGCCAAACTTAAACTGATCGACATTCTTCTGGTAGTCATCGTGGTGCTTCACCCAGATAACGTCGCCCAACTCGGCCAGTGCATTGCGGTAGAGTGTGTCGGCGATGTAGGAACCCTCGTAGCCCTCGGAGGTAAACTCCTCGAAGAGCGGGCGATGGGTTTCAGCCTTGGCACCCTCCTTGATACTATAATAGTTGTAGAGTGTGATGACGTTGTCCTTCATGTCGGGATCCAAGTCGCCATTCACCTCGGCTACGGTGAATGTTCCGTTGTAGTTGCCCTCGAAGGGGAGGGAGATGTCGCGCAACCTGACCTGCGTTGGCTTGTTGTTGGGGACAGAGAGGCCGTCGGTGAGGAATTCGGCCGTGCGCAGACCCTTGGCCTCAACGATGATGGAGAGCGACTCGATGGGGTCAGTGCCGTTGTTCTGGATATAGGCTATATAGTCCTTGGGGATGTTCTGAGTGGAGTAGCCGCTAGCGTCGGCGGGCGCAAGACTCATCAGAGAAATATCGTTCTGGGGCTTGGTGTCGCCCGTGATGACGGCACGCACGCAGAGGTTGCGGTTGATACCCACGGTGTTATTGAACCACGTGCCGTTGTCGCCATACCAGTTTTTCTTGCCCACGGCGTAGGTGCTCTGGTCGAAGAGCAGGAAGTCGTAGGGACCCTGGTTGCCCTGGATGTTATAGCCGACGTAGAGGGTCATTCCCTCCTTGATGGTCACGGGCTTGCTGAGTTTCACATGGTTCCAGCCGCTATGGTACTGACCCGAGCTGAGGGTGACGCTGGAGAGGATGGATCCGCCGCCGAGCGATCCCTGCATCTGCTTGAGGTCTGTGCAGACGAAGACCTGGCAGGAGAAGCCGCGCGCGGGGTCGATGGCAAACTCCACGGCCTCGATCTGGTCGCCGACATACTTGTCGAGCAGGTTCGCATCGAGCTCGATGGCTGCTCCCACGGCGTGGGGCAGACCGTCATCCTGCAACATCAATCCCGGGAGACGGGGCTCATCGACGCAGTAGCCGAGGCGCATCGTGTCGGTGGAGGCAGAGGCGCGGAAGGCGGCCTTCGGCGCCACACCCTCTTGGGCTGCGGGGAAAACGAATCCTCCGTCCACGGAAGTCTGCGCACAGAGGTCGCAAACCGCGGCGGAGATCAGTGCTACCGCGATCAGGGAAATTGATTTCTTAAAAACGCTCATTACCTTTTACCTTAAAAGTAAATATTTGTATCGCTACAGAAATATAAAAAAGTCTGTATTGGTTGTGATAGGAAAAGAAGAGTGGGCAGGAGATCGTAAGCGTCGGCCTCCAACCCACTCTTGTCGTATTCAATCAGATTACTTCACGTTGATCTTCTTGACCATCACCTGGCCGTCGGCTGCCGTGGCGCGAACCACATACATGCCCTTGGCAAGGTTGAGGCGGGCGCTGCTGCCCTTGAAAGAGCTGACGAGCTTGCCACCCACGGTATAGACCTCGGCGTTGACCACCTGGTCGAAGGCGAGCAGACCGTTGGCATAGGCCACGTCGGCACCGACCAGCTGCACGCGCTCCACGCCCGTGGGATCATAGATACCCAGGAAGAGGATAGGCAGCTCGGGACGAGACCAATAGCCACCAGAGTTCATGAGCGTACGCTCCACATATCCTGTGCTCCAGTCGTTGTTGTAGATGTGCCAGAGGGCGCACATGTTGTAGCCCGTCGTGCCCGACTTCTCGCAGATCACGGCGAGGTTCTGCTCGTTGTTGTACTCGAACGGCGTGTCGAGAGCGAAGGAGATGAGGTGATCCTTGCCCGGCTCGAAGACCATCTGGCCCTCGACTACCAACTCGCGGTCGCTGGGCAGCACGAGGTCGCCCTCGCCGGCGAAGGACTTCTTGTCCGTGTGAGCAAGGTAGATCTTCACGTCCACGGGGTCGCTGCGGTCGGTGAGGTTGTCAGCACCGTCGTACATCCAGCCGATACGCTTGATGACACCACCCTTGATGGTCTTGATCTCCTCGGGATAATAGACGCTCTGAGAGTACTCGCTCTCGGAGTCGTTCCAGAACAGACCGAAGGAAGAGAGGTCCTCCTTATGGCCAGTGGTGACGATATTGGTCCAGCCCTGTGAGCCAGCCTCGAGCACCTTGAGGGTCTTGACGGCCGTGGTGTCGTTGGCACGCACCTCGTCGCCATTGGCCACTACGACGCCGTAGAAGTCCCAGACGCCATCGTACGGCGGGTTGAAGGAAACCTTCACGTCGGCAGTCTCGCCGGTCTTGAGGAGCTCGGTGCCCGTACCGGAACCAACCTCGACCATCTTGCCCTCATTGTCCATGAGCAGCTTGACGGTGTAGTTCTCCTGGTCCTTGGAACCGAGGTTGCGCACCTTGACCGTGCACTCGTTGGCCTGCTGGGCCACAGCCTCCAGGACGCCGTCGATAGACGTGGCGGCCATATCGCTCTCGGCGACATAATCGACCTTGAGACCGAAGAGTTTGAAGATGTTGTACTTGTCAACCGTCTTCACTCTGAGCGTGTAGTAGTAGGTGCCAGAAGCGGGAGCTACGAAGTAGTCCTCGTACTTCTCGCGGTGGTACTGCTCTGCATACTGCTCACCCTCGCGGGAAGCGATGATGGTAGCGCCATCCTGCGACTCGCTGTTGGTGCCTACGCCCACATAGAGATCGAAGTAAGCATCATCGAAGTAATCGGCCTGGAAGTCGGTCGTGAAGCGGTAGGTCTTGCCCTCCTCCAGGTAGAGAGGCGGAGAGATCAGCGTGCCCTCTACCGTGCCAGTAGAGGTACCGTAGCCGATCATGCACTTGTAGTCGTCGCTCCATCCACCAGCATAGGAGAAGTAGATGCTGTTGTTCATCTTGTTCGTGCTCCAGCGGTCAGCATCCGCCTGCGTGTCGAAGGCGAGAGAGACCGGAGTCTTCAGGGCCGCGCCAGCCATGATAGGATTGGAGGTGGCGATGGCACCAGCACCCTTGGCGTTGACGGCCTGGACGGTATAAGAATAGCTCTGCTGCTCGCCGAGCGTGTTGTCGGTATATTTCGTGTCGGTCACGTTCTCGGCCACGACCACGCTGTCCGGCAGACGGGTGATCTTGTAGCTGAGACCCTCAGTTCCGATGTAGCCATTGTTGGCACCCTTCTCAGGAGCGTCCCAAGAGATGTTGACACCCGTGCCGTTCTTCTCCAGCATGATGTTGCCCACGGCGCCCGGAACGTCGATACCCATGTAGCAACGAATACTGTCGATCACACCATTGCCCTTGTCGTTGGCGGCGAGGACATAGTAGGTGTTGATGCCGTCGATCGGATTCTCGTCCACCCACGACATGGCCGTCTCCTTCTCCGTGGCGGGAACAGCAGCCAGCAACTGTGAGTTGGCGATGAGGTCAGCCGTCTTGGTCAGCTCGGTGGTGGCGTAGCCAGCGTTCTTGCGGTAAATCTTGACCGTCTGGAGGTTGGCGAGATCGTCGCCAGCCCAAGTCTTGGACGGCGTCACCCACTTGATGGTGTCCTTCATCGCACCATTGAGGTCGGCCTGAGCGTCGAGACCCGACACGCGGGCAGGAGCGGCACCATTATCAGCCGTCAGGTACGGGATGTAGAGACCCGTGAAGTGGTTGCCCTGGTTGAACCAAGCAACGCTCTGGCTAATACCCGTGGTGGGATTGACCTTGTAGAGAGACGTTGAACCATAGTCGCTGCAGGGGAGGTAGTAGAGGTCGCCCGTGCTGTTGTCGAAGTACATCGTGGAGAAGTAGATGGAGTTGATGTCCTCACCCCACTCCGACTGCATCTTCACCTCGCTGATGCGGTTGAAGTCGCCGTCCATCTTGACGAGGTTGGTACCCTTGACAATGCCGTCAGAACCACCATACTTCTGTGCGAACCAGGCGTTGCCCTGTGTGTCGAAGCAAAAGTCCCAATAGAGACCGTCCATGTCCTTCACCTTCGTGAAGAGGTCGTTGAGGGTGGTAGCGTTGAGGTTGACCTCGTAGAGAACCGTGTAGCCCAAGTTGGGATCGCCGTTCTCGTAGTCAGCACCCAAGGCGTACATCACCTTTTGGACGGGGTCGTAGGCCATGGCATACTTGTAGCGTCCGTTGTACCAAGCTGTCTGCTCCACATCGGGCTTGGCGAGATCGGCAAACTGGAAGACGTTGGTGGTGTCGCCCGTGAGCATATTGACCTTGGCCAGTGCCATCGGCATGTCGCCAAAGGTGTAGTGCATGTTGAAGAAGGCGTAGTAGGTATCGTTGGACGAGTCGTAGGCACCCATGTAGATACCGCGCTGCTGATCCTCGTTGTACTTATCGTGGTGGATGTACTCGTAGATCTTCGTGAAGTTGAAGCTGTCGCCAGTCTGCCACTTCACCCATGAGCGGTGCTTACTCTGGTCCAGACGCTGGCCAGCATACATCGTGATGCCCTTTTTCTTGTCGTCGATGGCGGACGGCAAGTGGAACTGCGGGGCCTTCATACCTGCATTGGCCACAGGCGCCAAGGGCTTCGGGAAGGCGTTGACCGTAGTCTTCTGTCCCAAGGCCGGCGCTGCAGTAAGTCCTGCAAGCAAGAGGCTAAGATAAATTTGTTTCATAAACGAATAAATTTGAATGATGAATAAATCTTGTTTCCTAATATTCTTCGTCTTCGCCCATCCTGACGGCTTGCGCCGACTGAGGAGGGGAAGGCTGCTGCCCTGGCGGAAGAAGTGCTCCCCCCACGGCAGGCTGCCTTTATCGAATGACTACTTTCTGTGTCAATACCTGGCCCTGGACCGTGGCCCGGAGGAGGTAGAGTCCGGCAGGGAGGCCCGCCACGCCCAACTGGCGGGTGTTCTGTCCCTTGGCGACGAGGGCACCCGTCTGACTGTAGAGGGCGACGTGGTCGCAGGTGGCGGGCAAGAGGAGGCGACCGCCTTCCAAGGCCACAGCCATCTGGCCTGCGTGGCCCAGCTGGATTGTTCCCACGCCCGTGGCGCTCTTGTAGGCCACAGCCACATAGGGCAGGGAGGCCTCGGCCCACACATCCTCGCTCCACTCGTCGGCGCCGTCCATGCGGGCTGCGCGCGGCTGCTCCGTGGCGATACTGTAGGACCAGACGGGATGGGTGTTGAGGGCGTCGGGGAGCGTGTTGCTGCCGCAGAGCGACTCAAACTTCATGAGCAGGTTGCCGCCCGTGTAGCGGTAGGGCTGGTCGAAGGGAATCTCCAGGAGCGTATTCTCCTGGTTGCCGACGATGGCTACCTGTCCGTCGAAGACCTGTGTGAACTCCTCGGTGTCAAAGTCACCACGATACTGGTTGTCCTCTTGGCAGAGCTTCGTGCGGTCGCTGCGCTTCATGGAGATGCGGGCGGGGAAGACAAACTTGCCGTCCATGTGGCCGTCGTAGAAGAAGCGGATGCCCGTGAGGTCGATATCCTTCATGCTCATATCGCTCTCCAGGAAGAGGGCCTGGACCTGTGAGTAGGGAGAGCCGACGTAGAACGGCATGTTCCAGCCGTAGGTCTCCTCGTCCTCTACGTCGAGCGTGAGCCAGCGCTCCGCCGTCTCCGCAGCTACCGTCACCTCGGCGGTCTGCGGGGCCACGTTGTCGGCAGGATAAGTATCGCCATCGAGCACCACGCGGCCTACGATATGGATCTTGCCCTCATGGGTCGGCGTCCAGCCCACGGCCACGCTGACCGTGGTGTCCTTCTCCACGCGGAGACCCTTCTGCGTGCCGAGCACCTCGCCCGTATTGGCATCGACAATTTCCACCTGGTAGTTGTCCACGGCAGCCGATCCCTCGTTGCCCACGATGACGGAGCTATACTGCTTCACGTTGCAGTTGGCCGTGGCCGAGGCCTTGAGTTCGCGGGCGCTCAGGTCGGTGGCCGAATACTCGCGCAGGGAGACATCATTGATATAAATCTGCGATTTCATCGCTTCCGAGATGGCATGGAAGGCGATGAAGCCCTCGCCCGACTTGTCCACCTTGAAGTTCTTCTTGCCCGAGAGGGTGAAGCCCGAAGAGGTGTGGAACTCCTCCGGATCGTCGATGATGGTGGTCAACGCGTCGGCAGAAGCCTGGTGGCCGAAGGCTACCTGCATCTTCTCCATCAGCGCTTCCATCGACTGCGTGACCCAGTTGGCCGTGGCGTAGGTGTAGCGGATCTGATAAGTCTTCGAAGCATCGAAGGTGAGGGGCGGCGAGACCAGCCAGTCGTCAGCCTTGAGGTCGGTGGAACGATCGTACATGGCGCAGGAGCGAGTGTAACTGGCCTGAGCCTGCTCCGTGGGACGGAAGGTCCAGGTCTGGGCGTCGCCATTGGCATTGATGACGGTCCAGCGGTCGAAGTCTATCTGGCTGTCGAGGGACGAGGCGAAGGGAATGGCCTCCTGTCCTCCGAAGGCAATGGTCTGGGAGGTGGCCGAAAGGCCCACGCCTTTGTTGTTCTTGGCCGTGACCACATAGCTGTAGCCAGCATGGGCGGGCACCTTGTCCTCCACCTTGCGGTCGGTCGTGCCCGTGGCTACGACCACGTTGTCGGGCAGACGGGTGACGTCGTAGCTGAGCGTGGCGGCATTGTAGTAGCCCGCATGGGCGCCCGTCTCGGGAGCGTCCCAGGTGATGGTGGCCAACGGGCCGCTGGTGGTGACACGGATATTGAGAGGTGCGCCCGGCGTGTCCTCGCCCACATAGACGCGTGCTTCCTTATATACGCCCTCGCCAGCCTGGTTGTAGGCGGCGATGCGATAGACGTGCTCGCCCTCGGCTACCTGCGTGTCGGTCCACTGCTTGATGTCGTCGGTGGCCGAATAGGTATGGGTCCCGACGAGCTGGCCGTCGCGGTAGATATGGGCGCCATCAATGCTCTGAAGGTCGCCCAGGCGGTAGTTCTTCATAGGATAGTCCCACTCCATCTGCACCTTTAGCGCGCCCTTGGGGTCGGCCTTGACCTTGAAGCCGTGGACGTAGGAGGGAGCCTCATCGGCCACATACTGATAGGGAATGGCGACGGCAAGGAGCTGCGGGTCGTTCTGGATCGGCGTGGCGCTCAGTTTGAGACCCGTGGCGGGATCGATCTCGACAAGGCTCGCCCCACCGTCGCTGGTCTGGGCGACCCACCAGAGGCGATGGGTGGTCTTGTCAAACTCCATCGACTGGGTGTAGTCGCCGATGCGGACGCCCGTGCCCGTGCTGGGACTGACGGTCTCCACCGTGCAGGTGCGGGAGGCGGGGTCGATCGTGCTTTGGTCGATGCGCACGAGCTGCGTCTTCTTTATCAGTTTGTCGGGAGTGATACCATATATATAGCCGTTGTCGGCCGACATCGTGTAGAGCGGCATGTCGATCGTCGCCACCTTGGTCAGGGCGTAGGTCACGGTGCTGATCTCGTAGATATCGGTCTTCCAGTAGGTCGGGACGGCCGTCTCGCGCTGGTCGTTGGCGTTGTAGTGCATACCAAAGAGGCGCTTCGTCTTGGGATCGTAGGTCATCTCGTTGAGGATGAGATACTCGTCGGTGGAGGGTATCTCGCGCTTCGTGGTGAGCTCGCCCGTGAGCGGATTGATGGCGCTGAAGGCGCGCGGCATGATGGCGTTTTGGTAGATCGTAGCCTCATAGACGATGTACTCGTCGCCGACGAAGGTGCCGGCCTGGAGCGAGGGCGTCTGGCCTACGACGTTGCCGTAGTCTTTCGTCAGGGAGTAGGCGCCAGGATTCTGACTTTGGAGGTTGACGAAACCGAAGGTACGGTATTTCGTATCGTAGGCAAGATAGCCAAAGAGGTTGGCCTCGCCGTCGGGCACGTCATAGATCAGCGACCGGGTGGGGAGGTTGTCGGCGGATGCCGAACCGCTTACCAGCATCGCAGCCATCGTGAGAACTGACAGGCGTAATGATTTCTTCATGTCTTTAAATATCGGTTTTATTCTTATTGCTGCAAATTTAAAAACAAATCTGTACTTATCGCCAATTTAGCAAAAGGTTCTCTTACTGTATTGCGCAAAATTGTAAACACTCGCGCTTTTTTCGGGGAAAAACACGACAATAGCGTCATCTTACTCCCCCTTTTTCGGTTTTCTAATAACAGAGGCAACCTTACAGCAACTGCATAAACATAAGAAAGATATAAAACCCGGGCTTCCACAGGCCAGAAAGGATCACTTCCCTACCCGATGGCGCTTTCCTCAAAAACCATCGGTTTCATGGGGAAAGGAAGAAAAAGAAAAATGGAAAATGGAATGGAAAAGGGAAAAGAAAAATGGAAAGGGCAAGCGACGAGAGCTATGTCGCTTGCCCTTCTCGATGAAGAAAATGAACGCCCTCGCGGCGTATTTACCAAACAAATATAGTGATGTTAAACAGACGAAGTGTATTATGCGTTGAATTTGCTAAACTTGAATGTGGTCTCGTTGATCTTCACATGATAGACACCACCCGAGAAGGCCGTGAGGTCGATGGGCTGTCCTTTCCAGTCGGCGTCGCTCTTGACCTTGCGGCCCGAGGCGCTGAAGATGCCCATGCAGTACTTGCGCGAGGGGTCGTAGCCCTTGACGTGGATGATGTTCTCACCCGGGCGGGCGTTGAGCGTGAGGCGACCACCGTCGGCCTTCAGTCCATAGACGCCCGTGGCAAGACTGAAGATGACCTCGTCGATGTCGGAGAGACGATAGCTGTCGGTGCCGTCCTGCTTGTTCACCTGCATGGTGTTGCCAGAGAACGTGATGGCCTTGACCTCGCCCGGCGCATACGCATGGGAGTCATGCTGGTTGGTCGTGACGGTGATGTAATCTCTTGCGGTAGCACCCGTCGTGATGGCGAGGGCGGCTATCAGAAACAGCTTTTTTCTTCTCATACTATTGGTCATTAATAAGGTTTTGCCCCCGACGGGAGCTCGATTGACATGGCGAAATTACGACGAGAAAACGAACCGTGCAAATTTTTGGGCAGATTTCTCACTTTGCCATGTGGCACATTCGTTTCGCTTTCAAAAAGCTATCTATCAAGCCCTTACAAAGACCCTCGCAACAGAAAAACGAGGGCAAAAAGAGGCGAAATACCACGAAAAAAGTCCGAAATCCAACTTTTGCAACAAGAAGAAGGAGGAAAGCAATTCAGCTTTTTGCGGTTCGCAAACTTGGTCGGTGCGGAATAATTTCGTAACTTTGCAGTTGGATGCGGCAAAGGCTCGAGACGAAGCAAGGCCCCGCCCACGACTTAGAAACAATTGACATGAAACCAAGACTTCTACCTTTCTTATATAGCCTCCTGCTGCTGGCGGGCCTCCTGACGGCCTGCAACCCGAGCGGCAAGGACAACCAGCAGCTGGCCTCCGTGGAGCAGTTGCTCGACAGCGGGCGCGTCGATACGGCCTGCGCGGTGCTCGACGGCATCCGCCTGAACCGCCTCACCACCCCTGCCGACTCGGCCTACTACTACCTACTCAAGACGCAGGCCGACTACCGCACCAACCATCCGCTCGTCTCGCTCGACGACATCGAGTATAGCATCCGCTACTACGAGGGCAAGGGGAACGAGAAACTGCGGCTCAGCGCGTCGCTCTTCTACAAGAGCGCGATCCTCTACACCCATGGCAGCTTCAAGGAGGGCGTGCTCTGTCTGGAGCGGGCCCGCACCATCGCCGACCAGACGCAGGACGCCGTCCTCCGCCACAAGGTCTATGAGCAACTGACGCTCGTCAACGAGGAGGCAGGCGACTTCCGGACCGCGCTCCGCTTCAGCCAGAAGTCGATCGCGGAGTCGAAGCAGGCGAAGCGTCTCGACTGGCTCGCCCATACCTATAATAATATGGCTTTCATCTACAGCCAGCTCGGACTGCAGGACAGCACGGCCTGGTGTCTGCGGCAGAGCATGGAACTGCTGCCGAACATCGCGGAGAAGAACCGCCCGTTTATCATGAACAACCTCGGATCCTTCCTCATGGAGACCGACACGGCCATGGCGCGCAAATACCTGGAGGAGTCGCTCGAGATCACGCCCACCAGTCCGGCCTACGCCTGCCTCGGCACGCTCGCTGCCATGCGCGGCGACACGGCGCGGGCCACGAAGATGTGGCACGAGGCCCTCATCATAGCGCCCGACACGCCTTCGGAGGAACTGGTGCTCAAGGCCATCATGGAGTTTCGGTCGGAGCAGGGAGAATGGCGCGAGGCGACCATGACGGCCAAACGCCTGCTGCAGCTCTCCGACAGCGTGAGCCGCGCACGGCCGGAGAACAACGTCAGGGCCGTGCAGTCGGAGTTTGAGCAGATGAGGATCAGCCACAACTACGAGCGCATGGTGACAATAGCCATCATCGTGATCGTCGTCCTGGTGCTGCTCACCATCATCGCCACGCTCTACTCCTGGTACAGAAACTACAAGGGACGGGCGGCGCGCGCCGTCGATCAGCTCCTCATCAAGAGCTACGAGACGCAGCTCAACGAACTGAAGCGCATGGCGGGCGACAAGACCAAGGAGATAGAACAGCTCACGCGCAAGCGCGACCTGCTGATGGAGAAGCACCGCGACTCGCTGAAGCTCGGACTACAACGCTACAACGAGGCCATGGCGGGACAGACCACCGTGCTCTGGAAGAAGCACGACTTCGAGAGTTTCGCCTCCTACTATAGCCTCGTGGACGTGGAGTATGTCGCCTCGCTCGACGCCGAATACGACGGCCTCTCGCCGAAGCAGAAGTTCTTCCTCATCATGGAGCACATGGACAAGAGCGAGACCGAGATACAAAACGCGCTGGGCGTGGCCGAGGTGACGATGCGGTCCATCCGGTCGCGCATCGGCAAGAAGCACAAGGCGTGACAGTTTCCGCGGTTTCATCGACAGATTTATCATCATCAACCATCATAACACAAGACATGAAAGCGACCAGATTCCTCCTCGGCGCCCTGCTGCTCCTGCTCTGCGGCACGGTGCTCCAGGCTCAACCCAGCCTCGTGCCCAAACCCGCACAGGCGACCTGGGGAAAGGGTAAGTTTACCATCCAGCCTCAGACCACCATCGCATACGGCGACAAGGCGCTCCAGCCAGCCGCCGACTACCTCGCCTCCAGCCTCCAGCACCTCACGGGAGTGCGCCCCAAGACCCAGCGTGGCGGCAAGGGCGACATCCTGCTGCAGATCGACCGCAAGGGCGTGAAGGGCGAAGGGGCCTACCGCCTCAACGTGGAGAAGGCGCGCATCACGGTCAAGGGCCACGACTATGGCGCCATCACGTCGGCCATCGCCACCCTCCGACAGATCACGGAGGGAAAGCAGGTGGCCACCTGCCAGATCAGCGATGCCCCGCGCTTCGGCTGGCGCGGCTTCCATCTCGACTGCTCGCGCCACTTCTTCAGCGTGGCCGAGGTGGAGGAGGCCATCGACCTCATGGCGCTCTACAAGCTCAACCGCTTCCACTGGCACCTGACGGACGACCAGGGCTGGCGTATCGAGATCAAGAAATATCCGCTCTTGACGGAGCGTGGGGCCTGGCGCAAGCCCAACGGCCAGGACGCCTCCTGCCTCTACCAGGCGAAGAAGGAGGACAACCCCGACCTGCTGCTGCCGGCCGACCGCTGGCGCACCACAGCCGAGGGCGACTCGCTCTATGGCGGCTTCTACACCCAGGACCAGATCCGCGAGGTGGTGAGCTATGCTGCCGCCCGTGGCATCAGTATCGTGCCCGAGATCGACATGCCGGGCCACTGCCTGAGCGCCATCGCCAACTACGAGGGCCTCAGCTGCTTCGACCAGGTGGGCTGGGGCAAGGTCTTCACCTCGCCACTCTGCCCGGGCAAGGACGCGGCCCTGGAGTTCTGCCGCAACGTCTGGAGCGAGGTGATCGCCCTCTTCCCCTATGAGTATGTCCACATCGGCGGCGACGAGGTAGAGAAGGACAACTGGCGCAAGTGTGCCGACTGCCAGCGCCGCATCGCCCAGCAGGGACTCAAGGGCGTGGAGGAACTGCAGTCGTGGTTCATCCACGAGATGGAGCGGTTCTTCAATGCCAAGGGCCGCCGCATGATCGGATGGGACGAGATCATCGAGGGCGGACTCTCCAAGACTTCCACCGTGATGTGGTGGAGAAACTGGGCGCCACAGTCGGTGCCGGAGGCAACGGCTCATGGCAACGACGTCATCTATACGCCGGCCACACCGTTCTATTTCTCACAAAACGAGGAGAAGAGTTCCATGCGCCAGGTCTATGACTACGATCTTGCCCCGGCCAGCCTCTCGGCAGCACAACGGGCGCACATCATCGGCGTGCAAGCCAACCTCTGGGCCGAAGGCATCCCGTCACGATCCCGAATGCTCTACATGTACTTCCCGCGCATCCTGGCGCTCGCCGAACTGGCCTGGACGCAGCCCGCGCAGAAGGACTACGACGACTTCTACGGTCGCCTGCGCCAGCAGCTCTCGATGCTCAACCGCCTGGGCGTGCCCTACCGCATCCCCTCGCTCGACGGTTTCCACAACGTCAACGCCTTCACGGACAAGGGCACGCTGACCGTGGAATGCCAGGACCCGCAGGCCGTCATCCGCTACACCACCGACGGCACCTTTCCCAACGCGGAGTCGCCGCGCTACGTCGGCCCAATCACGGTCGATCAGACCACGCCCTTCACGCTCCGCACCTTCACGCCCGAGGGCCGCGCCGACGAGATGGTGCAGGCCGACTTCGTGAAGCAGGGGCTCCTGCCAGCACTGCAGAGTGTGCCCGCCCTGAGTCCAGGCGTGAAGACCGACTGGTACGACTTCCCGGGCGTCACCTGCCGCCTTATCACCACAGCGCCCTTCAACGGGTCCTACACCACGCCCGACGTGGTCATCCCGGAGGCCTGCAAGGGCAATATCGGCCTCATTACCAAGGGCTACATCCTCATACCCGAGGACGGGGTCTATACCTTCGCCCTGCTCAGCGACGATGGCAGTTGGCTCAAGATAGACGGCAATATGGTGGTCAATAACGACCGCGAGCAGTCGCCCCACGAGATGGTCTGCCAGCAGGCGCTCGCCAAGGGCTACCACTACCTGGAGGTGCGCTACTTCGACCACAATGGTGGTGTGCTCCGCCTCAACGTCCTCGACCCGCAGGGCAAGCGCCTCGACCCGCAGACGATCTTCTTCCACGCTGCGGAGAACTAATATCCTAACAAGGCTCGCGCCCACAGATAAAGAGAATCCTGCGCAGACCACCTCTTTCCGAGGCGCCTGCGCAGGTTTTTTTTCGTTGTTTCGTTGTTACATTCTCAAATCTCGCATGTAAGCTCCACACGCCCTGAAAGGGCAGAAGCCCCTAGCCCAGGGCATCGCCCTGGGTTATTACGGACGCAAACTTGTCGCCCTGTAAGGGCAAAAGCTTTAAAACTCCAGGCAAAACATAAGGCTTTTGCCCTTACAGGGCGTCTTGCTGATTGCCATCATACCCAGGGCGATGCCCTGGGCTAGGAGCTTTTGGGCTTTCAGCCCGTTTCAACCGTACAGGTCGGCTTTTTTCGTTGTTACATTGTTACATTGTTACGTTTTTGATTTTTGATAACGCATTAACGTTATAACGTTTAACGTTTTTGTTTTCGAAGGCGGCAAGCGAAGGAGGAAGACAGGAAGATAGGAAGAGAAAGGACAGAAGAGAGGAAGAGAAGGGACGGAAGCGGAAAGAAGGGAATGAACGAAGCGACAAGACCCATTCATACAAATTACAAACAGCCCCTCCTTAAGACATTACGATAAATATAATATTTATATATTATATAGTATTATTCGTATTATACATAATTTATCCTGTACTAAGGAAACTGTTTTTCTCATGCCTCAAACTAAATGTCATTTTCGAAAACGTTAAACGTTAAACGTTATCATGTAAGAACGGACCTCCACAACAGGGGCGTCTCCGGAAACCATGGCTGACTGAAAATCAAAAACGTAACAATGTAACAATGTAACAACGCAACTTTGAGCTGAGGCAAGCGTAAGTTACGACCAAACGCAGTCGTAAGTTATCTACAAGCACGGACGTAAGCAACCCTCGGCAAGGTCCCTGGCCAAGACCACCAAAAACGGAAGCAAAAAGAAGGAAAAAGAGACTGACTGTTTAGGCAAAATCCACCAGTCCAATACGTTAGACCCGACGACTCAAAAAATGATTTCGCTACAAGCCTCTCGTCCTCCTCCAAAAGGTGGTTGAATTATCCCATCATGGCAAGCTAAAGACCCTCAAAAGGGGATGAAAACCAAGAAAAAACGCCTCGTTAAGATTATTTAACGAAGCCCCCCCCATTTTTGCAATGTTTAGTAAATTTGCACCCGAGAAGCAACCATTCTCCTCGCTTTGCGCACCTTTTGCCACACCTGAAGGCGACCACAAGGGACACGCATCTGAGCAAGAAGACACTAAGAAAAAAAATAGTGATCAATAAACATAGTAAATAACACCAAAGAGAGAACATTAAAACGATGAGAACAACTACATCACAACAAGGCAAGCGCTGCACTTGGTGGCGCTGCCTGAGTAGTAGTTTCGCCACGGCGCTCCTTGCAGCAGCTCCCCTAGTAGCATCTGCTCAAACGGGCAAAGCGACGCGAAACGACGGAATGGTCGGAGCAGCCACCCTCAAGGGTCAGACTGCAGAACAGATTCTTGCGGCCAAAGTTGCTGACAAAGAGGTCGGATCGCTGAACGATCCGAGCAAGGTCTTTTTCTTCTACAACGTAAAAACGGGCAAGTTCCTCAGCATGGGAGGCTATTGGGGTGTGCACGCTTCGCTAAAGGACACCCCCGTCGCCTTTTGGGCTCAGAATGGAAGCAGCACTGCCATCAACTTTGCCCAAGACCTAAAAACCAAGCAGGGTTCTTGGATGAAATGGGTCGAGAATAGTAATAGCACCGACGAGGGCGTATTTCTTGACCGAGGAAGTAGCTTGGGCCAGTATTATACCGGATACAACGGTTGGTTCCTCGAAAAGGATCCAACCGACGCAAAGCATAACACTTATAGGCTCTACACCTATACAGGCAAAACTACGCTTTGGCCTAGCAAACAAGTCTATCTTTCGGCGCTTGGAGACGCTGCATCAGAGAAGAACTGTGATGCGGACACGAAAGACAACCTTATCAAGAACGGCCTGTGGGACGAGCACACCCTGTGGCGTGTCATTTCCTTGCAGGAGATTCTGGGCTTGATGGATCAAGCGTCCGAGAATCTGACGGACCCGCTCGACCTTACCTTCAATTTGGCTTGCCCCGGATTCGATCGTGGCCGTATGGACATCGATGCTTGGCAATCGATCGGCACGAATGTCGCCGCAGGTGGCTACGCAAGAATCGGACTGGAGCAATGCTACGAAAAGTTCGTACCCACCAATAGTGTAAAGCCATTGACTCGCAGTAGCAATGAGCAGTACGAAGGTAAGTTCGACAAAAACTACAAGTTCTCGAATAAAGGATTCGCTAACCGTGAGGACTACAAGCGCCACATGGCCAAATACTTCTGTATGGACGTACGCGGCGTGCACGGCTACATCTACCAAAAGCAGAATGTAACGAAGCCTGGCACCTACGTCATCGAGTGCAAGGGCTACGCCAACACCCCGAAAGCCCTTCTCTTTGCCGGTATTGGACAAAACAATGGCTCCGGTTTGGTCGAGGGCACCAAGCGCACAACCACGCTGAACCAGGTCAGCAACATGTCGGCGGACGAGCAAGCACGCCTCCACGTGGACGAGCTGAACATGGACTATGCGGGCAAGGAGTTCTACGAGTCAAGCAAATATGCCAATAGCGTGATCGTACAGGTGACGCAGGAGATGATTGACCAAGCTGGTCAAGAGGGTGTCAGCATCGCCTTCGGTCTCAACATTGGCGATGGCAGCCAAACTCCCAGCCTCAACGACTGGACTGTATTTGACGACTTCCGTCTGATCTACGTAAGCAACACGAAGAATGAGGACCTCGTTCTCGACGAACTTCGTGGCGACTTGGAGTATCTGAAGAATGGCATTACCTACAAGAACCGTGTGCTCCGCCTTGCCAAGACGTTCAAGCAGAACAGCTGGAACTCCTTCGTGCTGCCCGTAGATCTTACGGTCAAGCAGCTTCGCGATGCCTTTGGTGGCACCGTGCGCCTTGCCAAGCTCGATAACCTCACAGACACCGAGCTGCAGTTCGAGACCGTAACCCTCGACGGAAAAGCCGACAAGGATATCGCTCTCGTGGCTTACCAGCCGTACATCATCTTCCCGTCCAAGACGATGGAGGACCACAATAATAGCCCCTACACGGCCACCATCGCTAAGAATGGAAGCACGGATAATCCCTATAAAGTAACGATCCAGGCTCAGCGTTTCGAGATCCCCAATGTCACGTTCGCGACGAACGCGAACAACGAGAACGACCTCAGCAACATGGACGAGTATTGGACGACGAAGCTGACTCACAACGTGGGATCCATCACGGCCTACGGCACCTTCGTCCGCACCTTCGACGAGGAGGCTACACAGGACAAGACCACGGGCAAATGGAGCTTCTCCAGCAGCAAGGGTACAATCCGTCAAGGCTACGACGACCTGGTGGGAAGCTACTTCTTCGACTATGGCAATGTATATTACACCGAGAACCCGGATAAGGTGCGCGGCCTGCGCGGCTTCTCTTGCTGGTTCAAGCCCAACACGAACAACGGCACGAAGCCCGCAGTCTATCTCGACGGCGTGAAGCAGGAGACAGAGTTGACGTCTATCGGCGAGCTGATCGTAGGCCCTGAGGCTGCCAACCGCTACGGCAAGAACGATGGCGTGTACAACCTCCAGGGACAGCGTGTCGGCAATACGACCGAGGGTCTGCCCAGCGGCATCTACATCGTCAACGGACGCAAGCATGTGGTAAGATAATCCTATCAGACAAACTTCAAAAAAGGACTTAAGAAAAATGAAACGTAAATATATCAAGCCCACCACATCCGTGGTGAGGATGGAGGCGCAGAACAACTACTGCCAAGCTACTTCCTGGAGCGTACGCGACGCCAGCGGAGCAATACAGTCCGACGCCGACAGGGGTTATGTCCTCACGGACGAGGACGAAAATGTAAGCACTTACGATCCTTGGAACAGCGACACCTGGTAGTCCGTGCGGCATAAGACCGTCGGAAACAACTACCTACGAGACTTGAGGAACCATGGACGGAAACCAGCAATGGCATACGTCCATGGTTTTTGGGCTTCTATCCAGACTTAGTCGCCGTTTCGTATTGGGAAACGTTTCCGCATCGTCCTTTTGCCCAAGAAGGCTACTTTTTTCATCCAAGTAGGCTATTTTTTCAATCATTAGCATCATCACAGTTATCACCTTATATGAGAAAGAAATATACCCCACCCCAGTCTCAGACGATCCCGCTCGACGTGTCAGGAAACATGATGGACTTCATTGCCTTCAGCAAGCCTGGGGGCAAAGGCAATCCGGGCACGATACGCATCCAAAAGCGTCCCGACACCATCTTACCCTTCACGCAGGAGGAAGAGGAGGAGGAAGACAACAGGACCGACGCAACCCTTTGGGAGTTTTAGCATGGGACAAAGCCAGTCTATGGGCGCCCCAAATAATCAATAACCGAAAACAAACTAACATGAACATACTTCTATCTCTGTTGGTGTCGTCAGTCTATATTTTCAACGCGCAGGGGCAATACCTCTGCATCGGCGAGGACGGCACTCCCATGCTCTCCGACGCACCCGTGAGCCTCGACGTCACACGGGTGGACGAGGTCGCCGACGCCGGGCGTTTCGACCTCGACTACACGGGCATGAAATGGATTCTCAAGCCCTCCGCGGAGCACACCTACACCCTCGGCTATCAGGTGGGAGAAGCCAATGCCACCACCTTTGTCTATGTGCGCTCGGGCGCCATGGCCACCACGTTTGAAGAGCCCGACGCCACCTTCCTCGATGGGCAGTGGGCGGTATCTACTGGCGAAGAGAGCCAGCCCATCCTCCTCGACGAGACGGCTGACTATGTCTGTCCTCTGTTCTACAAGCAGCATGTCGACGTCACGCTCCAGCGCAGCCTGGTCGCGCAGGAGTGGAACACGCTCTGCCTGCCGTTCCCGCTGCACGCGGATCAGGTCAGCGCACTTTGGGGTGAGGGCACGCGCGTGGCTGAATACACGGGCGACACAGGTGCCAAACTCCTTTTCACCACCTGCGAGCACATCGAGGCGGGCGTGCCCTACGTCCTGAAGCCCGAGCGGGTCAGCGAAGACAACGTCTATCGGGTCGAGGGTATTGACATCAGCTCTTGGGACCGCGGCAACCAGTCGCGCGAGACAGTAGCCGACGGCACCCGCTTCGTCGGCTTCTATGGCCCCACGATCGTTCCGGCCAACGCCTACGTCTTCGGCGACGGCGACCGGATGTACTGTCTCGAAACCGACATGAAGGCCAATGGCTTCCGTGGTTATTTCCAAAGCAACGATCCGCAGGCTGCTGTTCGCGACCTCGGCTGGACAGTAGAGGATCAGGAGGTCACCTCCGTCCCGCAAACCGCTCCCGTGGTCTCACGCCCTGCCGATGGCACCGTCTTCAACACGGGCGGCCAACTGGTGCGCCGCAAGGGTTCTGCCGAACCACTTGCCCCCGGCCTGTATATCGTCAATGGTATTAAAATCATCGTCAAATAAGTCTCACACAATGAAAACTACACAACACATCCTACTGTGCCTTCTGCTGTGGGCCTTCTCCGCTGCTCATGCCCTGGCGGCACACACCGATGGCGAAACGAAGTTTATCAAGGCGGGGAGCGACTTCTCCGAGCTGGACGTCTCCAAGATTCCCAGCGGCCAACTGTGGATGCTCTCCACCAACGGAAAAGCTTCTGGCAAAAATTTCACCATCGATTTCTCGAAGAAGAGCCTGGAGATAGTCCTCGACGTCTCCGCTTGCACCTCCGCCCTGGAGAATATCATCTCCTTCGGAAAGAAAATACAGGACTGGAAGGGCAACAACCTCCATTTCTATTATATCCCACCCACCTACAAGCTGCCTTACACTTCCAGCAGGGGACAAAAATTCAGCGAGCGACTCCGCGCCAGCTGGGTCAACCAGAGATTCAATACGCAGACCGAGTTGGACGTGGAGCTTGATGACGACACGAAGCTCCTCACCATCCATCTGACCAAGGATGGCTTCTATGTCAACGGCGTACTGCAGCAGGCTTCCAGCTCGGCTATCTCTGCCTTGTTCTCCTCCACGCCCTCCACCATCCAGATAGGTAGCGCCGAGGGGGAAGTCCGCAGTCATGCCGTCTGCAAGCGCGTGCGCCTGATAGACTATGTCGATATGAGCAAGACAGACCACATCGCCGCCTGGACCAGCAACCCACAGAAGTTTGAGGACCACAAGGAGGCTGCCCATACGACCTTCCTGCCCTATCCCTCCACGGAGCAGCTCCGTGCAGACGCAACCCACTACGACGCTCCGTGGCTGCCCACGGACGAGACGCGCTCGCTGGTGAGAAGCCTCAACAGTAGCGAGAACGGCGAGGAGTGGAGTTTCTGCTATGTCAAGGGCACAACGAGCGGACCCGCAGCCAGCGAGTTCTACGCCAAGGACTTCGAACAGTCGCCCTACTATGTCGCCAGCCAATGGAAGCCCATCCGCGTGCCGCTCTCCTGGGAGATGGCGGGATACGGACGCCCTGTCTATACCAACATCGGCTATCCCTTCGAGTACAACCCGCCAAAGGCCGTGGCCAGCCAACGCGAGACCAACGAGACCGACAACAATGCCACGGGCTTCTACCGCCGCCAGTTCACGCTCGACGAGTCGTGGCGCGACAAGCGCGTCTTCCTCCATTTCGATGGCGTCTATAGTGCCGCTGCCGTTTGGGTGGATGGCAACTATGTCGGCTACTCGCAGGGATCCAATACCGACGCGGAGTTTGATATCACCGCAGCCCTGGACAAGCATGCCGACGGCAGCATCCGGACGGGCAGCTCGGCAGACAACGTCCACCAGCTCTCCGTGCGCGTCTATCGCTGGTGCGACGGATCCTATCTCGAGGGGCAGGACATGTGGCACCTTTCGGGCATTCACCGCGACGTCTATCTCGTAGCCACGCCCAAGGTCTTTGTAGCCGACCACGTCATCACTACCGACAACATGGCCACCGACGCTACCAGCGGCGCCATGCAGGTAGCGCTCACCATCGACAACCGCGACCGCGTGGCAGATGCCGACAAGACCATTGCCGTCACGCTCAGCGACAAGGACGGCAACGTGGTAGCTACTGGCAAGGCTGAATATGAAAGCAAAAAAGACAACAACGGAAGACAGACCCTGACCGTGAGCCTTCCGGGACTCAAGGGCCTGCATCCTTGGAGTGCGGAGTCTCCTTATTTATATAATGTGACGGTGAGCCAGCGTGCTGCCGACGGTACGGAAGAGATGGCGTTCAACACGAAGTATGGTTTCCGCACCATCTCGCTGACGAAAAATCCGAACGTCGTCTATGTCAACGGCCAGCGTGTCTTCTTCAAGGGTGTCAACACCCAGGACACACATCCCGAATACGGACGGGCCATCGACGTGGAGACGATGATGAAGGACCTGACGATGATGAAGCAGGCCAATGTCAACACGGTACGTACGTCCCACTATCCGCGCCAGCCGAAGATGTACGCCATGATGGACGCCCTGGGCTTCTATGTGATGGACGAGGCCGACGTGGAGTGCCACTATGACTGGATATGGGGATGGAGACACTTAACCAAGAGACTCACCTCAGACGGAAACTGGACCGCTCAGTATGTGGACCGCAACGTGCGCATGGTGGCGCGCGACCGCAACCACCCCTGCGTCACGTTCTGGTCTTTGGGCAACGAGTCGGGAAGCGGCCTCAACTTCGAGAAGGCCTATGCGGCGGTGAAGGCCCTCGACACCCGCCCCATCCACTATGAGGGTACGACCAACTGGGGCAATGCGGCCACTTCGGACCTCTATTCCAATATGTATCCCACGGTGGACTATGTGGCAAGCAATAAGGATGGGGTCAAGGATCGTCCCTACTTCATCTGCGAATATGCCCATGCCATGGGACAAGCCGTAGGCAACCTAAAGGACTACTGGGAGGCCATAGAGAGCAGCACCGGCATCATTGGCGGCTGCATTTGGGACTGGGTGGACCAGGCCATCTACCGCGTGGAAAGCGGCTCTGGCGTCGTGGCCGACAAGACCAAGAATGGTTTTCACAATTGGACCTCGGGCTACGACTACAACGACATCGCGCTGTTGGGAGTTGGCTTCCAGGGCAACTTCCTCAACAACGGCCTCATCACGCCCGACCGCGCCTGGACTTCCAAGCTCACCGAGGTGAAGAAGGTCTATCAGTATGTGGCGTTCTCCGACTTCGACGCGGCCTCACGCTCAGTCTCCCTCACCAACAAGTATGCCTTCACCACCATTTCTCCCGACCGCTACGACCTCGCCTTCCGCGTGTTCAAGGATGGACGGCTGGTGGAGGAGGCTACCGTCGGCAACTTCGACGCAATCGCGCCGGGAGCCTCGGCACGCATCACCCTGCCGCTGACGACCAAGACTGATGAGGCGAGCGAATATCTCGTCAATGTCGAGCTGCGCATCAAGGAGGCCTGCGCATGGGCGGAGGCTGGCTACAACATCGCCGATGAGCAATTTGCCCTGACCGCGCGCCCAGCCTGGACCGCTCACACGTCCAAGGGAGGTTCCCTGACCATCAGCGGCAACACCGTCTCGGGCAACGACTCCGAGGGCAACGACTATCGGATGGCTTTCGACAACAACGGCAAGATGACGGCGTGGACCTATGCGGGCAAGCAGATTCTGCACACCAATGCCAATGGCACGATTGCTTCGGGAGCTGCGCCCGACTTCAATAGCTGCCGAAACATCGACAACGACAAAGGGAGTACCGCAAGTATCGGATGTGTCAATTCGTCCTCGACAAAAATCATCAAGGCTTTGACCCGAGACGAGGCTACGGGCTGCGCCACCATGACGGTGCAGGGCAATGCCTCAAAATGCAATTACACCATCCGCTACACGCTCTATCCCGATGCCACGGTTGACATGGAGACAACCTTCTCTCCCTCGGGGCCTACCCGCCGTCTGGGTCTTGGCCTGCAACTGGCTTCCGGCTTTGAGAATGTGGAGTTCTATGCGCGTGGTCCACGTTCCAACTATTCCGACCGCAAGACGGGTTCCTACCTCGGACGCTTCACCACCACGGTCGATGATATGGTGGAGGAGCAAATCCACCCACAGACCTATGGCGACCACGAGGATCTGCGCGAACTGCTGCTCAGCAACAAGGAGGAAGGGCTCACGCTCACAGTCCTGGTCGATGGGCAAGCCTCATTCTCGCTCTCTCACTTCGATGAGTCGAAGTGGATAGAAGAAGGCAGCGACCTATGGAAAATATCCACCCATTGGTACGACCTCGTGCGCAAGCCCCAGGTGTTTGCACATATCGACTATTGGCAGCGTGGACTGGGCAACAACAGTTGCCAAGGCGATGTGGTCCTGCCGAAATATGAGTGTCCCACCTCAGGCGACCATACATACACTCTGCGATTGAAACCCAATCTGTAGTTGCAATTTGCGTTGATCTGATTCAACGATCGCCTTATTCAACATATGCAGCCCACGGGAAAAAACAGACACTTGCCTGTTTCCCCGTGGGCTGCTCTGTCATCATAACGGTCATGAGGAAAACGGAGAGGCTATTTTCATTGTTACATTGTCACCTTGTCACGTTTTTGCTTTTTGATAACGCATTAACGTTATAACGTTTAACGTTTTTATTTTCGGAAGGCAGCACAACACAAACCATGCTTCGCCAGGACAAAACCTGCAGCAAAAGACGCCCGCTAAAAGGTGGCTGTGCGTTGACACAATGGTAAATATCTGCCACACAGGGGGTTGAAAGCAAGTTAAAAACAAAACTTTAATCTTATTTAACGCTTTACCCCCCTAATTTTACAATGATTAGTAATTTTGTACCCAAATAGATTGTGCATTCCTGTCAGAATCAACCTGTCGCCCTACCTGACGGCGAACAAACTGGGTTAGAACTGAGCATGGAGGTACTAAAAACAACAGTGATCATTACTAATTATCTAAAGAGAACATTAAAACGATGAAAACAACTACTTCACAACACGGCGAACGCTGCTTATGGCGGCGCAGCTGGAGTGTTGGAATCGCCACGGCACTCCTCGCCGCAGCACCCTTTGTGGCATCAGCACAAAGTAAAAGTAACGGCACAACGGGCGACGGAAATTCAACCAGTTCTTACGAGGGCGTAGGCGACCTGCCGGGCGAAACCTTTGAGGAGCTCCAGGCGGGAATCACCGCGGACTGCTCCTACGGCGACCCGAGCAAAGTGTATTTCCTCTACAACGTGGGGTCAGGCAAGTTTCTCAACATGGGAGGCTACTGGGGTACAAGTGCCTCTTTGAAAGACTACCCGATGCCACTCTGGACACGCAATGGAACGTCTACGAAAATTGATGGAAGCGAAACGCCCTCTCTCAACTTCGCACAAAACATCGCTACCAGGGAGGGCAACATGGTGAAATGGGTGAACGGGGGAACCAACGGAACGACCGACGTCGGCGTATTCTGCGACCGTGGTCCAACGACCAATTTGAACGGTTACGACGGTTGGTTCTTTACAAAAACAACAGATTCGAACGGTAAGGACGCCTACCTTATCTACACTTTCAAGACTACTACGTCAAGTTCTGGGTTCAGCGCACAAGATGGGATATACCTTACGGCCTTTGACGAAGGACAAGCTACAGCAGACAGGAACTGTGGAGCAGATACATACACGAATATCTGCACCAACGGTACACCTAACGATTATAGCAAATGGCGCGTCCTCACGCTACAGGACATCGACAACTTGCAGTTAGGGAACAGCGTGGAACTGAAAGATCCACTTGACTTTTCCTTTATGTTGAAGTGTCCTGGCTTCGATCGTGGAAGAACGGACACCAACGGATGGCAGGTATTTACCTCTTCCGTAGCATCGGGAGCGTACACCCGTATCGGTTTGCAGGAGTACAACTACAAAACGGACACGAAGCTATCGACTGCGGCCACTCCCCTGTCACGCGGCAATGGCAATGAGTATAACAACGGTAGATTTACAAAGGGATCCTCTGTTTCATACAAATTCTACTTCTCGGACACCAAATACCAATCCTTCACCAAGTGGGACGACTACCTGCGCTACATGGGTAAGTTCTTCTGCATGGACGTACACGGCACGCATGGCTACATCTATCAGAAGATGTTTGTGAAGCAGCCGGGCATCTACGTCGTAGAGTGCAAGGCATACTCCAACACGGACAAAGCCCAGCTCTTCGCAGGCGTCGCAGGCAACGACTTGTTCGAGGACTCAAAACGCACGACCATACTTAGCCAGGTCGACCACATGTCTGCGGAAGAGAAGTCTCGCCTCCGTGTAGCTGATCAGAACATGGACTATGCGGGCAAGGAGTTCTACGAGTCAAACAAATATACCAATAGCGTGAGCGTACATGTGACGAAGGAGATGATTGAGCAAGCTGGTGCCGCTGGTGGCGTCAGCATCGCCTTCGGTATCTACATTGGCAACCACAACGATGCCAGCGAGACGCCCGACCCCAACGAGTGGACGGTATTCGATGACTTCCGCGTGCTCTACGCCAGCAACACGAAGAGCCCAGACCTCATACTCGACGAGCTGCGCGGCGACCTGGACTATCTGAGGAATGGCACCACCACCTACACGAACCGCATGCTCCACCTTGCCAAGACGTTCACCAAGGACCACTGGAACTCCTTCGTACTGCCCGTGGACCTCACGGTCAAACAGGTTCGTGATGCCTTTGGTGCCAACGTGCGCCTTGCCAAGCTCAAGAACCTCACGAACACCGAGCTGCAGTTTGAAACCGTAAACCTCGACGAGAATGAGAAGGCTACCGCCATCCAAGCCTATCAGCCGTACATTACTTCAGGCTGGGCTGGGGACCATCACGACCTCGGTCTCGCTGATGAACGCCAAGGCCATCTATGCCTTTGAGATCTTCGCTCCCTACGCCCTGGCCCTGCTCTATGTGGTCCTGCTGGGACAGCCGTGGACGCTGCTGGCAGTCGTGCTGACATTGCCCCTGGCCCTGCGCAACGTGCGGACGATGATCCAGGCCGAAGACGACCTGCCCTACCGAGGCATTCAGCGACTCGACCAGACGACGGCGCAGCTACAGATGGCCTTCGGCCTCCTCTACGCCTTGGGCTTCTTCCTCGGCAGTTGGCTGGGAGTGTAAGAACTTTATACTGAAGTTTCGCAG
>ULQD01026483.1_pt1 | contig 33668 bp, 27 predicted proteins | sample 1954121 | NCBI WGS metagenome assembly ULQD01 (sample SAMEA4835646, study PRJEB28245) | human gut metagenome | biome: gut microbiome; material: fecal sample | place: Denmark | collected 2008 | reverse complement strand
AATAACAACTGTTTTAAAGAATTTTCTCCGGACAGCAATGAATGTCACGTATAAATAGCACCGACTAATAGGAGAAAATGTTCATACCAAGCCTTTTTCTTTTCTTCCTGTTATTAATTTGTGTAGATATAAAATTCTTTTAGGATAATCAAATCACCACAAAAACACCGATTAAAATGCCACAAAAATACCGATTAAAATGCCGCAAAAATGCCGATTTTAATTGCACTTAAGAATAAAAGATTTATATTTGCATCATTAAAATGTTGCAATTATGAAATACTTACATAGGGTAGCAGATAAAATGCTACAAGAACGGCTTGAAACATTTGGTGCAGTTCTGATAGAAGGTCCGAAATGGACAGGAAAGACAACCACTGCTGAACAACATGCTAAAAGCTTTATTAAATTGCAAGACCCTGATATGGCTGATGAGTATCTCGCCACTGCAGCTGCTAAGCCCTCTCTTCTGTTGAAAGGTGAGCAACCAAGACTGATAGATGAATGGCAAGATGCTCCTGTTATATGGGATGCAGTACGTACGGCTGTTGATAATTCTAACGGAGTTCCAGGGCAGTATATCCTAACGGGAAGCAATGCTGTTGATAAGGCTAAAATAAGGCATACGGGAACAGGTAGAATTACTCGAATGAAGATGTATTCCATGAGTTTATGGGAATCGTTAGAATCATCCGGTGAAGTTTCTATAAGAGAATTATTTGACAATCCGGATTATGACATAGATGGAGCTTCAAGCAAACTGGATGTACCGGAATTGATACGTGTCGCTTGCCGTGGTGGTTGGCCTGCCACTCTACATATGAGTCAGAAATCTGCCATGTTAGTGGCTAAAGATTATGTGAATAGCGTTTGTGAGAATGATATATCTAAAATAGATGGCAAACAACGTAATCCTAAAATAGCAAGACAAATAATGAGGTCGTATGCTAGAAATATCAGCACACTGGCAAAGAAAACCAATATCCTTGCCGATATAATTGCATCCGGTGATATAACAATTTCTATGGATACTTATGATGATTATGTGGAAGCATTGGAAAAATTATTTGTCATTCAGGACATTGATGCTTGGTGTCCAGCTATACGTAGCAAAACTGCATTGCGTAGTGCACCAAAACGCTGTTTTACAGATCCTTCTATAGCTGTGGCTGCAATGAATATCGGTGCTGAAGCATTGGAAATGCAACTTAAGACGTTTGGGTTTATTTTTGAACAGATGTGTGTACGTGACCTTAAAGCATATACTGCAGATTTCAACAGCCGTATATCTTACTATCGTGATCGCTATGGTTTAGAGTCTGATCTCGTTTTACATCTGGAAGATGAAAGATACGCTTTGATTGAATGCAAACTTGGTAGTCATGAAATAGAGGAGGGTGCAAAACATCTGCTGGAAATTAAACGGCTTATCCAAGAATATAACAAAACGGAAAAGCAGGTCCCATTACGAGAACCGGATCTTTTAATTGTATTGACGGGTGGCAAAATGGCCTATACACGGGCAGATGGAGTAAAAGTTATTCCGCTTGCTTGCTTAAAAGATTAATATTAGTTAGTTGTGTAAAAACATATAAAGAATTTGATATCCAAAAGTCGATTGGATTTCTTTTGAAAATAACTCCAACATGATTAGATGGATAACAAACAATTGAACAATGGGAGTAATACACATATAAGTCTATTCAAATTGCTCTCATATAATTATAAATAAAATGAATAAAAAGATTACACTTGGTGGATTGGAAGCATTCCTTATGCGAGTGGCAGACCAGCTTCGTAAAAGTATGGAAGCCAATGAGTATAAAGAATATATATTTGGATTATTGTTCCTAAAACGAATGTCTGACGTTTTTGAGGAAAAACGGGAGGCACTACGTAAAGAATACAAGCATTTACCAAAAGAAGTGCAAGAAACTTTATTGGAAGATCGTACAACTTATGGTGAAACATTCTTTATACCTAAACGTGCCAGATGGAACGAAGGATGGTATGATGCTGAAAATAATAAAGAAATACCAGCTTTACGTGATTTGCATTATGAAATTGGGTCGATGCTAAATAAGGCACTCATAGCTATTGAAGAGGCGAATAGTGACGTACTACAGGGTATTTTCAAAGACAGAATAGATTTTAATCGAAAAAGTGTGGATGGAACACCGGTTGTTAAGGATGCTGATTACAGGTTAATGATAGAAGAATTTAATAACTTTCCACCTTTACTTAATAGTAATTTTGAATTTCCTGATTTGTTAGGAGCTGCCTATGAGTTTATTCTTAAATACTTTGCTGACAATTCAGGTAAAAAAGGTGGGGAATTCTATACCCCAAACACAGTTGTTCGTTTGCTTGTAAGGTTATTACAAGTTGATGAGGGTATGTCTGTATATGACCCGACTGTTGGTTCTGGTGGTATGCTGATACAATCATACCAATACATAGAAGAGGAAGGAAAGAATCCACGCAACCTTGAACTTTATGGTCAAGACAATAAGGATAGTGTTGTTGCGATTTGCAAAATGAACATGATTTTTCACGATATAAGTGGTTCACATATAAAATTTGGAGATACATTACTTCATCCACAACATACAAAAAATGGGCGACTTATGACGTTTGACCGAGTAATAGCTAACCCTCCATTTTCGCAAAATTATACCACTCAAGACATGCAATTTAAAGAACGGTTTTGTTATGGCTGGCTACCAGAAAACAACAAAAAAGCAGATTTGATGTTTGTACAGCATATGCTAGCAAGTTGTAACGAACGAGGTCGAGTGGTTGTCGTCATGCCTCATGGTGTGCTTTTTAGGGGACAGAAAGAACAGGCTGTAAGAAAAGCTATGCTTAACCCTCAAGTAGATGTTCTTGAGGGTGTTATAAGTTTGCCACCACAATTATTCTACGGAACTCCAATCCCGGCATGTGTAATGATATTCTCGAAACGAAAGGATGATAAAATGCGTCATAAGGTGTTTTTTATTAACGCAGATCGAGAATATAAAGAAGGAAAAAAGCAAAATTCTTTGCGCCCGGAAGATATTGAAAAAATCTCGTATGTTTACATCAATAAGATAGAAATACCATCTTATTCACGACTTGTGGACCTTAGTGAGATAGCACCCGATGATTCTAGCAATTGTACACTTAACATCCGTAAGTATGTAGATAATACTCCTCCATCAGAACCACAAGATGTGCATGCACATTTAGTTGGAGGTGTCCCTGATAGCGAGATAAAGACTATCAATGCACAACTCGCAAGCAAAATGCATTTTAACGCTTTCTCTTTGTTTGCAGATGACGAACAGCAATGTTATAAGCATTTTAAAATTCAAAGTAAAGATGCGATCAGCGGCCTCATTAAGAATAATTCGGAAGTTATGGGTGTAATAAACGAATTACATACTCGACTTACCACCTGGTGGGAAGAAACAAGTAATGAGTTTGCAGCTATCGCAGGAAATACTAGAACAATATTACCAAAGGTTCGTTCTAATTTAATGCATAGCATGAAAGAAGCTTTATTACCAGTCGGACTTCTTGACCAATACCAGATAGCAGGTATTTTTGTCAATTGGTGGGATGGTGTGAAATATGATTTGAAATCTATTATGCAAAGTGGATGGGATATTGATCTTGTTTATCCTGATTATCAGCAAATCATAGTTGATGCTTTTTTTCAAAAAGAGCAATCCGCTATTGAACTGGCGGCTTTACGTGTAGCTACAGCTGAAACAGAATTGAGTGTAAAAGTGGAAGAAGCTCTTGAGCTTGCAGAATACGATAATGTTGATGATAATGATGAGGATAACAAAGAAATAAAACGTACGCCACGATTGGCCTATGATGCGTTGACCAATGCGGCATCTGAATGTGAAAGCGAAGATGAGCAAAAACAATACGTGGATATGGGAAATAGTATCAAAAGAGCAGAGGATGATTTGAAACAGGCGAAAGTGGAATTAGCCAAATTGGAGGATGATTTGAAATTACGTATTGAGTTAAAATGTTATGGCCTTGAAGATAAAATATCAGAAATAGAATCATTACAAGAACAAACTGAACGCGAACTTGAGTTAATTCTTGACAAAGCGGTTGATGTACTTGATATGGCTGGATGCTTAATGATTGATAATATTGATACTTCATCGGTTACAGCTATAAACGACTCGCTGGTAGCATTAAAAAAAGCAATTCCTTCGCAAAAAAAGAAACGCACAGCAGATGATGAGCTTACTATTAAGCGCATTGAAAACGTCAAAAAGGATATGAAGCCGATTACAAAACAGTATAATAAATTGCAGGGTGAAATAGAAAAAATAAATAAAAAGATTGCATCTTATGAACAAATTATGCAGGAAATTGGCGGGAAGGTAACAGTAGAAGAATCAAAACTGTTAATATTGCGCAAGCATTATGGAATTATCGCTGGTCATCTCGAACGTTATACTGACAATGCAAAACATGATGTTATAAAAGCGTGTGAACATTTATGGGACAAATATTTTCTCTCTGCTAACGACATTACTAATGAGTATAAAACTCAAATGGGTAATCTAAATGAAACTTTACGTAAACTAAAATACATTGATTAATATGACAAAAGAAGTTAATGTTCCATTGGATTGGCGTAAGGTGAATTTGGGGGACTGCTTTATTGAGGGGAAAAAATCTCATATAAAAGTTGATGACGCAACTGGATTTGGAAGCTATCCTTTTTTTACAAGTGGCGAGGATGTTTTGTTACACAATGAAAAATTGACAGAGGGTGAAAATATATATTTATCCACAGGCGGAAATGCAGTGGTAAAATACTATAATGGAGAAGCTGCATATTCTACAGATACTTACGTTGTTACAGGAAAAGAAAAATATTCATCTAAGTTTTTATACTATGTTTTAGATTATCTCACAGATTATATCAATATAAATTACTTTCAAGGAAGTGGATTGAAACATCTTCAAAAGAAAGCTCTTAAACAGCATGAGGTGTTAATTCCATCGACTTACGATGAGCAACAACGTATCGCTGATGCGTTAACTCAAATAGATGATGTTATCGATAGCAATAAAAGACTTATCGCAAAGTATGAGAAGGTAAAGCTTGGAATGATGCATGATTTACTAACTTTCGGAATAGATGCTAAAGGTAATATTCGGTCTGAACAGACACATCAGTTTAAAAATTCTGATATTGGAAGAATTCCTGTAGAATGGGAGGTCGTTGAATTGAATTCTGTCACATCACAAATAGAAGACTGTCCACATTCAACTCCTATTTATCGAGATCAAGGTGTCCTTGTAGCTAGAACAACATGCATAAAGAATGGTAGATACATAGTCGATGAAAGTTCATATGTATCTGAAAAAGAATATGAAGAACGAATTTCTAGAATGAAGCCAACAAGTGGAGATGTGATTTTTACAAGAGAAGCACCTGTAGGAGAAGCTTTTGTGATACCATCCAATATGAAAATATGCCTCGGACAAAGAGTTATGTGTATGCGTTGCAATAGTAAAATGATACCTCATTTTCTCGTCCTTAATTTCTATGCAGATTTTATGGCACAGCAATATAGAAGCGTTACAGGTGGTACAACAGTATCTCATTTAAATGTAGCTGATGTAAAAAAAGTGAAAGTTTTAAAACCAGATATTGAAGAACAGAAAAGAATATTAGATATTATTCGGCAAATTGAATATCCAATATTGTTGTTAAATCAGAAAAGAAGCAATATGGAAGATCAAAGAAGAGGACTTCTTTCAGATTTAATAACTGGCAAAGTAAGAATCTAAAAACAATGAATTTATGCAACTGACCAACGATAATAAATATGATAGCGAGCGTCGCAAAGAATTGCGCATCGACGAATATAATAGTGTTGAGCATCCATTTATGGACCAGCTGAAAAATTTAGGTTGGACAGATGGAAACAACCAAGTAATAGAATTGACTTTGCAACAGCAGCCAAGCGATAGTTTCAGAAAATCGTTTGCCGAGGTTGTTTTACGGCCCAAGTTGTATGATGCAATGAAACGTATTAACCCATTTCTTACAGAAAGTCAATTGGAAGAAGTGGTCAATCATATTACAGCATGGCAACCAGGAACGCTGCTCGAAAACAATGAACGAATATACAAACTGATAACAGAGGGAACCTCTGTAAATCGGAATGAACTGACGGGTGAGCAATCCCCAACCGTCCGCTATGTAGATTTCGACCATCCTGAGAATAATACATTTACAGCAATATCACAGTTTAAAGTTAACATTCCTGGAACAGAACATCATATTATTCCTGACATAGTATTATTCTTGAATGGATTACCAATAGTCGTGGTAGAGGCCAAGTCGCCAAAGGTTACAGAAGCATTGCCTGAGGCTATTGACCAACTGATGCGCTATTCAGAACAGCGTGGCGATGTGGGTGAAGGAGTTCCCGCATTATTCTTCTATAATCAATTTCTTATAGTCACTTGTCGCAATAAGGCAAAAGCAGGTACAATCACAACTCATAGAGAGAAATATTTTTATAGATGGACAGACCCATATCCTCTTACGCTTAATGACTTGGAACATGGTTCGTCAGCTCCCAATGACCAACAGCGTCTGATAGCCGGAATGCTTAGCCCACGCAATCTTCTAGATATCATAAAGATATTTACGATTTTCTCTATCAACGATAAAGGACAAAAGATAAAAATCGTGTGCCGGTACCAACAGTTCCGTGCTGTAAAAAAAATGATTTCTCGTTTACAGAATGGGAAAAATGCTTTAGACCGTGGTGGTATATTATGGCATACACAAGGTTCTGGTAAGTCACTTACTATGATGTTCCTGGTTAGACAGATGCGACAAATAACGGAACTTGCAGGATGGAAGATTGTGTTCGTAACCGACCGCACTCAGCTGGAAGAGCAACTTGGCGAAACCGGCGAAGGTATTGGCTTTAAACTAAAGAAAGCCGAATTCATCAATAAACGAGAAGATAAACCTGGACAAAGTCTTAAAGAATTACTTTCCACCAATACGTCAGATTTGGTTATGGCAATGATTCATAAGTTTCAAGAAGCTGGTGAATTGTCCGACCTGCAAGTATTCCCAGTACTTAATACAAGTGAAAAAGTTCTTATCCTGACAGACGAAGCACACAGATCACAATATGCTCTACTTGGCGCAAATCTTGAAAGAGCTCTTCCTAATGCAACCCGTATAGGATTCACTGGGACGCCTACGTCGAAGACAGAACGCTTATACCGTGACTACATCGATAGCTATACTATGCGTCAGAGTGTTGAAGATGAAGTGACACTTGAGATTATTTACCAAGGATTCACTCAAAATGCGGAAATAGAAGATAATCAAGGTGCAGATGCTCGATTCGAGGATGTCTTTAGCGATTATAATATTGTTGAGCGTCTTCAAATACTGGGATTTGGCTCAAGAGATGCTTATCTAGATAGTGATGTTACCATACGTGACAAGGCATACAGTATAGTAGACCATTATGTAAGTCAAATATTCCCCGGTGGTTTTAAGGCGCAAATCATAGCAAACTCACGTATTGCTGCTGTGACCTATAAGGGAATGATTGAAGAGGCTCTATCAAAAAAGATTAAAGAGCTGGAATTGACTAACCCAATGCAGGTAGACATTGATACACTACGTTCAATTAGAGCCGCTGTAGTCATATCGGGGGATAGGAATGACGAACTGGCCATTAAGCAATATACCGACTCTAAATATCATAAGAGAAGTATTAAATCTTTCAAACTGCCTTATGGACAAGCCGATGAAGATGACCCCACTATAAAAGGGGATGTAGGGTTTATAATTGTCAACAACATGCTCACCACGGGATTTGACGCACCTATAGAACAAGTGCTCTACCTTGATCGTGTATTAGTAGCACACAATTTATTACAAGCAATAACGCGACCTAACCGAGTGGGTGGAGAAGGAAAAGATTATGGTTTTGTTGTTGACTATGTCGGAATAGGTCACCATCTAAAAAAAGCAATAGATTACTATGATGAAAAACAGGGGCAGGTTGACACTGAACAGACTGATGAAATTTTGACAACTATTGTAAATGAAGGGGAATTACTCAAGGCTTTACAAAAATCGCATCAAGCTATTTGGGATTTTCTACATAAAAATGGACTATATGACCTTACAGATGAAGATGCATTTTTCGATTTTTTCTATGATGTAGAATCTCGAACAAAATGGCTTGAATTATATAACGAGTTTACACGTGCATTTAATGCCGTGTTACCTCGAAAAGAAGCTTTGGATTACTTCTCAGACTGGAAATCAATGACTGAAATCAATGCCTTGGCCATGAAGCATCTTCGTGATAAACGATTCAGCATGAAAGGCATTCCACCTAAATTGCGTGCCATAGCCAACGAGTATCTGGTAAGTAAAGGTATTGAAGAACAGGTCAAGCCCATCTCTATCATGAGTGAAAAATTTGTTGAAAGTGTAAATAAGCGGAAGACGGATAAAACTAAAGCTGCAGAGACAGAACATGCTATACGCAATTATATTGAAATAAATATCGATGAAGACCCCGAATTGTTTGCTTCTTTTGCAAAGTCTATAGAAGAAATACTCAAGGACTTTAAAGGTAATTGGAAAAAGATTTATGAAGAGCTAGAAAAATTAAGACAAAGAATACAGCAAAGGGAAAGAGAGAATACTTATGGCTTAGACAGAAAACGACAAATGCCGTTCTTTCGTCTTTTCAAATCAGAACTATTCGGTGATACGGAATTGTCAGAGGATCAAATTGCTCAAACAGTCGAGCTAACTATCCATGTGACAGACAAGTTACAAACCGAGCTGATATTGTTAGGGTTTTGGAATAGTATTTCAGCACAAAATCGTCTTAAATCTGAATTGCAAAGCATCTTACTTTCTCCTGAATTTTGTGGCTTACCGAACATGATAACAAGATATAAATCAATTATCTCCCGTGTTATGGAAGTAGCACGTGTGAATCATGCTAAAATTATTGCTAAATGATAACATATGAAATAGAATATAGCAAGTGTCGAAAAACGATTGGCATCATTGTGGAACGCAATAAACATATCGTTGTACGTGCTCCTGAAGGTTATTCTCCTAGTAAAATTGCAGAGATTGTTGCGTCAAAAAAAGACTGGATTGAATCAAAGCTCAAAGATGAACGAAAATATCCTGATCAGCCGCAGCGTAAGGAATTTGTATCGGGAGAAAGTTTAATGCTTCTCGGTCACTATCATAAATTGTACATACGAGATGAGTCTTTTCACGGAATCCATTTTGATGGTGTGTCGTTTGAGATTGCACGAATCAATCAATCGGAAGCTAATTCATTATTCAAAAAATGGTATAAAGAATATGCTATTCAGTTTGTAAATCCATTGGCTCAAACATATGCAGAACGTTTGGGCGTGAATTTTCATGAGTGTAATATTAGTGAGGTTATGAAATACCGATGGGCATCATGTACACCCAAGGGCAATATCAATTTTAACTGGAGAATTATTAAAGCTCCAAAGTCTGTAATTGAATATCTTATTGTGCATGAGTTAGCGCATTTACGTGTGAGTAATCATTCTGTTGAATTTTGGAACATTGTATCAATACAAGTTCCAAAATATGAAGAAGCAAAAGAATGGTTGCGCATAAATGGTAATTTGCTTGAGATAGATTTCTAATTATAAAAAAGAACTAATGCATACAAAAACATCAGACATACTAATTCCAATTTTTACAAAATATTGATTACTTTCTATAGATTAGTTTCATTTGTAATAAATAGCACATTATCAATATTTTATAGATTGTAGTGTACTAAATAATTTGTGTCAACTTATTTAGTACACTACAGATAAAACTGTGTAAAAAATATTACTAATTAACGTTCGTTGTTCATTATAATTCTTTTATAAGAAACTTGGCTAAAAGCTAGTACGTAATTTTAGTCAGTAAAACCTTTGCCCAAAGTATTTATTTAAGGGTATAGCATACTGAATATACTTGGTTGTTTTTATTTCTTGATTTTATCAGAACTAATATTCCTCATTACCATTTCATGCCTTTCCTTTAACTCATTATACCTTTGATTTAAATCCATGTAAAGAAAATTTCCTAATACCCAAAATACACAAGTAATAATAATCAACATTATACAGAGAAATCTGTTATTGTTGGCATTACCTATATTATCTTTGGGTATCTTCTGTATGTCATTTTCGATTCCGTTAAGCCTTGCATTTATGGCATCAACCTTTTTATCGATTTGAATAATAGGGGAGAGTTTGGGCAATAACACATTATTAACCAGTTTTGTTTCCCTTTCAATTGCAAAATCAATAGTATTCTTACATCTTCTACTGACTTCATCGGCATAGTTTTCTCTACTGTTTATGTGGGCATTTATAGTGTCGTTTACAGCATTGACAATCGTTTCCTTCAACATGGAATTCAATTCCTTGTTGTTCTCTGATTGCTGGGGCTGTTTAATATTCAAATGCTGAATGTCTGTCCGTATGGCTTTTATTTCATCTTTAAGCTCATTGTATATGGATAGGAGAGCGGCTCCTTCAATTTCTTTTTTGATCATCTTCTTCTACTTCTAATATGTTCACGATTTTTCCTTTTTCTTTCATCATCATCCAACTGGTTACTGTTTCCTCCACCACCTCCTGAAGAAATTACCGCATTAGGCTGAAGGAGTAAATCTGCAACAGCATTTATGATAGAATTGCCAGTAAGAGGGGTAACGTCATTTTCATATATTTCCTCATGTTCTGCTGGTGCGACTGTATCCTTTTCTTGTTCCTGGATTTTGTCTTGCTGGGTATTTCCTAAGCTGTTCGATTTATCCAGACTATTTTCATATTTGTTTAACTTATCCGCTATTTTAAAATAACTCAGACTACGGTCTATCCTGGAACCGCTGAATGTATATTCGCCACGTGAAAAGACTATACCACATGGCTTACCTTTGCTGTCTGTTCTTATGGTAAAATGAATTTTGTCTCTGCTCAGCTTCTTTTGAAACTCGCTCCAATTATTACTTCTCTCCAAAGTTTTGCGTATGGCAAACATCATTTCATACTTATGCTTGTCTTTGCCACGAAGCCTGTCATACTTGACATTCTCTTTACCCTTCGGCATATACAATCCATATTTTATTGTCAGTTCCCTGCATACTCTGTTGTTTCTTATGCGGTCATTGCTGTCGCTTATGGTTTTACCGTCATTGTCCACACGGTTTATCACAAGATGTATATGGGGATGTTCTCTGTCGTAATGCCTTACAACAATATATTGTGTGTTTTTGATATTCATCTTTTCCATATATTCCCCGGCAATCTTTACCATAAGATCGTCAGTCAGTTTTCCGGAGTCATGCTTTGAAAAGCTCAATGATATATGATAGACCGGAGTTCTGATCCTTGTATTTAAACCTGCCTGACAACTGAAACTTTCAGCTATATGCTGCTTGCTGTCTGAACGCACTCCTTCGGTAGCAAGAAGCTTGGATTTATTGTTGCCTTTCATCGTATAATTTACAATCTTACCGAAGTCATTCCTTTTCATAATCTTTCCCATCATGCCTTTATCAGTTTAATGATTTTGTCTATTTCATCAGCCAGTTCTGACATGGATTCAGATACTGAAACATATCCGAAAGTATTTGCATTTTTAGCAAGCTGGTTTAGGTTGTTTGCCATACCTGAAAGACTCCTTATCAGTTTTACATCTTCAGGTGTAAGACGTGCTGTTATGTTTCCATTTATGGCCGTATTTCTTATATACTCACCTAATGTAACACCGGCTGTCATGGCCTTACCGTTTATGATATGCCTCTCCAATACGGTACATTTGAATGATAATATCTCTGTACGTTTTTCCATTTTGTCCAGTGGAGGTCTGCCACCAATAGCCTTATTTTTGTTGTCGCTTTTATGTTCCATTCTGTTGATTATTTTTTCGGTTTATAATTGATTCCTGTTGGGTACTTCCCGGATGGATTCAGAGGTTTTGGTATTACCAAAACATAAACTTGCCAACCGAAAAAACTACATTCCTTTTGTCATTCCGTTTTTTCCTGAATATTGTTGGATATGGGTAATGTGGTTTTATTGACTACCGAAACCTGACAGTTCAAGGTCGAAAGTCTCGATAAAAAGTTTTAGGGCCGGATTTTTTCTTGTCATGGATTGGAGAACAGCTTCACCTGATTTTACCTTTATAAGATAGTCGGCAATGTCATATCCGTTCACCCTTTCAACATCATTTGCATTTTCTTCAAGATACTCGGAAATCTCAGTACGGATGTTTCTTTTTCTCATCTGCATACACTTTTCTTTCCATTCCTGTGTCATTCCGATATCAGGGAACAGAACAACATTCCGGCCTTTGAGTACGTCAAAATTCTGCTCGTTGAAGCATCCGTTTTTACCTCCCGTTGCAAGCCAGATATACTCCGGTATATAGAATGAAGCAATGATAGCAGTCTTTTCGCTTTCCACTATGGCAACGGGCTTTCTGCTGTTGTATAAGAGATGTTCTCCAAAGTAGCATTGTTGTAAGTGGAATTCCGGTATATCAAGTTCTGTATGTACCCATGAAACATGGGCATATGGTTCTTTTATACGTTTTCCTGTCTCTGCATTGTACTGCATGATTTTCCCGGTTCTTATTTTTCCGGATATGTCTGTTTGCCAGAATACCGTAGCATTTTTCCATTTCCTGGCGGTACCTACATGGTAAGTCTTCATCAGACGCAGTGCTGACTCATACCCCAGATGCTTGGCAAGGTACAGAAACAGGTTATTCTGTTCATAGCATTTCATTGTCTGCTGCATAATTTCATCTGGTATAAAAGATGTGTCGGTATGCCGGCGTACAGGAGGGAGTCTTGGATGACATACAACAGGTTTCTTATCTTTTACAACAGGGAATGATTTATTGTATTCTTTACATTCCGGATGTTCATCAAAATACATTGCAGGGGTATAATGATAACCACAATTATTGATTCTGTTACATTTTCCTACATATTCGGGAAAGGAGATAGCCCCCTGGGTATCAATATAACGGGTGAACTCACGATGCTTTCCGCACGAGGGGCAGGTGTATCTGTTTCTCTGGTACCTGTTGTACGGCTCCAATATAAATCTGAAGTTTTCCATAATTATCTGTTTTTAGTGATTGACAAAGTGACAAAGTGATAAAGTCAGCCTTAGTTTGTCACTTTATCACTTTGTCATTGTGCTTTTTTATAATTTCCATATTCGTGATAAAGGTAAGTTCCCGTTGCCTTTTTCAGGAAGCGGTCATACGTGCTGGTACTCCAGTTCATGGAGACGGCTACTTCCAATCCTTCAGAACGTGTAAACTTATCCGGCAGCTTTTCCAATAGTTCTGTCTGCTTGGGAGTGAGCATCACGCCTTCAATCATGGAGCATATCTGCAGGGCAGTATTTTTAAAATAGGACACCAGACGTATGGATTTCAGTACACTGTCAAGATCAATGCAGTTTTTGTCACCTTCATTACATACCCATTTACACAGTTGTATGATCAGGCAGAATCTATGAATGTAAGTCTCAAATTTGCTGTATATACTGCGTCTTTTATCTGATTCTTCCATGTTCAACATATCTGCCCATTGATGCTGCCATTCCATAATCTTTCGTCTGGCTCCAGGTTCATATTCCAGTCTTGTAGGATTTATGTTTCCGTGCTCATCATGTTCTATTCTCATCTGGATGAACGATTGCATGATTGTGTTCCATTCATTGAAATGGCTCATGTCAATATCATCATCTTTCCAGTATAGCTTATCCTGGATTTCAGGTATGGCAAAAAGAATACGGTCAAGGAAACCATTATTGCTTTTACTTCCTTTGAATGTGTCGATAAGTATTTCCGGCTGAATTGTACCTATCACATTGGAAAACGGAGAGTCAATCATGATATTATTTGTATTCATTTTGCGGTCGGAAATATACATGTACCCATTGAACAGTGATATGTAGAACTGTTCTTCCGAACCTTTGTTATAGCGTGTGAAATTATTGATCCATCCTTGGAGTTCATCCATGTAAAGGCAAATGCCGCGCGGATTCTCTGATATTGACTTTGCCATAGCTTCCTGTGTGATATCAGAAACCAGAAATCGGGTGCGTACAGGTTCTCTGGGAAACATATCAAATCCCTGTTCCATACGTTCCTTTTTACTCAAGCTCATTATTGATTCATACTTTCTGTACTCCTCGTTATATATTTCCTTCTGCTCCTTATCAAATCTGAACAGAGGTTCGAAGGCCGTTTTCAGAGGATGGCTTTTGTTGGCACCCGGTCTTCCTACAAGAGCCATATATATGATACACTTGATATCCCATCCCGTTTTGAAATGAAGGATATGTGTATTGCCTATACAAGTGGAAATGGCTGTCATCATGCTGCACGCAGTGTAGTCGATAGGAAATGCCAGGTACTCATACATATTCAGAATGATGTTTCTTATCTTATTGGGGAAAACATCAATAGGAAATGAAGAGTCGTTCATTTTGCCTATCATGCTGACAGCATCATTTATTATACCACTTGGAGTTATTCTACTTTCTCCCATACCTGTTAATCACGGTTTAATACCCTGAAAGACTCAATATGTGCTTCATCAGAGAGTTCATTAATACATTTCTTCTTGTGCATCTTCATCCATTCGAGAATCTCAGACCGGTAGAAATGGAGTGTATTGCCCTGCTTAGAATGAGGAATACTGTTTTGACAAGTATACCGGTAAATGGTACTCACGCTTTTCTTTATAAGAGAACTTACTTCTTCGATGGATATCTCATCATCTTCCACCGACATGTTATTTTTAGAATTCTGAGCCTGTTCCTCCATCATTTTTATGAGGTGCTCTACAGCCTGCGGCAAGTTATCATGTGTAACTTTGCCAAAAACATTGTTTTCGTTTTTCATCATTTGTAAAAATTTGATTTCTCTGCAAAAGAATGGCAAATGATGGATAAAAAAGCATGTCCTCATGAATTCCTCATGCGGTCCTCATGCTTTCCTCAAACTTTTAACAACTACGATGTAATATGCTGTAATTCTGCGTGTTTATACTATGATTTATATATGTCCGGCTGACATAAAAAAGATTCCCATAAAACTTTAAATACAGTTTTACAGGAATCTTCAGTTATAAGGATAGTATTTTAAGGATAGTATTTGTTTTTACTGTATTTCTTTCAGATACTCGCTGAAGAAATTGCTTTTTTTCATATTTATGGCCTCAATACGGGAATTGGTTGCCAGTCTTGTACTGTTCTTGAATAATACATTGGCAGTGCAGAAAGAAGATGATATGAATTTCTGGCACCCATTGAAGAAATCGGTTTTCTTTAGGTCTGTTCTACAATAGTGGCACATTATATAGAGGTTATGAATGAAAGCTCCCAAATCAGTCTTTGACATTCTGTAGATTTCAGAAATCGGGTATTGTATATCTTCCTCTATTGGCATGCCTGTAATTTGGGAAAAGGCATACTTCTTAAAATATTCAATTTCATAAGGCTTGAGACAATCGTCCAATTCCGTGCTGATATAATTATAAATAAAGGAAAACAGTTTGCATAATCTTGTAGATTTGTCATCGGCCGGATCATCATTGCCGTTATTCTCTATTGCATCCAGATAATACTGTAATGGCTTCTGGTCATTTACGAGAAGTTCCTCTATCTTTTCGATCTGCTGTTGATGGCGGTTTTCCTGTTCTTTAAGTCGCACCAGCAGCTCTTCGGCTACACTTTCATTGTTTGCCTCATTTTGGTATTCTTCCAGCAGTTTTTTCTTGCACCGGTATAAATGTCCGTTTGTCTTGTTATATATCCTCAGATTGACATAGGTAAGTTCCTTATGTAACCATTCCTGATCATCCTTATGCTCATTCAGCACAAGAATATATTTGTCCAGTTCACTTTGGATCTTCATATCGGAGATTTTCCGTACTATCATAATAATTATTGCTATAAGACTGATAGCGGCCAAAGAGTAGGAGACGACCGAGAGTATGGGGCTGTATTTATACACTTTTGCTCCTGAGCAGATAATACCAACGACTAATAGCAGAAGTACTGCTATTAGCCAGGTATAACCGATATGCAACTTTTTTGCATATCTGAATGGATTGATTTTAGAAATTGCCTTTTTCATATTGTTCCGTGTTTTGACTGATTGTATTAATGCTTAATCGTTTTGCAGCTTGTTCCTTTAATGGGTTCACAACTTTGGTATATCGCATTGTGGTACTTTCCTGTTTATGTCCGAGTACATTCTTGATAGTAATAATATCTGTACCGAGGGCTAGTGACAGGGTAGCGTATGTATGACGTGTACAATGGAAGTGTAAGTCTTTCTTTATACCTATGCTTTTGAACCATCTTTTCATCGGATAGGTCAGCATATATGTGGTCAGCCCGTTAAATACGAGTCCTTCACCACGTGGGCCGATAACTTCCATGAGATCGTCCCCAATAGGAACGTTTGCCATGTTCTTTGTTTTCTGCATACGTTTGAATACACACCATCCGCCTTTGGGCAATTCCTTGATGTCCTCCCACTTCAAGGCAAGTATGTCACTTCTTCTGAAGCCTGTTATACAGGCGAAAATGATAGCCTTTCGTAATACCGGAATAGGGCATTCATTATTTATGATCAGGCCTAATTCATGTTCTGTCAGATAATTGATTTCTGTTTCCTCTTCCGGAATCCTGTCAAGAAAATCATTGATATTCTCTTTAAGCATCCGTTTCTTATAGGCCTCTTTCAACATTCCTCTGAATGTGGAAAAATATCCGGCAGCCGAGTTCTGTTTCAGCTTTTTACTGTCGTCTCTCAGTTTGGCCGTATTCAGCAGATAGGAACGGAATCTCTGGCAGAGAGCGACATTGATATCTGCAAAAGTACATTTGTTGTTGGTGAAGGCAGTAAAGTGTTGATACACATAAATCCACTTCTTATTGTGTTTGAGTGATTCATTTTTGAAATAATCAAGAAAATCTGTTTTCTCAACAATCTTATCGTAAAAATCGAATTTCTCGTTTATTATCTGCTCCAGTACTCTCAGACGGAATATTTCCATCTTCTGCATAATACTTTTTACATGTTCACGTTCCGCAAATGATTTGGGCTTTTCCGGAAGATGTACATTGAGAAAATAGCGGCGTGTTGTTCTGTTAGTTCCAGGAATGAGAATAGGAGGGTAGAAGTCAAGATATAATGAAACTCTTCCCTTACTTATTTTCTTTTTTCTAAGATATACTTTTGAAATCATGATAATTCGGATTTGATAGGTGATACATTAGCGTTGTTTGTCATAGATTGCCGTTTACTCATGTGCGGCTATGGCAGGCTCATTAACATTATTTATGGCAATGTTTCCTGTACCAAACACCTTTCTGAGTCCTTCAATGCTTATAATGACATTCTTTCCCTTTGTCTTCTTGGGAATGTTGTACCATTTGCATCTGTTGTAGATAGTGTCACGATCTACATTGAACAATGCACAAGCTTCGGGGACGGTTATATATCCGTCCTCTCCAATCCGGGCATTTTTGATTTCATCAACATGTTTCTTGGAATACAAGGCAGTATTCCCGGTCTTTTCCTTTTTCTTGGGAATTTTATACCTTGAGGTAAAGCTGTGTACGGCCTTTACCGTCATCTTGTAGATTTTCTGGATCTGTTCGATTGTGTACCACTCCGTTATTTCTTCAGCTTCCTTATATCCCAACTTCCTGAAATAGCGGTCAATATGTTCCATACTGAACAGCCTCTTTCCTGAAAGAGTGGCTGAAGGAATGTTGTTTTCTTTAGCAATCACATAAAGTCTGCTATAAGAAATCTGGTACTTTTCTTCTATCTCTTTTGCAGAGTAGAAATCAGTAATTGTTTTTGTAGACTTAATAGGTCTCTCTTGCATTGTTTTTACGCTTTTTAAATTCATCATAACCGTTTCAACCTCTTTGCGTTTAACAATAATTCTACTACCAATTTGTGAAAATGGAATTTTATAAATCCGCATGTAAGTATAAATACTTTTTCTGCTTACCCCCAGATAAATGGCGAGTTGTTTCAGGCTGATAAATTCTCTCGCCTGTATAACTTCCAGTTCATCCACAGCCAGACGGATTCTTTTCTTCTTTTTCTCTTTCACTTCTTTTGTGACTGCATTATAGCGGTCACTTCTAATTAACTCCTTGTAATACTTGTCGTTACAAGCCTTACAACAGAAACGTGTCTTGCAGGTCTTTGCTATGAAAGTCTTCCCGCAAAATTCACAGATTCTTTCAATTCTTACCTTGTTACCCATATTTTACTCTCCAAAACTCGCTGCGAAATAGTGTGTAAAGGTGTGTAATGATGTGTAAATACCTTTTGTACTTCGCACACGTTGTTAGTGAAAAATTACTCTAATGAGTCAACAGGTACTTTCGGGGTACAAAAATATGCAAAACCGTGAAAATAAACAATGTTAGCGTAGATCGCTAACATTGTTTAATATATTGATTATTAGACTTTTATTTATTATTGTTTGCTGGCGTTTTTCATCGTTTTTCAGTCCTTATTTCCCGATGCAGAAATGCTTAAATATATTTCCCAACACCTCGTCAGTGGTGATTTCTCCGCCCACGATCTCAGCCAGGTGGAAAAGACATTCACGTAAATCTAGACTCACCAAGTCACCGGAGAGATGCATGGCCAGACCGTCTTGTACCCGATGAATACTCTCCAGTGCACGGCTCAACGCTTCGTAGTGACGGATATTGCTTATCACCACATCATTTTGTGAAAGGTCGGGTAGGGCAGCAAAGTCCACCAATTGCTTCTGAAGTTGAGAAATACCCTCTTTTTGTTTGGCGGAAAGCAAGATAACACAAGTATCTTCGGGCAGGTTCGGAAACATCCGATGGGTAGAGGAAGTCGACTCCAGCCCCGTAACGTTGGGAGTACCAGTCTGTCCACCGATAATATCCTGATTCATAGAATCACTGCTTGAAGAATAAGCGTTACCCGAAGGCAGGAGATCCGATTTATTTAAAACAATCACCAGATGCTTGCCCTCACATCGGGGAAGAATCTTTTCAGCCAGTTCACGATATTGCACCTCAGCACAAGTAGCATCGATCACCCAAAGCACAATGTTTGCCTGCTCCAGTTTCTGAAAACTGCGTTCGATACCCAAGTTTTCGATGGTATCGGTCGTGTCACGGATTCCGGCTGTATCGATAAAGCGGAAGGTGACACCACCTAAATTCATGGTGTCTTCGATGACATCGCGCGTGGTGCCGTGGATGTCGCTTACGATAGCTCGTTCTTCATTTAGTAGCGCATTCAGCAAAGTCGATTTACCCGCATTGGTTTCTCCCACGATAGCTACTGGCACACCGTTCTTCAATGCGTTGCCGACACTGAAGGTGTCGACCAGATGACTGATGACTTGTTCTATCTGACGGGCTATTTCTTCCAGTTCCGAACGGTCGGCAAACTCCAGTTCTTCGTGGTCACTGAAATCCAGTTCCAACTCCATGAGAGAAGTCAGGTGAAGCAGCTTTTCTCTCAAGGCAGACAGTTCGCGACTGAATCCGCCGCGCATCTGGTTCATAGCCATGCGGTGTGTGGCGGCAGAGGTTGAGGCAATCAGGTCGGCTACGGCTTCTGCCTGACTCAAGTCCATCTTGCCGTTCAGAAAGGCACGCTGGGTATATTCACCCGGTCCGGCTGCGCGACATCCATTCTTGATCAGGAGTTGCATGACCTGTTGCAGGATGTAAGACGAGCCGTGGCAGGATATCTCTACGGAGTCTTCACCGGTATAAGAATGAGGGGCACGGAAAAGGCTGACCAGCACTTCGTCTATTACTTCTCCTTCGGGGGAAAGAATGTGACCGAAAGTCAGAGTATAGGGCTTACGCTCTGCCAGTGGCTTGCCCGAGGCAGGAGTAAAAATACGGTCGGTGATGGTGATAGCCTGAGCACCCGAAACGCGGATCGTGCCGATGGCTCCGCCTTGAGCGGTAGCAATGGCACAAATAGTATCTTCTGTTTGTTGTATATTCACGATATTTTCTTGCTTTTTTAATCGTACAAAGATACGGCTTTTTCGGCTTATTTCCGGAAAAGTTTGGGCGATATTATTGCAGAGAATAAAGCTCCCGGATAAGGAGGTCGACTACTTTTTCAAGATAAATTCGGTCGGTTTCATCAAATGTATTCAGCTGGTCGCTGTCGATGTCGAGCACACCTTTTACTTCTCCGTTGGCGATTATCGGGACAACGATTTCCGAGCGGGAGAGGGAACTGCATGCAATGTGTCCCGGAAACTGGTCTACGTCGGGTACGACCTGCGTCTGTGCTTCCGACCAGGCGGTGCCGCATACTCCGCGTCCTTTTTTGATACGATAGCAGGCCACACTTCCCTGAAACGGTCCCAAGTGAAGTTCACCGTTGTGTATCAGATAAAAGCCCACCCAGAAAAAGTTGAAAGCTTCCTTCAGAGCGGCACAGGTATTGGCCAGTACACTGATTTCGTTCTTTTCTCCTTCTATGAGCGGAGTGAATTGTGTAAGAAATGTTTGATAACGTTCTGCTTTGTTTAGTTTATTGTCTTGCTTGAAACTTGCTTCCATAAAAATGATAATATGCGTTTAAATGTTACAGGAGTTAGCTAGATTGTCCTTCTATGGTATGAGAGTCTGATCTTTTACGACTATTTTTCTTTTTTGAATGATAATTGTTGGTTTCAGAAGTTACGTCTTTTACTGATTCTTCCGATTAGAGCGAGGAAACTTTCTTCTGTGTTATTTCTGTTTTACTCGAATGGTTGTTGTATTGCATTCGAAATAAATCAGGCGAAAGCTGAAGTCGTTTCTGAACGCTAGCCTGACAGCATACCACCGGACTCTTGATTTGAATCTCCCGAAGCGATGAATTAACGATGCCTGAAGCCGTTCCTTCTGATAAGATGATAGGAAGGGCTTCAGGCAGTTTACTATACGCTGGGACTATCAGATACGTTCCAGCACAATCTTTATCAGGTCGTCTATCTGATTCTTGTAACCCGTATTGGCTTCTTTAGCCACACGGTTGGCTATCACCATGCAGACGGTAGTAGCCTTGTGCCCTTGCAGACGTGCCAGACCTGCCAGCGCCGAACTTTCCATTTCGAAGTTCGTGATGCGATGTCCCTGATATTCGAAGCTTTCTATCTTTTCGTTCTGGTGAGGGTCGGCAAGTGGAATGCGGAGCTGTCTGCCTTGTGGACCGAAGAATCCGCCACAGGCTACCGTGACACCCCGTACCATGTCCGCTCCAGCAATACGTTCTACCAGTTCCTTGTCGGCATGGATTACATAAGGTGCCGGTGCACAAAGATTGCCGCTCCATCCCAAGTGGTTCAGCAGTGCGCGTTCCATCGGCAAGTCGCATACGGCATTTCTGCCTGCGTAAAAGTTCAGGAGGCCGTCAAATCCTACCGAAACCTCGGAACAGATGAAAGTTCCTACAGGGGTATAAGGCTGTAAGCCACCGCAAGTACCGATGCGTACCAGTTCCAGCTGGCGGAAAGTATCGTTTTCTTCACGCGTCTGGAAATTGATGTTTGCCAGTGCGTCGAGTTCGTTCATCACGATATCTATGTTGTCACAACCTATTCCGGTAGACGTAACGGTAATTCTTTTTCCTTTATACATACCGGTTACGGTACGAAACTCACGGCTTTCTACTTCACATTCTCTGCTCTCGAAGTGAGAAGCCACAAGAGCTACTCGTCCGGGGTCGCCCACGAGAATTACTTTATCGGCCAGGTGTTCCGGTTTCACATGGAGGTGAAATACAGAGCCATCTTCGTTTATAATTAGTTCTGAGGGTGGAAAATACTTTTTCATAAGATTGTTATTTTTTTGTTTAGTCAGTTGAGTTTCACGATAAATGTTGAGGCTTTATTTGCCGATAGGCTCATGTCCCGCAGGGTTTGCGTCGGGACGTGCAATGCTGCTGCGCATATCGGTATCTGCCTGAATGTTCTTCATCCGGTAATAGTCCATGATACCCAGGTTGCCGTTGCGGAAGGCTTCTGCCATTGCTTTTGGAACTTCGGCTTCTGCCTGTATCACGTTGGCGCGGGCTTCTTCTGCCTTGGCTTTCATTTCTTGCTCCAGGGCAACCGCCATGGCGCGGCGTTCCTCGGCTTTTGCCTGTGCGATATTTTTATCGGCATTTGCCTGATCTATTTGCAAGGAGGCTCCGATGTTGCGGCCGATGTCGATGTCGGCAATATCGATGGACAGAATTTCGAAAGCTGTACCTGCATCCAGTCCCTTACGCAGTACCAGCTTGGATATGGAGTCGGGGTTTTCGAGTACCGACTTGTGGTTTTCAGACGAACCGATGGACGAAACGATACCTTCGCCTACACGTGCCAGAACAGTGTCTTCGCCGGCACCACCCACCAGCTGGCGGATGTTGGCGCGTACGGTTACACGTGCCTTGGCAATGAGCTGGATACCATCTTTGGCAACTGCCGTTACGGGAGGTGTGTCGATGACTTTCGGGTTGACAGACATCTGCACGGCTTCGAATACATCGCGTCCGGCAAGGTCGATGCCCGTAGCCATCTGGAATGACAGATCGATGTTGGCTTTCGAGGCCGATACCAGTGCGTGTACCACCTTTTCTACATGTCCGCCTGCCATATAGTGGGCTTCCAGTTCATCGCGGGTAATGGTACTCAGTCCTGCCTTGTGGGCTTCTATCATAGCCGGTACGATAACGTAAGGCGGAACATTACGTATACGCATCAGAAAAAGCTGAACGAGCGAGATGCGTACGCCCGAAACTTTGGCTGAAAGCCACAGAAAGAAAGGCACATAGTGGAAAAATACGGCCAGTAGGATGACCGCTCCAATAGCCAGAATGAACGGGAGATAAATCGAATCAATCATAGATAAAAAGGGTATTTAAGGTTAAAGATTACTGCTGGTTGCAGCGTACTACATACACGGTGCTGTTGTCTATGCGGGTTACGCGTACGGAAGTCCGTTCTTCGATGAATCCGTCGGCCGACTGTACCTCGACAATGTGTCCGTTTATTTCTGCGTTTCCTATCAGTGTAAGGCGTGTCAGCGACGTACCTGTGTCGCCCACCTGAATGTTTGTTCCTTTCAGGGGCTCAGGCTTGTAGTCGAGTGTTTTCTTGAGCGACAGGCGGTCTACGGTCTTGGAACGCATGAACCAGATGGTAACACCGATTATTCCGACTGCAACAACGGTAAGTGTGATGAATCCTGCCTGCGTGCCTACAGCATGAAACGCGTAGTAGATGGCGTAGAGCAGACTGACCCCCGATGCAATACCTGCAAGGGTGATGCCGGGAACGAGAAAGACTTCTACGGCAAAGAGCAGAAGCCCTGCTACGATAAGTGCAATGATAATCAGTATTTCCATATAGTTCGTATTGGTTATGTCAATGCTTGTTTACTGTTTCAGCGCTTTCAGTTCGGCATTACGTACAGAGAAAGTCAGCTCTTCCAGTTCATGACGCAGTTCGTTGGTGCGTTTTTCTTTGTCGAGAATGCCGGGAGTAAGTTTTTCTTTTCCTGCCTTGTTGCTCTGCTGATAGGCCGTGCGCAGATTTTCCAGCGATGCTTCCAGCGAGGCAAGGTCTTTTTCTTTTTGCAGGAGAGAAGCATACATCTGGCGTGCTTCCTTGGAACGGAAGTCGGACAGGGTATGGTAAACCGCGTTGTCGTCTACTACGAAACGGAAATCTCCTTTCTTCTTTTCCGTATTCTCGCCGTACATCACCTGAGCCAGATGCTGTTTGGCAATACGTACCTTATTGTCGTCGCTCCAGGTTTTCTTTATTTCTCTCAGACTGGCTACGTCGATAATTGTCTGCGGGTCGGTATTTTCATAATCGTATACCTGCTTGGTTTCGTTCGGAACGAATACATATACGCAGACTTTTCCTTCCGGCTGATAACGGTCGGAAGCAAACCATCCCAGATTGTTCAGGTCGTCCAGCGCATACATGTAATCGTTGTAAGGCGAATTGAACGGCATACCGATGTTGTCCGGACGGAGATAACTGTTGTCGTCTGAGTCGTAGCGGGTTACAAAAATATCATATCCTCCCATGCTTTCGTCACCTTCCGCACCAAAATAAAGTGTAATGCCGTCGGAAGCCATGAACGGATAGTTCTGGTTGTGTCCGGTTTCGCTCAGCCCTTCCAATGGTTGTGCATCCTCCCATTTGTCAATCAGCTTGATGCGTGAATACAAATGAGTTTCTCCATCATCGGCAGAAGCTTGGGTAAAAATCATTTTATCTCCCAGTTCATTCACAAAGGAAGTGCCGGAACCGTCTTCGGTTTTCGAGATTGTTCCCGATTCCTTGCTTAATTTATAGGCAGAAAGAAAGTCGTTCTTGTCTACGACGAAGCTGTCTATTACGGCTACATTTTCCGTACCGCGCAGCATCCGGGCAGCCTGACGGCAGCGGTCCAGTTCTTTTTCGGCCTCGGACGTATCACGCTTTTTCTTTTCCAGCCAGTCTATATGCTCTTCCAGATTTTCTGTCGCTTCGTCGAAACGGTACATCGAATAATATAGTTTGCCTAAATACAAGTAAGCGTTGATGACCTTGCGGGCTGCACTTTTTTCCAGATAAGGCAGTGCTTCCTGCAACTCGCCCGTTTCGTAGCAACATGCTCCGTACCAGAAATTATAATTGGCGTTCGACGGTGCCTGTTTTACCAGTTTCTGGAAAACGGGTTTGGCTTCAGCGAACTTTCCTTCCAGAAACCATTCTTTGGCTTGGGTAAGCGATTGTGCAGAAGCGCTTCCCATGCAGCATAAACCGATAAGGGCTAGGGTATATTTCTTGTTCATGATATTTTTCGTGTTGTTTCAATATGTCATTTTCAAAAGTACGAAGTTTCTTCGAAATTTTGTCTATTTCGGTATTCTATTTTTCAAAATCTTTCGGGAATCGTTCTTTTCGTGTAATTTTATCCCCGTTTTTGATTTAATGAATGTATGGGAAAATTGACTGAAGAAGACAAGTTGATGCGACGCATTGAGAAGCGTTTCAATAAAGGGGTTATGCAGTATGGACTGATAGAAGATGGCGATAAGATACTGGTGGGGCTGTCGGGAGGAAAGGACTCGCTGGCATTGCTGGAGTTGCTGGCTCGCCGTTCGCGTATCTACAAGCCTCGTTTTTCGGTGGTTGCCGCGCATGTGGTGATGACGAATATCGCATACGAATCGGATATGGAGTACCTGCGTGCGTATGCCGAAGGGCTGGGCGTACCGTTTGTGCGTTACAAAACGTCTTTCGATCCGTCGACAGACACCCGCAAGTCGCCGTGCTTTCTTTGTTCCTGGAACCGTCGGAAGGCGCTCTTTACGGTAGCCAAGGAGCAAGGATGCAACAAGATAGCCTTGGGACATCACATGGATGACATTCTGGAAACGCTGCTGATGAACATGACGTTTCAGGGGGCGTTCAGTACCATGCCGCCGCGTCTGGTGATGCGGAAGTTCGACATGACGATCATCCGTCCGATGTGTCTGGTGCATGAAGCTGACTTGATAGAAATGGCACAGGTCAGGGGGTATCGCAAGCAAATTAAGAATTGTCCGTATGAAAAGGATTCTCATCGTTCGGATATGAAGGAAGTGCTGCGCTCGCTGGAGCGGATGAACCCCGAAGCACGGTATAGTTTGTGGGGGAGCATGAACAATATTCAGGCGGATTTGCTTCCTGAAGAAATAGATGTATAGAAGTTTCCGGTTGTCTTTGCTGCTGAAAAGGAAAGACTTGTGCAGGGGGTGAGCTGAAAACCTCTGCATAAGTGTGATAATTTGTCTGCTTCTTTTTTCTGTTTTTGTACAAATTTTCTAAGATTTTGTACAAAAGACATAATGTTTTGTACAAAAACTGAAAAGATATCGTTATGTTTTGTGTATAGTTTCCTGAGGATTTTTTTCGGATGGGGAGAAGTTTTTTCTTTTTCCATGGAAGGATTGGAAAGAATTTTCCAAACATTTTATACTGTTTTTTTGTTATTCAACTATTAAACAGATAAAACTATGAGAATGAGTCTGGTCTCTGCCGGAAGAACTGAGACGGATGGACCAGCTGATTCTGGTTCCGGGTGGGCTTTTAAGGGCTGCTCCTGGACATATATTATGTTGTCGTTAACCTTTTTGTTGCAAGCATACCAAACGATAATGATATGAAAAACGGTTTCTTTTATATTGCTTTCTTGTGTATGGCGTCAGTCTTTTTCGGTTGTAATGAGCAGGAAAAAACCGGAAGTCTGGGTGAAACGGAGTTATATTTCAACGAACGTCTTTCTTCTATCTCGGCCGATGGTGACTCTGCTTTCTGGATCGGAAGCGAAGCTGGTGATATATGGTACATGAAGCAGCGCAGTTTTCAAAGTTACAATATTGGTGCCGATCGCATTTATAAGGTCGTGACCGACTCGGTACTGGCGGACGGGAAATTATGCTGGGTGGGGATACGTAATTCCGGCTTGCAGAAATGGAAGTTGAATGAAGAAGAAACTTCTTTGGAGGAAATTTGTGCTATTCCAAACAAAGGCACTAATTATTCGGTATACGATATACTTCTCGTTGGAAAATCGCTTTACGTTGCAACAAGTCAGGGACTTTACTCCATGCCTCGCTCGGGAGGAAAGGAACTGAAGCTGGTTTATCCGTCGGAGGATAGTGAAACTGCTCATTCGGGCAAGCCGTTCATTGTGAACAATATTCGGCGGTATGGACCAAAGTGCCTGTTGTGTGCTACACAGGAGGGGCTGGTCAGAATAAGTCTGACTAACGGAAAAGTTTCTTTGTCGCATGCGGGAGAGCCTGTATACACGGTTTCGGTATACGATAACAAGGTTTATCTGCTGGCAAGAAAGAAACTGTATGTGGAGGATGTGAAAGGAAATGTGCTGCATGAAGTAGATCTGAAGTTTTCGCCTCGTATTTATTATAAGCTGGGAAGCATTCATTATTTTATCGATGACAATCATTTGTTGCTCAGCGACGACCTGAAATCGTTTTTGTCGGTACCGCTGAGACGAAAAGTGCCGCAGTTCTGCAACAATGTCATTGCTACCGACAAGGTGGACGGCTTTACGGTTCTGGTTACTGAGAATGCCTTGTGGAATATTCCGCTTCATCTGGGTATCTTCAATGCCAATGGAGAAATTGTGGCATCGTGCGCCGATGGTACCAATATATATTATGTAAACTCCAAGAATGAGTTGTATTGCCAACGTACGGGCGACAATGTGGCTTTTAAAATATTGGATATTCCTGAAGGGGAAGTGGTATCGAGTATGATGGCAGACGGGCGGTATCTGTATTATATCAGCAACAAGCAGGTTCTGAAGCGTATCAAGATAAAGCGGAGATACATAAGCAACGTTTTGTTTGCTTCTTCTCAGGTGCTCTACCAGTCGCCTACCAAGATAACGGCTGCTTGCTTGAAGAAGGAGGCAGAAGGCAGTTGCATTTATCTGGGCATTCAAGATGATCTGGTGCGGATAGACGCTGACGGAAAATCTATGCTGGTAGACGACTTGCACAATAAGTATATTACTGCTTTTTATCTGGCTCCTCGTGCCGGCGACTTGTATGTTTCTACGCTCAACGATGGGGTATTTTATAGTGAGGGCGATGCTTATCAGCCGATTAAGGGGACGGAACGTCATACGTTTATCCGTGACATTTCGGTGACGGGAGGGCATAAGCCTTTGCTGATGATTCTCACGAATCACCGGCTGGTGTGCAGAGAATACAATGATTCCATATCGCTGAAAGGATATAACAAACTGTTGAGGGTAAATGATTCTTTGCTCTATGCCTTGCCGGAATATGGTCTGGTGAAATATGTTGTGGGCAAGGAGGGGATCACGGAACGTGGCAGGTATTTCCACGATATACGTTTTAACCCGAAGGCTTCTTTGGTGATGAACGATACATTGTATCTGGGTTCCAATATTGGTGTCATGAAAATGGGGGCATTTTCCAGAACTTCAGCCCAATGGGTAGACATGGAATCGTCGGTGCCGAGCCTTCAGCTTTTGTTGCTTGTCGTTTCTTTTGCCGTATTTGTTATGCTGATCATTGTCATGGAGTATTTCAGAAGGAAGCGCAGTAAGAGAAAAGCAGTAAAAATGCACTTGGACGATATCGGTGTCAGGCTGGAAAGTTTGTCTTCCATGGCTCGCTTTACCGGCGAAAACGATGGAAAGGAAGTCGACCGTTTGAGAGAATTATTCGGCGGTATAGATGTACATGCTCCCGGTGTGGCAGAACAGATCAGATCTCTGTCGGAGCAGATTATGAAGAAGAACCGGGATATCGCATTGGGACTTTCCAAGTATCTGGAAAGGCAGATGCAGGTGGTAGGCGAGTATGATGTCTTTGAAAAGGAGTCGTTGCTGGAAGAATCTCGTATGGCACTGGCAACAGACAATCTGGAGAATATTGTGGCGCAGGTAGAGAAAAACGAGAAGTGGATTCAGACAATTGCTGGTCTGAAGAATCGGATAGCGCTTTACTGGCACGACATGGAGGATACGGTATGTATAGATAAGGTGAATGGTTGCCTGTTTCGCAAGATGCATACGCTTACGGATAATCTGAAGGTTAAGGAATTGTCCGCACTGGAGGCGGATATTGCATGCCTCGATGAATGTTATCGGTATATCTTTACGGACGATGCGCTGAGAGCTGTGGATGAATATATCCTTGAGAAACAGGAAAGGCTTCGTCGGATGGATTCGGATGGAGTGACTGATGCTCTGCTGGCGGAGCTGGAACATATACAAAGAGAAATGCAAGGACTGGAGCGTGTGAAATTGCTGAAGGTGCTGTATCCGGTGGACTGTCATGTTTCGCAGGTGCTCATTAAGGAAGAGATTGCTTCGTTGATGGGGGAATATGCTTCCATACGCAACCGGGTGGAAAGGGAAAATGAAGAACGGATTACCCGAAAGTTTGATACCGGTCTGAGCCTGGAGATTGCAGAATGTACGCGTCGGGTTACGGAGTCTATCGAAAAGCAGGTTACGGCTTTTTATGAAAATATGGTGAAGACGGATAAGGAAATTCTGAGTGGGGTACTCGATTTTTCTAATTTCGGTAATCAGCCTGCCAAAGTCTTGGCTTTGCTGATTGCTTGTCCGAAAGTCAAACGTCTGCATATTCCCGGAATGTTGTGTATCTATGGAAATCTGAATCCGGTCATCAGTCGACTGGTAAATAATAAATTGAAAACGAATCATGAGTGGCTGAGGGATTATGTCAAGGCTAATCCTACCAGTATGGTCTATTATATCTTGCGTCTGATAGAATAGGTTGAGTCCGGTAGGGGCATAACCAGCCTTCAGGCAGGCAAAATCTGTCAGACTGTTTAAAAGAGTTGTATCGAGCTTTCTGTAGGGGAGTGAGATATAACTCTTTTTGTTTTTTGAGGAACCAGAATAACCTTGTTGCGAAAGATACAGGGTTTGCTACTGTGCCATCGACTGTCAATGTGCGTTTCGAAATCGCTTGCTATGTAAGGTGCGAGGTTCGTTACAGGATATTATTTTTTGTCCTTGGGATATTTTATGTGTGGATTGCAGTTCACTGCAACAGGAACGGCTTATTTTATTTAAATCTTATTGCTTGTTGTAATTCGTTTATTTACAGTTGTTTGTATAAAGTTGCATTAAGCTGTAAACCGAAATAATCTTTTGCAACTTTTTGTCTGGGAGCCTTGGCATACATTTGCAACATCGAAATCAAAAAATCTATAACCTTTTTAAACTTTAAAGAATTATGATTAAAAGAAGTCTTTTCGTTGCATGTTTGTCTTTAGTAGCAGTTGCAACTTTTGCTCAGGAAAAAATTAAAGATGTAAGAACAAATCCGGACTTGTATTTCTTGCGTGCAGATGAAGTGGCAAGTAGTCTGAATCTTCTTCCGGCTCCGCCGCAACCCGGCTCTATCTTGTTTATGAACGATGAGGCTCAGTATAAATGGGGAAAGTTGCAGAGAAATACTCCTCGTGGTGACCAGGCGGCAGAAGATGCTCGTGTAAATGGTGACGGAGTGCCCAATGCGTTTTCGGAAGCTTTCGGCGTACGTATTTCGGCAACTACTACTCCCGAAATCTATAAGCTGGTATTGGGTATGCGTGAGGATGCCGGTGATCTGGCAACTCGTGAGGCGAAAGTGCATTATATGCGTGTGCGTCCGTTTGCATTTTACAATGAAATGACATGCAATCCGGAGCAGCAGCAGGAGCTTTCTACAAATGGTTCGTATCCTTCTGGCCACACAGCTATCGGATGGGCTACGGCACTTGTACTTGCTGAAATCAATGTGGACAGACAAAATGAAATCTTGAAACGCGGATACGAAATGGGACAAAGTCGTGTAATCTGTGGGTATCACTTCCAGAGTGACGTGGATGCTGCCCGACTGGTAGCCAGTGCGGTTGTGGCTCGTCTGCATGCGAATGAGAATTTTATGAAGCAGCTGGAGAAGGCTAAGAAAGAATTTGCTGAACTGGTAAGTAAGGGACAAGTGGCAAAAAGTGACTTCAAAAACTAATGCTCTCAACCTGTAAATCCTTGAATTTCTAAAAATCACAAAACTAAACTAGACTTATTAACCTTGTAAAATCCAACCTGTAAAACGAATAGGTTAACTATAATTTGATACTATGAAACGATTACTTTTATTGACTTTAGGCTTAACTATGATCTGTGGTGCGAAAGCACAGGAAGAGAAACTGGAGATTAAACCTTCCGGACGTATATTGCTCGATGGAGGCCTTTTTAAAGCCGACGGACAGGATGATAAATTTAATGATGGATTTGCTATTCCCGATATGCGAGTGGGCTTCAGTGCATCGTATGGCGCGTGGAAAGCAAAGGTGGATATGGGATATGCATACGGAAAGGTGAACATGAAGGATGTGTTTGTTCAATATAATTTTGATAAGGAGGCTGCCGACTTTTTGCGTGCCGGCTATTTCATCCATCAGTTTGGCTTGCAGAGTGCGACAAGCTCTTCTTTCAAAATTTCAATGGAGGAACCGGCAAGTAACCAGGCTTTCAATAATTCACGTATGATTGGCTTGATGTATCAGCATACACGGAGTAAATTCTTGGGTACACTGAGCTTCTTTACGGAATCGGATGCCATGAAGATGACTTCTGACAAGCTGGGAAACCAAGGTGTGGGTATGATGACTCGACTGGTTTATAAGCCGTTTTGCGAGCCGGGAAAGATTTTCCATGTGGGCCTTTCAGGAGCGTTTGAAACACCTCGTTATAGTTCGGATAAGGAACTGAGTCATCATTCGTATACCTTGTCAACTACTTTCCCTACACGAATCGCGAAAGTTGTTGCGCAGGAAGCTGTTATTGATGATGCTAAGATGTTGTATAAATTTACTCCTGAACTGACTGCTGCAATAGGACGTGTGGGACTGGAAACGCAGTACTTTTACGTGAATGTGAACCGGAAGGACAAACCTTGTTACAAGGCGAGTGGTGCTTATGGTACAATCCGTGCATTGGTAAAAGGTAAGAATTATAAGTATGCCAACTTGGATGGTGGTATTGCAACTCCTGATCCGGGTTCTATGGAGGTTGTTCTTTCGTACAACTATACGGATATGTCCGATCATAAGGCTGAGGTACTGGGAGGTAGACTGAATGACTGGTCGGCTACATTCAACTATTATATCAATAAGTATATGATCTGGCGTGTACGTGGTTCGTACACAACTACAACAGACCGTATCAATACGCCGAATACAAAATTAGGACTTATTGAAACGCGTTTGCAGATTAAGTTCTGATTGATGGAAATGTACGTTTCCGACAGGTTTGAAACTGATGACTTTTAAAATATTAATGATATGAGAAGTGTAACTAATTTGTCATTGTTGCTCTTAATGTTTGTGTGCCCATCGTTTGTGTGGGCACAAACCAAACGCTCTCCTGAATTTAAGGAAAAGTATACCTTAAAGGAAGTGGTTATATTGAGTCGGCATAATATCCGTTCTCCCTTGTCGGATAATGGAAGTGCTTTGGGTAAACTGACTCCTCATCGCTGGACAAACTGGAGTGCCGCTTCCAGTGAACTGACATTGCGTGGCGGGGTACTGGAAACCATGATGGGACAATTCTTCCGTAAATGGCTGGTCAGTGAAGGACTGTTTACCGAAAATTACGTGCCCAATGCCGATGAAGTGAATTTTTACGCTAATAGTATGCAACGTACCATAGCGACTGCTCAGTATTTTTCATCGGGTTTTATGCCGGTAGCCAATGTTGCTGTTCGCCATCGGTATGCTCCCAGTAAGATGGATCCGGTCTTTTTCCCTCGTCTGACGAAGGTAAGTGAGGCATTTTGTTCCGACGCCATGAATCAGATCGCCGCAATGGGAGGCAAGAAAGGGATACGAGGTATTAATGAGGGGCTTGAAGATTCATACCGCATTATCGCTGATGTACTTGACTTGAAGGACTCTCCTGCCTGTAAGTCTGGAGAAACTTGTGCTTTCGATGATTATGATACACAGATTATCCTGAAGAAGGGAGAGGAGCCTGCCATGAAGGGTTCCTTGAAGCTTGCCAATTCGGCTTCCGATGCTTTCATCTTACAGTATTATGAGGAAGCAGATGCACAGAAAGCTGCATTCGGTCACGATATCTCTATTTCGGATTGGGAGAAAATTGCCCGTATAAAGGATGTGTACGGAGATGTATTGTTTACCGCACCTGTTGTTGCATATAATGTGGCTCACCCGTTGCTGGTCTATATGAATGATGAACTTAATTCCGATGGGCGTAAGTTTACTTTCTTATGCGGACACGATTCGAATATTGCGAGTGTGAATGCTGCATTGGAAGTTGAGGATTATGAATTGCCTTCTTCCATAGAAAAGAAGACACCTATCGGCAGTAAGCTGGTTTTCGAGAAATGGATAGATAAATCGGGAAATGAGTTTGTTGCTATAAATCTGGTGTATCAGACAACCGAGCAATTGAGAAATATTGAAATGCTTGATTTGGATCATTCTCCTATGGTCTATCAGTTACAGTTGAAGGGCTTGAAGTTGAATGCTGACGGGCTGTATTCTTTCGAGGATGTAAATGGACGTTTTGAAAAAGCTATTGCAGCTTATGATGATATCAAATGAGAGGATTATATAGGGATGTTGTTTTTAACTTTTTGATTTTAACATAGTTGTTCAGATTTCTTTTGAGTTTTCTTACGTTCTATTGCCGAAAGAGATTTAATAAATAGTACCTACCCCAAAACAACCTCTAAATAATCTTTCTAATTTGTGAAGAAAGGGATAGTCACCGATGGGTCGATTATCCCTTTTGTCGTATATCCTGTGCTGAGCATGTTGTTCGGAAATTTTTTATGTTACCTTTTCAGGCTAATGTAAAATCAGCAAAGGTTATATAAACAAAAAAGACACTCAGGAGTGGAAGCCTCCCAAATGCCTTATATCTAAGCTTTTAAG
>ULQD01027515.1_pt1 | contig 34140 bp, 22 predicted proteins | sample 1954121 | NCBI WGS metagenome assembly ULQD01 (sample SAMEA4835646, study PRJEB28245) | human gut metagenome | biome: gut microbiome; material: fecal sample | place: Denmark | collected 2008 | reverse complement strand
CGTTTCTTGTATTTCTCGGGAAGGGAAGAATAGGAATACAGGGCTACATTGCCCTCGCCACCGCCACGGTTGATACTTTCGATGTTACCGCGACGGACATTTTGGTATAAAGTTATATACTTCATCACCGGATTATCTCCTGAAGTAAGCTCTTCACAGGTTACACACAGTATATTATTATAGTATTCCATTTTCCGTTCTGTTATCAGTCCTCCAAATCATTCAAAGGGACATGCCTCTTCAACAGCCGTACTGAAGCCCCAAAGTTCAGTACAACAAAAAGCGCCCAAAGCAAATTGTCTTCACTCACAGAAAATATCAGACAGAAATTCAGACAGAAGTAAAGTACACAAAGGCGCTGCTTCCAGTTCAAGTGTATAAACCAGCGCAGCTGGTCACCGAACAATGCCATCAACTCACTTTTCATCGCTTTCCTTCTTTTCAGGGTTACCACCTACCTTGGTTCCACCGCGCTCGATGGCGAGCTTGCGGATGGAACGGGCCAACTTGCTGTTCTTGCGGAATGCAAGGGAGTGGGAGACCATTTCCCGGGAACAACCCAGCAAACCGGCTATTTTACCCACCTCACTGTATTCTACCACTATTCGTTCTTTCATAATTCGCTGATAAGTTAAATTATTGTAGCGGGCAGTCGCGGACTCGAACCACGGACCATGGCCTCTCCCTTGCGGGAGTTTGGCGTGTTCTACCAACTGAACTAACTGCCCCGGAAATCTATCGGAGTTCTTGTATGGCATCCTCCGGAACACATATCACAGTCCAAACCTGGCCATCTTTCATATAATCGACATTATATTCACGACCGAAAGTACAAATGTTATAGTCCCAGTCGCGGATTACACCATCAATGACTTCACCGTTCCTCTTGGTGATTCTCACACTTTGTCCCTTTTTAAATTTTGCTTCCATTATATCTTCGTTTTAAGTATATCAATATCAATTACATCCAACACGTTAGATGTTCTTAGGCTATTCACGATAAGGGTGGCTAATACTATACTGTTTTCTGCCATCCACCTCTTTGCTTGCCTGACAGCCACTTCCTTGCTGTACCCATCCGGAATAAAAGCCCCCAGATCATTATAACTCCGATCTGTCAATTCAAAATAATACCGTTTCATAACCTTCTATTTTTCTTCTTTTTATATTTCTCATTGTCACCTCAAGCCTTTTTTGTAGCTTTGGGGCGGTGTTCACACTTTGAACACGCTGCAAATATAAGGATAAAATTTTAACCTAAAAACAAATATGGGAGATATTTTGACCATAAAAGATAAAATTCTTGCCTTTTTAAAAGAGAAGGATATAAAAAAAGTAGATTTCTTTGAGGCTACTGGAATACAATCCAGCAACTTCAAGGGAAAAAATATGGCATCACAGCCTGGCGGAGATATGATAGTTAAAGTTTTAACCCTATATCCGGATTTATCTGCTGAATGGCTAATGAGAGGGGAGGGGAATATGCTTAAATCCAATAATACAGATGTCTCCCAAAATTCATATACTATACACCAAGAAATAAGCCAAGACAATAAGCAAGAAATCGAAAAATACAATGCCCCCCCTGAAATTGTGGATAAACTTCTCTCTACAATAAAAGAACAGGCAGAGGAAATAGGGATGCTCAAACAGACAATTACACAACTTAAACAGGACAAGTCGGGGCGTGTTTCAGATGCGGGGAGTTCAACACTTGCAGGTGCCGGATAAAACGAGTTTTATGGGGTGAAGGGGGTAAAAAGTAACAAAACACTGATTTTTAGAGATATGAATTAAAATATAGGGGAGTAAATAAATATTATCAATGTATTATTTGCCCCCTCAAATAGTTTAAAAACAAGCAAAAACAAGTCCTATCTATATTGTATAGATAGACAAATCGCTAAAAAAATAATCCGAAAATGTAAACCCAAGTGTAAACCCTATTAAAACGTTTCGTTTTTGTAATGGAGAAAATAGTTGTAAACCCAAGTGTAAACCCTTTCAATTTTTCCGACTGTTCAAACCGTTCAAAGTAAGTAGCAGCCTCCCATTGATGTACTATTACCGACACGAATACAAAAAAAAGCCGCAAAAAGCGGCTTTATAGACGTTCTAAGGCTGTTTCAGCCCTTTCTGGTGCATGTTATCAAGCGAGACTGAATAATCATTGCACGTTTCGTGTATTTGGCAATGTCATCAACCAGTCCAGCATGTAAAAGACTATTCTTGGTGATCCCGACCTGTTTCTCCGTTAGAGTTTCAAAAATGGCCGATATACTACCAAAATAGATGTTCTTTTTCTCAAAAATCAAATGTACATGGATAACTTTACTCATAATATACGGTATTTATTTCATTGCAAATATACCAAATATCATCTATATGGAATAATTTAGATAAAATAAAAAGGAAAAGCGCACCATGCACTCCCCCACTCCACTTGTATAAACCGATCCGTTTGACTATCTTTGTATATGAGGAAAAAGTAAACCATGGAGAGCAATCGACGACAACACTCCGAAATCTCCCCTATCCCACCTTCAATGTAAAGCATTTCATTTGAACGGCGTTCAAACGAGGCTCAAATGTAAGCCCAATGTAAAGCGATGTAAACGCTTCGTTTTTGCAGCCCATTCTCCCCTACTCCACCCTAACACTTTGAAAACCAAAGCAATCATTCATTTTCAGACCGACCACATATTGACACGCTTCGTTTTTCCCCCCTTAGGTTTATGCAGTACTTCACCTTCGGAGTTTCCACCTCACCTTGTATAAGTCCCGCATCCTTCAGCTCCTTTAAATGTTGAGATACGGTAGCCTTGGCAATAGGCAATTCCTCATGAATATCACCAAAATAGCATGTTTCCTGCCGGGCAAGAAAATGCAGGATAGCAATCCGTGCCGGATGTCCCAAAGCTTTGGCAAATCTTGCCAACTGCTCTTGTGTGGCTGTATAATCCTTTTTCTCTTCCATCGTTTCTTATCGTTCGCAAAATCACGAATAATCTTTTAAATTGCAATAAAAAAATTCCTTTATGCTGAACAGAACGGTAAAATCCATCCTTCAGCACAAAGGAATTTTTCACTTATCAGAACAACTTGCTCGGATATTCTCCAGAGTCGGCAAGTGCTTTCAGTTTATCGACAACTCCCTGACGATCGGCAGCATAAGTCACACCGAACCAGCGAGAAGTCGTATCAAGTACTTCTACCGTGGCAGTACCTTCGTTGATCAACTTGTTCACCATGAGCGGAATATAATATTCAGCTTTCGGCTTGTCAATATTCTCTTTCAGGAAGTCTACAAAATAATCTTCAGAATACTTGAAATAGTCGGGAGTAAAGCCCCACATATTCATAGAAACCGGTGTATTATCTTCGATGCCTACCCATTCACCGTTCTCGTCCTTATAAGAAACAACGCCGTTGATACGCATGATTTCAGTACGTTCAACTACCGTAGTCAGGTGTCTGTGTTCATCGGTAGAGCAGATACCGCGAGCTACTGTACCACTATCGCTCAACGTATTACCTACACGGAATCCTACCATGCAGTATGTATTCTTGGCTCCTTCGGGTAGTTCAGACAGATATTTGCCGATAACGGCGAAACTGTCGCGTCCGTAGAAGTCGTCGGCATTGATAACAGCAAAAGGTTCACGAATCACATCTTTACCCATCAGCACAGCATGATTGGTACCCCATGGCTTTGTACGCTCTGCCGGGCAAGTGAATCCTTCGGGCAACTTGTCGATGCTCTGGAAAACTACTTCCACCGGAATATGATTTTCGTACTTGCTGATGATTTTCTTACGGAAATCCTCTTCAAAATCCTTTCTGATTACAAATACGATTTTTCCAAATCCGCCACGGATAGCGTCGAAAATAGAATAATCCATGATTGTTTCACCGTTAGGTCCCACGCCGTCAAGCTGCTTCAAACCTCCGTAACGGCTTCCCATTCCTGCTGCCAGGACAAATAAAGTTGGTTTCATAATATGTCTTTAAATTAAGTTATACCGCAAAGGTAAAGAATTTATATAAATGGCGCTAAATTGTTATAGAACAAAATGAATGTTGTTTCGGTTATTTTATATAAATTCGCAATAAACTATACGCTTTATTTAGCCTATGAAAAAGTATTTACGATGGACTGGGATTGCTGTCGCATCACCGTTCATACTATTTATACTACTATGCATTTTGATATACATCCCTCCTATCCAGAACTTTCTGGTGAATACGGCTACCCGTTATGCTTCTGAGGCCACTGGAATGCAAATTTCCATCGGACGGATTTCGCTCTCCTTCCCCTTAGACCTGGTAGTCAACCATACGGTTGTAGTCGACAAGCAGGACACAATTCTGAATGCCGAACGGCTGACTGCCAAGGTACAGCTCATGCCGCTCCTACGGAAGAAAGTAGAGCTGGACGGACTGCAACTTACCAAGGCTTCGGTCAATACAGCAAACCTGATTGAGGGTCTCACCCTGAAAGGAAATCTGGGAGAACTCTTCGTTTCCTCTCACGGAGTAGACCTCGACCCGGAAACTGCCATTGTCAATACACTGTCGCTGAAAGATACACACCTGTCGGTATGCATGGCAGATACGACTGCTGCCGACACGACCAGCTCGGCACCGCTGTACTGGAAAATACAGCTGAAAAATGTCGATTTGGAAAATGTATCGTTTGCCATGCAGATGCCTTTAGACTCCCTCGACATGTCAGCGTCCATCGGAAAGCTGTCACTGCGCAACGGACTGGTAGACTTGCATAAATCGGCATACTCTGCCCAGACGCTCAATCTGAACAAAGGTACGGCTTCCATCAATACTAATACGCTTGCTCCCGCACAGGGACTGGACGTAGCACATATCGCCATCACCGACATTAACCTACGTCTAGACTCGGTATATTATGCCGGGGAGGATATCTATGCCAATATCAAAGACTTCAACCTGAAGGAACGTTCCGGACTGGAAATTACCTCAACGCAAGGTAAGCTAATCTCCGACGCGAAAACCCTCAAGGTACCCTCGCTCCAGATAAAGACTCCCGACTCGTTCATCGAGTTTAACGCCTCTATGGACTGGGATGCTACGCATGCCGATAAGGACGGACAAATCAACGCCCGCCTCATGGCAGACATCGGCAAGAACGACTTGCTGAAGGTAGTTACCGGCATGCCTGAAGCGTTCATCCAGAAATATCCGGCTGCTCCCCTACAAATACGGGCAGGAGTAAACGGCAACCTGAAAGAGATACGCCTCACTACACTCTCGGCAAACATTCAGGGAGCACTCAAGGCACAGGCGTCGGGAAAAATTTCTCTGCCACTGGACAGCATACGCCGGAACGGTTCGGTCAACCTGAAGGTAGAAACGGGCAATCTGGCTTTCGTTGAAACCATGATGGAAGGTATCGTGCTGCCTCACGGCATGAAGTTGAACGGAGAAGCGCGAATCAACGGAAGCAAACTGGGAGCCGACTTACAATTCCTGCCAGGCAGGAAGGCTAACGTATCTGTCAAAGCAGACTACGACATGCAGAAGGAAGCCTATCTGTTCGACCTGAACGTAGACAGCCTCAACCTGCACCGTTTTATGCCTCATGACTCCATCTTCGGACTTTCGGCTACCATTCATGCTGAAGGCGAAGGCATGGACTTTTTCTCTCCGCGTACAAGAGCAATGCTAAAAACCGAAGTTTCTCACTTCCGATACGGGTCACTCGTATTCTCGGGAGTGACACTGACGGCAGGACTGCAACGCTCTCAGGCTTCGGCACTGCTGAACATCAACAACCGTGCGCTCGACGTATCGGCGGAATTGCAGGCACTGTTGCATCCCAATCTGGTAAAAGCCGATCTCAATACTAGCATCCGGTTGCTGGACTGGCAGGAACTGGCGCTGATGAATACGCCGTTCCGCTCGTCCATGAACATTGAAGTTCATGCACAGACCGACATGAAACAGCGGCACAGTGCACGGACAACCATCAGCGGGATCCAACTGGCCACGGCAGAACGGACATTCAAGACCAAGGACCTGCATGCGGGATTCAACATGGCGCCCGACTCGGTACGAGGATATGTGAATGCCGGTGACCTTACGTTCCTGTTCCGAACAGCGAACAGTCTTGAAAAATTTATGAACAAGACCGACCGCATAGCACAAGAATTCAGTGCCCAGTGGAAAAAGAAACATATCAACCAGCAACTGCTCAAGGAGATAATGCCGACAGCCCAGCTGAAGATATTCTCCGGTTCCGACAATCCGGTTGCCAATTTTCTGGCAGCACAGCACATCAGTTATAACCGCCTGAAAGCAAACTTCAGCATGTCACCCGAAAAAGGACTGGACGGTTCTATCGACTTGTTTGGCCTGCATACTGACAGTCTGCAACTGGACACTATTTACTTCAGAGCCTCACAGGATTCTGCTCGCCTACAGTTCAACAGCGGTGTAAAGGCACTTGCCAGCAAGCGTCAGGAAGCATTCAATATCTCTCTGAACGGTTACATAGGTTCTACCGACGCACAGATGCTAATCGGTTATCTAAACGGGAAAGGAGAAACAGGCGTAGACCTCGGTCTGCAAGCCCAGCTACGTCCCAACGGAATCAGCATGCACATTACTCCCGACAACCCCACACTGGTATACCGGCCGTTCAAGGTAAATCCCGACAATTACATTTACCTGAGCGACCAGGGACGCATCCATGCCGACGTAAAGATATACGACGAGAACCATTCGGGACTGTCGTTGTACTCTACCCCCGATTCTCTCGCTCAACAAGATATTACGTTAGGACTCAACCAGATAAACATAGCTGAATTCCGGCGCATTATCCCTTACATGCCCGACATAGCCGGGTTCATCAATGCAGAAGCCCATTATATACAGACCGAAGCCAGTACGCAAGTGGCTACCGATATAAGTATCAACAATCTGGCCTACAACAAGCAGCCATTGGGCAACTGGGAAATGAGCGCCGTCTATCTTCCTAAGGAAACGGGAGAGCACAGCATCGACGGTTTTGTCATGCTGAACGGAGAAGAAATCATGAGCATGAACGGAAGTTATCTGTCGGCTTCGGACAAAAACGACAAAGACCATATCACTGCCGACGTGAACCTGCATCACCTGCCGCTGAAGATAGCCAATGCATTTATCCCCGACAATATGGCAAAGCTGCAAGGCGACCTCGACGGAGCCATTTCCGTAGAAGGCTCTACGTCGCAACCCGTATTAAACGGACAATTGGGAATGGATAGCGTCATCGTAAACATACCGCAGGCTTCGCTGAACCTTCGTTTCGATGACCGCCCGCTGAAGATAGAAAACAGCCGGTTGATATTCGAACGCTTCAATATCTTCACCAAGGGGAAAACGCCGTTCAGCATCGACGGATATGTCGATATGACCGACATGGCTGCCATGGATATCAACCTGAAGATGCAGGCACACAATTTCGAACTGATCAATGCCAAGCGCACCAAGGAATCGCTGGTTCACGGCAAACTGTATGTCGATGTCAACGCCATGCTGAAAGGAAGACCAGATGCCCTGACCATGCGCGGAAACATGAACATACTAGGCAACAGTGATTTCACCTATGTGCTGAAAGATTCACCGCTCACCGTGGAAGACCGCCTGAACGAAACCGTAACGTTTGTCGACTTCAGCGATACCACCCATATAGAGAAGCCCAACATGCCGGTTATGTCGCTGGGAGGAATGGATATCTTGATGACACTCCACATTGATGAAGCCGTACAGGCACGTGTCGACCTGAACGACAACGGCAGCAACTACATGCTGCTGGAAGGTGGAGGCGACCTCTCGTTCCAGTACCAACCCGACGGCAACATGCTGCTGAACGGACGATACTCGCTGATGAGCGGAGAAATGAAATACGAAATGCCTATTATCCCGCTGAAAACCTTCTACATACAAGACGGAAGCTACATAGAATGGACCGGTAACTTGATGAACCCCAACCTGAACATCAAGGCAGCCGAACGGGTACGTGCCTCAGTTTCGTCCGACGGAGAAAGTTCACGCATGGTCAACTTCAATGTGGGTGTTAATCTGACTAACCGCTTGGAGAATCTAGGATTCACCTTTACCCTCGAGGCCCCCGACGACGGAACCATGCAGAATGAACTGGCATCAAAGTCGGCCGAAGAAAAGAACAAGCTGGCAGTCACCATGCTGGTTACCGGCGTATACATGGGCGACAGCAGTGCCGGAACGAAAGGATTCGATACCAACAGTATGCTGAACTCTTTCCTGCAAAGCGAAATCAACAAAGTGGCGGGAAGCGCACTGAAAAGTATCGATATCAATTTCGGTATGGAAACGACGGACGAAAGCGGTACCGGAAATACCCGTACCGACTACAACTTCCAGTTTGCCAAACGTTTCTGGAACAACCGCTTCCAGGTAATTATCGGCGGAAAGATTTCGACCGGAAACGACGTACAGCAGCAAGATGAATCATTTATCGATAATATATCGCTGGAATACCGCCTCGACAATAGTGGAACACGCTACATCAAGATTTTCCACGACAAGAATTACGAGAGTATTCTCGACGGCGAAGTGATAGAAACCGGTGCCGGTATTGTACTGAGAAAGAAAGTAAGCAAACTGGGTGAGCTCTTCATCTTCCGCTCGCGAAAGAAGAAGCAGCCGGAACAAGAAACAGCCAACTGATTTTTTAGACACATAAAAACAGATTCATGAAAAGACAGAACATATATTATATAGCCATTCTGCTGGTAACGTTACTCTCAGCGTCATGCTCTACTACCAAGCATTTGCCTGAAGGGGAAACATTGTATTTAGGATTGAAAAAGGTAACCATCAACAACGAAGACAAAAGCAAGGCAGGACAAAACGCGCTGGCAGAAGTGGAAGGTGCAATCAGCATCGCCCCCAACTATGCCATTACAATCAATCCCAACATACGCTTTCCGATCCCCTTCGGACTATGGATATACAACCGCTTCGAGCGATATGAAAAAGGATTTGGCCATTGGGTATTCAAAAAACTGGCCTCCGACCCCGTATACGTTTCTACCGTCAATCCTGAAACTCGTATCAAGGTAGCAACCAACCTGCTGCACGACTACGGTTATTTTGACGGCAAGGTAACCTACCGTGTAGACAGCACGCGCAATCCCCGTGCCGTAAAACTGAGCTACGATATCGACATGGGTAAGCCCTACTATATCGATACTCTCATCTACGAAGGCTTCCGGCCACGTACCGACAGTCTGATCCGCGCCCACTTCGATGAACGTCTGGTACGCAGCGGCGACAACTTCGACGTGACCGTGCTGAATCAGGAACGCCAACGCCTGATAGACTTGCTGCGAGACAACGGATATTACTATGCCCGAAACGAATTTCTGACGTTTCTGGCCGACACCATCATGCGCAAAGGCTACGTCAGCATGAAGATTGTACCACGACAGAGCATACCCGAAGAAGCACTCCGCACCTATTACATCGGACACACCTCGGTGTATCTTACCGGCTACAACGGCGAACAGCCCACCGATTCGCTGAAACGACGCAACTTTACGGTTTATTATTCCGGCAAGAAACCCGGCATCCGGTACGGCGTACTTCGCAAGCGTTTCCTATACCGCAAAGGAGAAGTCTATTCACAAACCCGGCAGAACTATACGCAAGAAGCACTGGCACGACTGGACGTATTCAAGTTCAGCGACTTTCAATACACTCCCCGTAGCGGAGCCGAAAAAGATACCCTCGACATACGGGTAAATGCCATGTTCGACCTGCCCTACAATAGTGAACTGGAACTGAACGTCACGACCAAAAGTACCAAACAGACCGGACCGGGAGCCATTTTCAATCTCTCGCGCAAGAACTTCCGCGGCATGGGAGCCTCGCTTAACCTCGAGCTGAAGGGTTCGTATGAATGGCAAACGAGTTCTACCGTAGACGGCGACAAGTCGGTCATGAACTCCTATGAACTGGGAGCGGCATTGTCGCTGGAGTTTCCCCGCCTCGTACTGCCGTGGGTACGTAACCGTATCGACCCTTTCCGTTTCCCTTCGCAAACCAACTTTAAGATTTATGCCGAACAAGTGAATCGTGCCCGTTACTTCAAGATGCTTTCCTTCGGCGGAAGCGTAGCGTACAGCTTCCAGCCCTCACGCAGCATGAAGCACACAGTCACACCGCTTCATCTGGCATTCAACCACCTGCAACACCGCACGGCAGCCTTCGACTCCATAGCAGAAGCCAACCCGATGCTGTTCCACAGTCTGGACGACCAGTTCATCCCATCGGTGACCTATACCTTTACCTACGACAACTCCTGGCAGCAGCGCCGGATGCGCCTATGGTGGGAAAACTCCTTTACCTCGGCAGGAAACGTCACCTCCCTTATTTATGCAGCCTTCGGACGAAGCCTAAAAGAAAAAGATAAGAAATTTTTAGGGACTCCTTTTGCACAGTTTCTGAAAATCTCAAGCGAGATACGCCCGTTGTATTACATCAGCGACAAACAGCAGATAGCAGCCCGCTTCATGGCAGGAGTTATTTGGTCGTACGGAAACAAGACCATCGCTCCCTACAGCGAACAGTTCTACGTGGGAGGAGCCAACAGCATCCGTGCCTTTACGGTACGATCCATCGGTCCGGGCCGCTTTCATCCGGCAGAAAGTTCCACCTATTCGTACGTCGACGAAACAGGTGACATTAAACTGGAAGCCAACTTAGAGTATCGTTTCCGTATCTTGTCGAATCTGTTTGGAGGCAACTTGAACGGAGCGGTCTTCCTCGATGCCGGAAACGTATGGCTGATGCGCAAAGACGAAGCCCGTCCGGAAGCCGAGTTCAGCTTCAACAAATTCTTAGACAGCATCGCCTTGGGTACAGGTATGGGTATCCGTTACGACCTGTCCTTCCTGGTGCTCCGCCTCGACTGGGGAATTGCCCTGCACGTACCCTACGAAACAGGTATTTCCAAATACTATAACATTCCCCGGTTTAAAGACGGAATGGGTATTCATTTCGCCATCGGATATCCGTTCTAAAAGCCGAGCCACCTACACATAAAAAAATGTACCCACCTTGCGAGCAAGTACGGGTACATTCTCTTTCTATGAAAAAAGTTGAAAAGAAATAATCAATTGAAAATAATGGAATTCATAATCTGCCACTCGTGACGAGCATCGAGCACGAGCACTCCGGCCGTACTCAAGTCAATCGGCTCATCCTCACCATAGTTCTGCGACTGGTTTTTCTCCCCCATCGTATACAAGCGGTTACGCACAATACTGAAACACGTTTCCGTATCAATATTGTCAAGTTCGGTAATCACGGTACGTCCGTTCTCTCCATCGGGCAGCGAAACCAGCGTACGGTTCTCGCCTGCCGTTTCGTAATTACGCAAGATGACATCCCAGTACTTTATCACCTTTCCGTCCGCATCGAGCATCTGCATCTGGAAAGTAGGCACCCCCGCATCCACATCCTCCTGCGTCATGACTACCGATATCCAAAAACTGTCGCCGAACACCGTACCACTCGGCAGCGAAATCGTGCCCTTAGGATAAGCCTCCTCGTCAGTCTGCCAGTTCGTATCGGCACTGTCCAGATAGCCGTCGCCATTCATATCCAGTGGCAGCAGCCCGTTCTTCGTATTTCCCGGGAACCACTTGCACAGGTCAATCTCGTACACAGAAAACGCATTATTTACAGCCGATCCTGCCAAAGCACAATCATAGTCCGTACGCTGATCCATACCATTTATCACATTATCCTTATGAAAATCGAAAGCATCGTCCACACTTCTGAATCCTCCGAAAATAACAGTCTGATTACGCTTGGTAGCAACCAGCCGAAGCTTCGCCACCGTACTGCCATTTACCTGCACCGGCACACGGGTAAAATAGCCAAACGTACCCGCTACCTGCCGGCGAGCCACCATCAGACCGTGCTGTGCTTCCGCCTCATCACTCAGTTTGGAAAGAATTACGCCATTTTCCACCCAGAAAATTTCCGCCCCGGCAAACACCTCTTCGGCATATCCATCATCGGGTACGGTAGCCACCTCTGTATGGTTAAAAGAATCGCCTACCTCCACACCCTTGAACGGTTCATAGCCTCCATACGTACCGCTTTGGTAACCTATTACGTAAGCCATGTAAGTCTTGCCTTCCTCCAGACACTCACTGCCGGTAAGCGTAATCGTGGCATAGCGTCCCATTCCATCTTCCGTACTCCAAGGAATACTTGCCTTGTTGTCCGGATTGCTCCAGTTGTCGATAGTCTTTTTATACACCACCTTTGCCGGGGTCTGATACTCCACAATCAGTATACTGAGCTTGTCGAACGTCTGCGTAGGCGTAACACTCGAGATAGGACGGCGTGACGCCACAGCTGCCGGATTCACTCCCTCTCCACCTTCAAAAAGCTCGCCCACACTTTCTACCGCAACCGAAAATGTCTGCTGCTGAGGCTTTCCACTCTGCCCCTCTGCATCGGGCGACGAAGAATCGCTGCAGGCAGAAAGAAGCATCAGGACGATGCCTGCCATATAAATCAATCTATATAATTTCATAAATAAATTATCCAATTAAAATAACTTCATACCCTTGTAACTACCTTACACAGTGCCAATTGTTAGTCCAATACGCCAGAACAACTAATAGATTTTGACGGAGTTCCCAAACAATAAAAATGATTTGCCTCAATCGGGAAAAGATACTTGTCGAGGTCGTCTATAATACCTGTACCTATATCAGTTTCGTCTTCGAAATCAAGTCCGTCGCTATTTTGCCAAGGCTTTATCAACCGTACCTTTTTGCTGGAACCTACAATACCAGTAATGGAGGTAGTCACAAACTCTGCTACAAGCGTATAATCGTACCGCCCCCTGTCTGGAATATTCACGGGAAGCATGAAGGCCGTCATGGAGCATTTATAAACAGGTTTAGGAAGCATTCCAGTAGCATCATCTTCTGGTAAATATAAATCATCCTCTGTAAAGGTCTTATCCATCAGTACCCTGCCCTCTTCGTCAAAAGAATCATTCCCATAAGGGCTGGTAATGTAATCTGTAATTCCACTTGCTGTTGGGGCACTGGGCAATAGTTTCACTTGCGTATTCTGCGAATTATAAAGCAAAATTCTCACGCGCTCTACTTCCTGCGGAATCTGATTCAGGCAAACCTGCAGACCTGCGACCCTGCGCCACAAATTAATCTCATCAATATTCTTGTCACTCTCCGACTTTGGCGTGAAATCTACAAAGCCTGTAAAGAATTCCGAATGTGCCATATCAGTCTGAGTTTTACCCTCTTGAAGTGTAATCGGATCAGTCAGTTTACTACCAATCTCAATAAACTCAGGCAAGCCATAAGTTTCTATCGAGTTCATCCCGTCATAGTCTGGCATATTATCTTGCTCTGTCGCTCCATCTACACCTACCGCTACCAGCCGGTAAGTTTTTCCGACCGTAAATGTATAAGCAAATGTATACTGCATTTCTGCCGTTTCAGTCGGGATATCAGTTCCAAAGTGCTCTTTCCATCCCACATTAAAGCGGGCTTTGCATTCACCATCGTTCCGTTCTTTGTTCATTTCGTAGATATAGAGGTATACATCCGTAACGTGCTGCACGCCAGAAAGTTTATTTCCATAATCTCCTTTATAAACCGGCAAGGAAGTCCGGGTCTGCAAGTCACTTTGAGCCGCAATGGTAACCGTTACTCCCTCAACAGTCTGTACCGGTTCATTCTCCTTGCTGCATGAAGCTCCCAACAGGAGGAAGCCACACACAGTCAGGGCACAAAATACAGCATGTATGAATTGTTTCATTTTCATAACCCACTTTCCTTTCATTCTTTTACGAGATAGAAACGTCCGTTATTACTCTTCATCACACCTGCATTTACTGTAAGCGAAGTACCGTCCAGCAGATAGCGATTTCCAGTCTGTTTGTCCACCAGTGTCCATCCCTTCCAGTTGCTGCCATAATTCAGGGTGAATTTTGTCTGTTGCGAACCGTCCTTTACCATGAATCCTAAATCCACACGAGCAGCATTCTTTATCTTCTGGATATCGAGCGCACGCTTGCCGGCTACGGTATACACCTTTACCTTCGGCATAAAGTCCTCGTCAATCAGTGAAACAACATCCTCCTTCGCATTGTATGCATCCGATGCTCCGGCACTGCGAAGCAGCGAACAAGAACTTACAGAGTTACCCGATACAGCCGAGATTTTCATTTCGCCTGCTGCCGGAACAGAAGCACTGCGGGAACTTCTGGTTGCGGTACTTGCAGAAGGCTGTACAAACATATCCGAGGTATAAGTTATATTAACATTGTCTGAAGCATAATCTCCTGACGCCTCTACATAAAATGCCTGCAACGGTGCAATGGTGTTGCTCTGTTCTCCATATTCTCCCTCAAAACTTAAATCTCCGTTTTCACCTAAGGAAATTCTGACCAATCCCTCTTCTTTTCCGAAAACATTTTCAGAATCTATGATACGGATAGCTTGAACAGACTGTTTATTTTCTGTCAGGAATGTCTTTATATCCAGATAACTCATAAACGGGTTGCCTGCCACAAAATAGGTAGCTCCCTGTTCTTCATTCCGCAACTCAAAAGTAAATGAATTACGTACTTTTTCTGGTGTAAATCCACTCTCCTCATAAGTAAATTTTCCATTCATATTTCTTGCCTCGTCCGGCAAAGTTTCTGGTTTCACCTTTCCTCCGGAAAGCGTATAATAATAGTACTTGGTATATGCTTTCGGGAAACGAAGACGATAAGAAGTCCCCCAATCATTTCCAACCATCATCTTGATGCCCTGTGCCTGCTCATACAGCTGATCCACGGCATTGAATGTACGACTCCAATCGGCAGTGGCAGCTACAGTACCGTTAGTACCAGAAGTTGCAGTTGTAACCGCACGACTGTACATTTTCTGGCGTACTATCGGATTGTGTCGTACTTCACGATAAGTTTTCTCATTCAGCGGAGTAAAGTATGCCGGCATCTCAGGCGAAACAAACATATCGCCCGTAACCATGCCGTGAAGTGGAGTAGAAATCATATGATACATACCGCTTTGTACTTCCATTTCCACGTATGCACAGTCATACTCCAGATATTGAGTATTGAGTACAGCTGCTCCCGGTTCGAAATGAATATTCGCACAATAGTTACCGCCATAGAATTTATCTACACTATCCCAAGCTTTCAAGTTCGGATAACGTGTGGCTCCTGTAGGAATCACCACATTGGTACATCCCCAAGGAGAACCGTCTGTCCAGTTGCTCCAGTTGTTCCAGTCGGTATCTGTCGGATTTCTCTTCCAGGTAGTCTTCCGCGGATGTACCTGAGCACGCAGCCCGTTGTAAGTAGACAATCCCGAAATAGAATAATCGCCTACCGGCAATGACAATTCAAAGAAATAGCCCTCCTTATCATCCGGCTGCAATTCAGCCTCCTGTTCCATCTTCTGTCCGTTGACGTTATACGGATAGCAGGTAAATGTAAGTTTAGTACCAACTTTATCATCCTGAGCATCGACAGAGATACGTACTTTGCCCAAATCGTTTGTTTCATCCACACAAACATGTTCGGTTATACTCTTGTATGTAATACCGTCGGTTCCTCCCTGATCATCCGGTTCTTCCGCACAGTCGGGAATACCATTCCCGTTGGCATCCGGACGGATATAGAAACCCGACAACCAGACTGTTTCGAGCGCCTCTGCCAGTGAAGGGAATGAAATACGTACTTCATCGTAATCCTGTAAAGGAGTAACCTCCATATAAGCCAGTCCGGCATCACTTATCACCTCAATGGAAGCCAGTCCGCCGGAAGTAGACTCACTTGCTACCGCCTGTCCGCCATTGTATGCCGCAATTGTCACATTCTGAAGAACAGATGCATTCAGCACATATCCCGGCGTACGGAGTATGGCACCTACCGGCTGTCCGCCTCTGATGGAATTAAATTTTACAGCCACGGTAGAACGACTTATCAGGCTGACTCCTGCTACAATAGAAGCCGCTGTCTGCTGACTGTTATCGATTACGTACGACAGATTGTTCATGGTTGAGCCCACACTTGCCGCCGACGAAGATTTTGTTTCCGCATAGTTGATAGTTGCCCCATGTTTCTGTGCCGTAATCATTTCCATACAAGCCTCCGATGTTCCTGCATACTCTTCGCAAGTAACAGGTTCGTAGAAAGCATAATACAAACGGAAGGTATTCAAATTGACATTCAGCAAGCCTGCAGTCCAAAGCTCCACCTGATCGAATGTCTGATCTGTTTCCACATAAAAACGTAACTTGCTTCCGTCGTTTCCTACCAGTCCCACTCCTACCGCGTCATTTTCTGCCGTCAGTCCGGAAAACACCTCTTTACCATCATTATACAGTCTGATAAAGAAAAACTTCAAGACATCGGCACCCAGCAGCTGATTATTTGTCTGCATCACAAAACCCACGCGGGTCTTTCCTCCTTGCGGAGCAATTTCTTTAGAAGAATGTACACCAGCCAGACTGCCAAACTGAATCAAGCTCAATACATTGGTAGCTTCTGCATAATTAGTATAAACATCATCAACCAGATTCTGGCGGTAGTTTATCTTATTGAACAAAGAAATACCTCCCTGTGATCCACTGGATTCAACCACCGTATACTGTCCTTGGTTCGCAGAAGTATTAATCATCATCGTATTACAACCCGCCTCAGCTTCTTTTTTGTCACGATGAATCACGGCATACGACCATGAAGTTTCTTCGCCTCGTTTATATATAGCCTGTACTACATAGTCACCATTTACGGTCATGCCAGTTATGCGATTGCCCGATATAGAAGGAGATGTAGCTCCTTTAGGCGAGCTAATAAGCGAATAGATTACAGTACCATCCGATGGTGTCGGGAGGTCGTAATAATCGGTTGAAATGGTATCATTGCCAATGGTGAAATAAGAGGATACGTCTATCTTTACTGGGTCGCGGGAGTAGGCGTAATAATAATGGGTATTACCTAACAGGCCTAATATAGCATCAAGTAATCCTCCAACCAGTCCAGTATTCAATTTTATCTTTACACCATAACAATCCTCTTTAGCTATGGCACTCATACTTCCATCTTGAGTGCCTAATAAAGATATACCTATTCCACCTGATAAGACTTTCTCATTTCCCCAAACATACTTATTATTTACATCATTATTTGTAAGTTCAAATAAGGATAAGCCAGTTAAATCTATATCAAGTGTTTTGAATCCACCTGTCTTAAAACCGATTTCACTATCTTTTACTATTTTCTCGTTAAAATCTACATATAGTTCATGATGGCCCAGCATACTTAATTGTTCGGAATTGTCCGGATATTCATCTATAAGATTATTAGTGTTTCCTAGTCCTGAGTTTGTTTCAGCCTCTTTATAGTATCCAAAACTAGCTGCAATTTTCTCAGGATTCTCCCCCACAAACGCATAGTAAAATTTTAGTCCACTAAGTACATCGACACTGATGGAAGCACAACCGATGCGTACCTCATCAAAAGGTTTAGTAGTAGTAAATGAAATTTCACTCAAACCTCCGGATACATTCAAGAGATTTAAGTTTAGTAACTGAAAATCATCGCCACTTCCTGATGTAGAGGAACCGTCTTGTTCTTCACCTTTTAAATAAGTCTTTACCCAAAAGCCTTTCAAAACATTTAAGCTTAGTAAACCTCCTGGGTCTTTATACAAGAATCCGACCTTAATGCCATTAGAAGAATCATAATAAACACGATTTACGTCTTTTACAGACAAAATAGGAAGACCGGTATTTACCTCTGCCAATCCTGTCAGTTTAACAGAGTTATCTAAGTTCTTATCTACCAGATATTCCAACTTATTATCCGAGTTACTTAAAACGCCTACCAAATTCTTGGTTATCTGGTTGATTACTCTTCCTTCACCCACCAAAGGGACACGACGAGAAGGAGCATACGTATAACCTGAATAGAGAAGGTTATTCTTATCGTCATAAAATTTTTTAATATCCCCTGATATTGTTAACCCTGAAGTATTCGCATTATCTTCTGTACGGGTTCCGTTATGTTCTACACTCTGTACCGAGGGAAGTAAATCCTCATCGCGGCATGAATAAAATACAACTGTCAGCAGTGCAGCCAGAAGCAGCGGCACCGATGCAGACCATTTCTTTCTGGCTATTCGACAGGCGGAAAGAAAACTCCTTTGTCTGGATGTCTGGAAAAATACTCTCATTATCTTTGGGTTTTATAGTTTTTACAATATTACTTCACTTCCCCCGTCGTACATAAAGCAGTACTACCTGACTGCGGTTTTACGCGATGCTTTCTCTGAATAATGACGGAAAGCTGCCTGGCTCTTGCCTTCGGAATAATAATGAAAGACAGGCAGTCTTCCGGCTCCGATTCGTATCGTTCATGAAAAATCTCACTGTTGCCGGCGTCTTGCAGAAGAGCTTTTTGTTACTTGCCTTCGGAAGTTCAAAAAAACAGGGTAAAATAGTATTGCCTGCATGTCAGGCAATACTATTGGATTTATCGGTTTGGAAATTATTCCAGTTCCATTCCGTGAATAACTTCCCAGTTATCGTTCACTCTCAATACAAGTTCCTGCTTGTTGTTCAGTGATTCTGGTTTGTCTTTATCCGGATCTGGAGTTTCTCCTGGTACTTCAGGATCTGGATCTTTACCCGGATCAGTCGGATCAGCTTGGTCATTCATTCTGTTACCAATTCCATACAAGTGGTTACGTACAAGGCTGTAGGTGTTTGCAGATGTATCTGTAATAGTACTATCCCAATTACTATTCCAGTATGTAATTGCCTGATTCAACTGAACATCAGTTGAACCCAGATTCACTTTCCAGCTTCTAAGCGGATCTCCATCTTCATTTGTCAATTGCAAAGTCAATGTCTGTTGTCCATCTACATGTGCAAACGGGATTACAAATTCACCCCCAAAAACAGAACCTTTCTGGAAAGTAGGATGACCTTCTGAAGAATATGGATTCTTCCAATTATCACCCGCATCAATCAAATTATCACCATTCTCATCTTTGATAGTAGTAAACCATTCATCCAAATCAATAGAGCTAATCTCATAAGTTTCTCTTCCAGATTTACCATTGGTACCGTTTACTACATATTTTACATTTCCTGTATTTTCAGAACCATTTCCAGCAAGATCAACGCTATTGAAGTTACCAAGAACCAATGACTGATTCTGAGCACTTGCCACCAGCTTCAGATACTTAGCACCTTCCATAAAAGGAATATCCTTCACATAAGCAAAGGCACCTGCTACCTGACGGTTCAGTACTATCGGCTTCTTGAAACCTTTTCCATCTTCAACCCTCAATTCCATCTGTCCGGCAAAGATTTCTTCACCAATCTTATTCGTAGCGTCCCCTTTAATCGGCAATACCATGTTTTCGTTGAAAGTACCATTTTCTGCAACATTTGTTACAGCATCCAAAGTATAATCACTGCTATTGCTATAACCTACGGCATACACTTTATAAGTACCTTCAGCAAGTTTATCCCCATCCTTCAGTTCAATAGTAGTCTGACGACCGTGACCACCGGTTTCATATGGTGTTGAACCATCAGTATTCCAATTAGAGATTTCTTTTACATATACTACCTTCTTACCAGTATTATCACAAATCCACAGCTTTACATTCTGAATGTCCTGTTTAGCCTCAGCACTATACAGCGGACGTCCGGCACGGGTAGCCAGTCCGTCACCACCATTTTCCACCTGAAGTGTAATAATCTGAGCACCGTCAGTCACACTCTCTACACCATTTCCGTCTTGCACATAGACAACTTCCTTGTCGCAAGAATAGAATGACAATGAAGCCATCAAAGCCATTCCCAATAAGTAATTTTTCTTCATACTTAAAATTTTAAAATATAAATAATAACATTATCAATAATCGGTCAATCAGTCCAGCTCCATATCGTGCAGCAACTCCCAGTTGTCGTTCACCCGAAGATAAATCTCGAAGTCGCCCTCACCGCTTCCACCTTTGTCTACATACACATACTTCAAGATGGTAATCTCGTTACGCCCCATGGTGATGTTTACGTCCTGTGGTTCCAGCGTAGGATAATAGGTTGCCCTGCCCTGAGTGCCGACTGCCGACTTGTCGATAAATGTCACGCTCAGCGTAGAACCTTCGTACGACGGTGAAGGACACATCAGGGTTTCGCTTTTTATCTCACTGCGTATCTCCTGCCAGTCGAGCTCGGTATGTATATCGGTCAGACTGGAATAATGGAAGCCATTATCCACAAAATTGAAAATATCCTGTATATCCTTGGTGGAGAAGTCGATGTTATCGGGAATTCCCTCAGCCTTGATAAGCAGGTCGCCCTTGGTACGTTCCATGGCCAGCGTATGCTTTTCATTGCCGTAACGATAGTCGAACGTGGCACTTGCCAGATAAATATCGTTTGCAGCCGCACCCACAGCCTCCATTTCTGCTGTAGTGGCATCTTCACCCAATGGTTCATTACTCTTCATGTTTCCCCATACGGTAACGGTATATTTTCCATACGGCAGCGACTCGGGAAGAGTGATGAGCTGTGTCTGGCTGTCGTTGTCAACCGGTGTATTTTTCTGCTCTGCCACTACCTTTCCTTCGGCATCGTTCACCACGTAATACAACGTGCTCACGTAGTCACGAAACGGCAGGTTTTCTGCCTTGCGTTCCATCAGTCCCAGCTTCACGGCATCGTCGATGTTGAAGTAGTTCTTGTCTTTTACCGTAAGTGTAACCTGCAGCGGCGGACAGGGAGGAACCGTATCGCGTATGCAACTGCTCCACAAAAGGCACATAGCCACCGGCAATACATATATTATCTTCATTCCTTTACTCATAGTCTTTTCCTCCTGTCAATGCTTGAAATGCCGGTGTCGTAAGGTAAGGAAGAAAATCGGGCTCGGTCTTCATTCGTTCCTTCAACCGGCTGTCGGGCAGTGCTTGTTTCAGACGGGCTGCTACCTCGTCGGCCTCTTTCTGCATGCGTGCAGCTATCAGTGCACGTACGTATTCCGCCAGCGGACTATTGTCCTCACAGCGTTCCATGATAGAAGCTGCATGCTGTGTATCGCCAACACTGAGCGATACAACCGCCGCATTCACGTCTTCGTACCCCTGCATCAGCGTGTATGCCTCCTGCAGTTTTCTTTCCTGTGCCTTGAGCAATGCCAGGTTGTAGCGTGCCTGAGGCAGCTCGGTATTAGTCTGCAGCAGTTCGATGGCCTTTTCGTTGTTTTCTTTGTACACATATACGGCTGCCTTGGTATTCAGTACCTCAGGCGAATATTCCTTCAGCCCGTCGAGCACCGCCTCCGCCTCGTCTGCCTTGTCTTCACGCAACAGAAGCACCGCCAGATTGTTGGCTGCCACCTGCGACTGCGGGAAGTAATGCAGAATGGTGCGGTATACCTCCTTCTTCTCTTCGGGAGTCTTCTTCAGCGTCGATACGCGTAGCAACTCTTCTTCGTTGAAGGCATCGGGACGCTTGCCGTACATGTCGAGCAGTTCGGCATCGGTAGTGAAGCTCTTCAGCGTATACGTATATACATACTCTACCTTACGGTCTTTTTGCAGATACTTGTTCTTGATGTCGTTCCAGCAAGACAGACGGCGGATATAGCGTTCGGCCACATCGTCGTTCTCGGCATTATACTTGTCGATGATTTCTCTCACTTTCAGCGAGTCGGGATGTCCGTCGGCTGTCATTGCCTGAAGCACCGGCATCCAGCCCTCGGGACGGGAACCGATACTGAAACGTGACGCCTGCGATGCATTGAAATGAAGCTGGCCTACCAGCCAGTTCTTCGCCGAATTGGCACGGTTGCGAGCCAGCGTGGTATTGAAAGCATACGAACCGTCGGCCGACGCCATACCGTAAATGCTTACACTGTTCAGCGTGGCAAGCGAGTCGGTCACGATTTTCTGTAGCGTGGCAAGCATGCGGTTCATCTCGTTACGGTTATCGCCCAGCGACAAATTGATGTCGTAACGGTTTATCACAAACTGCAACAAGGCCTCTCCCCTGCCTTCCATAATCTTGGGACGGATTACGAACTCCGGCTCAATCCAGTTAAGCTGAAGCGATTTCTTGGGTTCTATCAGGGCAGGGATGTTATTGATGTAAGCAATATCTACAGTATCAGCAATGCTGCATTCACCGCATCCGTCGGTAGACAAGACAGCCACAATACGCCCGCCGTCAATATCGGCAGGAACAGCTACCCGTTCGGAATAATTTACATCGTATTCCTTGCGGTTGTTTACCTTGCGTGCGGAATTTGCCAGTGTATCTACATAGCCGTCGAGAAGCACACGGCGGTTCATTTTCTTACTATAGATAGGCGCATCGAACACCATGGGAGTATATTCCGCCAGCATCGAATCTTTCTGCAGCAACTGTGGAACAACAATCAGGCGGCTCCTGCCTGTAAAGGCATTGCTCGGAATATGAATATTGACATCCACGTCGACAGTCGACATGCTGTCGGGGGTAAGCGTACGTACCGGTGTGACCGAAACTTTCTTACTCATACCCGATGATGCACAGCCAGCCACTCCCAGCGACAAGCATCCGGCACAAAACAAATATGTATATCTGAATTTCATATTGCAAACGTTTAAAAGATATAAGAAACCGATACAGCCAATTTTGTAAGTCCCCAATAATCTTTGGTCTTATTTTCGTGACACTTGCTGCAAGGTATGCGGGGACTCTCCTTATACCACAGGCGTGCGTATCCGGCACCAATCAGCGCCTCCAGGTTCCAGTGCGGCGACAATATCCAGTTATAGCCATAGGTGACACCTCCCCCGGCCAGATAACCGTCGTAACGCTTGTCGTTGAAACCTCCGTAATATTGTGCTCCGTGCAGGTGGACTCCCACGAAATGTCCTTCGAATTTCTCACAAAACCAATATCTCAACTCCGGCTGCACCAGCCAGAAACGCATTTTCTTGTCATCCTTGAACGTCCACGGATTGTATGCCAGCTGCCAGTCGGTAGTAAACTTCCTGCTTAAACCAATTTCAATGCTGGCATTTGGCGTAGTAGTTCCCCAATAAAGAGCATTTGTTTTCAAAGCTACATTTTGAGCATTTCCGCTATATCCAAAACACAAAAAGGTGCATAGAAAGAAGAATTTTCCCTTATTCCACATCGTTTATACTATCTTTTTGATTTTTCTACAAAGGTAAGTAGATGTTAAACAATGAAAATTACAAATTCGCGTCAAAAAATTACACTTTACAAGCATTGCCAGCCAACAGGCATTTATTCGAACTATTCAATCTCTTTTTCAAGCGCTTCCTTACGCAATTCATTAGGTGTCTTACCAAAATATTTTTTACAGAACGTAACTAAATAGGAGGTTGAGGAGAAATTATATTTCTCGGCAATCTCATTAAACGTCAGATTACTCAACGTAATATCATGTTTTACAAATTCCTGTTTACGCAACAGCAGCCAGTTCTTTGCCGTATCATTGAACGTTTCCTTGAAACGCCGGTTAAACGTACTCAAACTCATATTAGCCTGCACGGCGAACTCTTTCACATCGAACAATGTACGACTATTCATCAGTATGAAATCCTTAAACTCCATATCTTTTCCCAAAATCGGATAAAAGAACAACGCCAGTTCTTTCTTTGTGTATCCGGCACGCAGATAAAGAAAAAGTTCATCACGCTTTATCTGATGGTAATGTACACATCCCAGCCCTTCCCTTAAACAGGTGACTAGCAAAGGTAAAAAGCGCTGAATCCGAATATCTAACTTCAAGCAATAAGGACTTTTAGTAATATTTCCCATAACACAATGTGATAACTGCTGGATAGAAAAACGAGAGCATAATTTTAAATCGCTGACAAAGCTACATAATAATAAGGTGGAAGATTTTTGGGCATAAGTAGTTACCTGTTCATTCTTGGGAAGCAAAAACATATAACCAGGACGAGGACTGAAATGCTTGTCTATTTCAAATTTAACCTCTATATCACCTTCCAGCACGATAACTAAAAAGGTAGTATCCAGATGCCGCCGTTCCACAACAGCCCCCTCAGAAATTTCCATCAATGAAAAAATCTTACTGAATCCTTCTGCATAATTGGTGCAAGAAATATGCTCATTTTTATAAAAAAATGCCATAATACTTATATTAGTAACCGTTAAACTCTCTTCTTTAAAAATCCTTCATCTGGTTAAAGGATTCTGACATTTTCCTTCTCAAAAGTCCAACAAATATAAATAAATTCCTATTAAAAATATAAAAAGTAATTTTTTTTTCTAATTAAACTATACATAGATCAAGACTTTCAAGGTTTTTCACTGAAAAAACAAGAAGGAAAACGCATCAAGAAACCGGCAAGTCTCAGGAACAATGTCAGCAGGAATCTTTCCTTTTTTGTACAAAAAATCCGGAAATTTGTACAAAAGTTCAAAGACATTTGTACAAATTTCCGGATATACGCTCCGAGAAAAAAACAAAAATTCCGTTATTTATTTTTCCGCTTGTCCTTGTATTCGGTAGGCGTCATACCGAAACGCTGTTTGAAGCATTTACTGAAATAACGCGGATCGTTGATACCTACCATGTACGAGATCTGAGTCATATTGAATTCTCCGGTCTCAATAAGCTGGGCTGCACGCTTTACTCGCATTTCCTTTACAAACTCTATCGGAGCAAGCCCCGTCAGCGATTTCAACTTCTTGAAAAAGACTGAACGACTTACTGCCATCTCGTGCACCAGATCATCAATCACCAGATCTCCGTTGTCGATGTTACGCTCCATAAACTCTGTCAGCTGGTCGAGAAACCGCCGATCCTGCTGCGACATCATGTCTACTTCCTCTTCTTCATTGGTAACCTCAGGAGAATCAGGATCCATTAAGTGCTCACAATAGAACTGACGCAGTTTCTGACGACGGGCCAGCAGATTGTCCACACGAGCCTCAAGGTAAGTGGCACTAAAAGGCTTAGTAATATAACTGTCGGCACCTAATTTCAAGCTCTGGAGCTTGGTATCGATATCAGTCTTCGCCGTAAGCAGCACTATAGGTATATGACTGGTAGTCAAATCCTCTCGCAATTCACGGACCAGTGTAATACCATCTTTTTCGGGCATCATGATATCGCTGATAATGATATCGGGGATATACTTCACAGCTTTTTCCATACCTTCCACCCCATTGGCAGCTTCTATGATACGAAAACGAGAGCTGAATATGCTGCGTAAGAAGAACCTCAGTTCCAGATTGTCTTCGACAAGAAGCATGGTCTTTTCAAAAGAAGTTTCAGAGGGAGCAGTCCCAGATGTGGAAGTTTCTGCAACGGTCACCACACCATCCGGCGTTTCCTGCTTGCTAATAGCATCTACTACTTCTACATTATCGGACAAGACAAATTCTACATCTTCGCCATAATGTTCTTTCCCCTTCAGGAAATCTACCATAAAGCAACTTCCCTCTCCTACTTTACTTTCTACACGTATGGTAGCGTGATGCATTTCCACCAGCTCTTTCACAAGTGAAAGCCCGATGCCCGAACTATTCGGATTGAACAAATTCTTGTCGAGCAACGTTTCGAAACGCACAAACAAAGAATTTTTCTTGTTTTCCGGAATACCGATTCCCTGATCCTGTACGCCTACTGTTACGCTTTTTTCATTATCGTGTACAAATACGGTAATGGTTTTCCCCGGCTGTGTATACTTAAATGCATTCGACAAGAGATTGAACACAATTTTCTCTACTTTATCGGCATCTACCCATAATTTCAATTCCGGTTGCTCACTCTCAAATAAAAAATCAATCTTATTCGATTCTGCCACCGATTCAAAATTTTCCATAATATTGTGTACAAACGATACGATATCAATCTGCTCGACCGAAAGTTTCATCTTATGGTTCTGTATCTTACGGAAATCCAGAATCTGATTGACCAGCCTCAGCATGCGGTGAGTATTGCGTTCTACCACCTGCAATTGCTCACGTACTTCCTTGCTTAAATCCGCACGTTTCAAGATATATTCCAGCGGTCCTTCTATCAGTGTAAGTGGCGTACGGAGCTCGTGTGAAATATTGGTGAAGAAACGTAACTTCATATCTGTAACCTGCTGCTCAACAGATACCTCATGCTTCAGGCGATAAATCAAGAACAGAATATAAGCTCCTCCCAATAGAACGAATATAAACACCAGTACATATAAGACATAAGCGTAAGGCGTTTCCCAAAACGAGGGCTTTACAGTAATATTCAGCGTATGTTCGTTCTCTACCCAGATACCTGCCCCATTGGTCGATTTGACACGGAACACATAATCTCCCTTAGGCAGATTGGTATACGTAGCCGTACGCTGTTTACCTACATAGTTCCACTCTTTGTCGAAGCCCTCGAGTATATACGCATACTTCACATTTTCGGGAAAACTCATATCTAGTGCTGCAAACGATAACGTTACGGTATTCTCTTTATGAGAGAGCGTAAGATGCGACAAGCTGTTTAACGACTCCGGCAAAACAGAACCGGGCTTTGGAACAATCACTTGATTGTCTATCTTCAAACCAGAAAAAACAATCTCAGGAATATAAGCATTTTTTCGGATATGTCCTGGTACAAAGGATAAGAGTCCTCTGTTTGTTCCAAACAGCAGACGTCCATCAGTCGAAGCAATCGCCGTACTTTCCTCGAATAGCAACTCCTCACCAATTTCCTGCTTCAGGAAATTGTCAAAATGACGTTTTGCCTTATTCATCCTACTCAATCCGCTTTCCGAACCCATCCAAATGTTACCGTCCTTGTCTTCGGCAAGCGAGAATAGTACGTCCGTAGGAAGGCCATCCTTGGTACCATACGAAACAAACCGTGCATTACCCAGATTGTCGATATGTGTCAGTTCATTCAATCCACCACCAAACGTAGCAAAAAACAGTTGTCTATCGTGCGTAAGCAAAATATCGTATATATCGTTACAAGTCAAAGTTTCCTGCTGACCAGGCGTACTGACGTACAAATGAAAATTTATATCATCAGGTCGTGCAAATTTCTCACTGAACGACAACAATCCGTTGGAAGTTGCTACCCACAAGGTTCCCTTTCCGTCCTGACGTATACGGCGCACCTTATAACAACGTTCTATCGGATACGATTTCAGGTTATTGTGAGAGTTAATAAAGCGTACGCTGCCATCGTCTTGTCTTTCTATATAGTTGATGCCTCCGCCAAACGTAACGACCCAGATACGTCCAAAGCTATCTTCACACAAATCGTAAACACTGTTATGACTCAGGCTGTAAATATTGCTGGCATTATATACATAATGATTCACTTTGTATGTGTTTCCCTGAGGAATGAGCTGAAGCAATCCATTCCCCTTAGTAGCAATCCAGATATGCTTATGTGAATCTTCTATTATTTTATAGGCCGATCCTTTAAAAGGTGTTCCTGAAGTAGAAATCCGTCCATCAGTAGTGAGATAACCCTGAAAATGAAAGTCGAGTGAATAAACCGAGATTTTGCTGTCGCGTGTACCAATCCAAAGCTGCTTCCGGGAATCCTCACACAAGGCTCGTACCTGATTGGCATTGGTATCATAATTACAATCGAAAGGCTTAAACAAACGAAATTTATTTTTAAAGAACGTTACTTTATCCAGTCCCTTGGAGTGCGTTCCCAACCATAAGTTACCCTGATGGTCAAGCATCATGGCATGCAACTTATTGGAAAAGCGCCATGAATCGGTACCGGCCTCATTATAAAAAGGCTGCAGACGGTTATTTTTCCGATCAAACCACGACAAACCTCCTCCTTCCGGATGTACCCACAAATTTCCCTGACCGTCTTCACAAATGGCAAACCTGGGTGCATTGCCAGGTTCCTGCTCCACCGCAATCTGTTCTACCTTGAATATTTGAGTAAACGGATTGAAATGGCAGACACCACCAATCTTTTTTACTTCAAACCATACCTCATGGCAACTATCAACATACATAGACCGTATCGGATACTGCATGAAATCGAATTTATCGACCGGATTATAATATGTCAGGCTATCCAGTGCTGCATTGCCCACTATAAAGCCCGATGTACGGGTAGCCATTATAAGCTTATTGCCCGGCAACTGGTGAATGGCTATAATATCATCTTTCACCGATAATTCTTTCAGCTCGAAAGAAGCATCTTTCAACGAGTACTTCCAAACTCGTCCGTAACTGGAAGTGAAATAAACGTGTTCGTTCACAGAAGTTGCCGAAAAAAAAGATTGTCCCGTATGACCAGCCTCAAGCCGCGTATGTACAAAAAAAGAAGATCTTTTTCCACTTGCACCATCTATTGCAAATAACCCATCTTGCGTCAGCAACCATTCCCTGTTATTCGCATCCAGATAAATAGTATTGATGGCAATTCCTTTCTCCTTGTTTGTAGTCGACAGATAGATTTTGGAAGTAAATTTTCCCGTTTTTTTATCAGGTACCACTCTGATACCTCCATTTCTATCAGTAAGCAACCACACCGTTCCATTACCGAGTGGCAAGATAGAATTAATAACCAGTTCCTTTCCTATACCATCGGCAGGTACTTCGGTAAAAGTTTCCATCCGCTTATCAAAGCGAAACGCCCTGCCATCGTAAGTAATGCACCATACATCTCCTTGCTTATCCACCTGTAAGTGATCTACACGATTGGAACTCCAAAGCATATCATTCTCCTTACGAGCCTTATACACTTTAAAGTCATAACCATTGAAACGATTAATGCCATCCCAAGTAGCAAACCATATCATTCCGTCATGGTCTTGCACCATATCCATAACCGAATTTTCCGACAAACCGTTTTCCTGCGAATAATGCGTAAAGGTACAGTTTAGCTGAGCATGAGCTAAAAGACTAACAAACAGAAGAGAAAGAATATTTAAAAGTTTTTTCATAACATTATTTTCAGCGAGTCGGACAAAAGTAATGAAAATTAAATGATTCCGCAAAGAAGAAAAGATAGTAAAATACCTCTTGCCTGTTTTATAGTGCCAATACGTAGAGAAAACAATTAAACAAGCAGAGCCCCAATTGGGGTAAAGATAAACCTTAAAATTAAAATCAAGAAAGCTTTACAAAGACAAATAAAGAGTCGTATCAATACTCCCAAACGGTGAAGTGCACCCCAAAAGTTTTCTGTCTAACTTTTGGGGTGCACTTTATGATACGACTCTTTTATATTTTACAACTTCAACCTATAACTTAATGGTGTGTAACCATTTACGCCTGAAATCTCTTTCTAGGTTACACAATCTCCAACGGAAAGAGTCTTTCATTTGGGATCATCCTTTTAAGGATTTTAGAAACGATGAGGAGGCCCACCAAATCCACCTCTTGGTCCTCTCCCAAACCCGGGACCACCTTTAGGAGCATCCTTTCCGCCAAACAAATTCAGACGGTAAATGAAGTGTACCATGCAATAGCTGTAGATTGCATTATATTCCGTATCCTGACGCATGGCAGCACTGATGGTACGGCTGATGTTACTCTGGTTTCTCAAGATATCGTAGAACTGTATGCTTACCGTAGCAGCATTCCCCTTAAGGAAGTCCTGAGAAATCTGTGCATTCCAGATCAGTTCGTCGGTATTCATGCTCGATTCAGTATACCCTCTTCGGGAGTTCTGAGACAAGTCAGTAGAGATAGACATATTCCACGGCAAACGCACATTCGTACTGGCACCATAAGAAAACTGATACGTATCCATATTATTGCTTTCCTGATAGCTGTTACGTGAATGTGTGTAATCCAGCGAACCATTCAGCGAAAACTCCCACCAGTCATTACGATACGTACCTCTCAAACGTTCTCCCAAGGACAAACGCTTCGTAGTATTTTTGTCGGTATCGGCAACAACATTCTTATCGCTGATATAACTGATCATATTCTGGTAATTTGCCCGGGTAAATGTATTGATCGTATACTTTTTGTTACGCAAAGCAATGTTGGTACCAACCATTCCCATCAAGTTCCAGTTTCCGTTGATATTTTCAGGAGTAGTCACATATCCACCAGTCTGCGGATCATACACTCTCCGGTTACTGATGTCGTTCAAGACATTCTGATAACGGAAGAACGAGAACATACCCCGCTGATTTTCTGTATTGAAGAAATTATATTCGGCACGCAGCTCGTTGGTGAACGTAGGTTTCAATCCCGGATTACCGTTCTGAATATTCAACGGGTCTGTATTATCCGAAATCGGTAATAAATCTACCATATCCGGCTGGGCAGCCTTTCCACGATAACGAATACGCAACTGGCTGGTCTTGGAAAATTTATATCGGAAATCGAACGTCGGAGTAAAGTTGAATACATTTCTCACGGTCATTGTATCCAGCTCTCCCTTTTTATACGACAAATCCGACTTCTGCGGCTGGAAACTGAGTCCGGCATTCAGGCTCATCTTCTCACGCACCCAGCGGAACGTTACATCCATCTGGTGATTATAATAGTTGTATACTGCATTTTTACTTAAATCTGCATTGTATTCTCCCTGTGTGTTACCGTTTAGTCCATCGTTTACCGTCCAGTCACCTCCCATATTGAACGTAGAGTTATCAGTTGTAGAATGTTTGTACTGGAAATTATAACTGAACTGAAGAAAACCACCCGTAAAAATAGGCTCACTATACGTCAGTCGTGCACTAACATCAGACGTCTTAGTAGGGGTCGTTATATAACGGTTCAAAATTTCCAGACGTTCTTCCGGAGATTTCTGGAAATAATCTGTCCGTGAGGTAGAGAACTGTTCACTGCTGCTATTGGTATAATTATATCTGCCACGGAAAGTTATATTTCGGCCAGCCTTTCCCAAACGGCGATTAATCATTGCAGAACCTCCAGCTGTAAGATCATCTCCCTTTTTCAAGGTATTTTTCAAAACCGTATTCACGATATTTTCTTCGGGAACCAACGAAGTCAGATCATCCGTTCCAAACAATTCATCCGTAGAATAGCCAGGATCCTGTCCGAAGGTATACGAATTTTGACTGGTAGAATTATCCGTCTTACCATAACTGATACGCGGACGGAAGATAAAAGTAGTCATAGTATCCGGTTTCCATTCGATGAAAGCATCGGCCAACATGTTAGTCGTTTTATTACGAGAATGATCAATCGCATTCTTGAATGAACTGCTCTCCGACGATACAAACGTTTCAGAAGCTTGCTTGCTGATTATATCTCCATCCTTATAATTGAATTTCACACTTCCTTCGGTTTTCAACTTCGATGTTTCAGTAGCGAAATTCACTCCACCCATCTTTACAGCCGTCAGCCCGTTATCTCCTTTGCGGAAGCCACCTCCACCACCAGGGAAGCTATTGTCGTTTACATTATTTAAAGAACCAATAGCAGTAAACTGTCTTTTCCCTTGAAAATAGTTTATCATAGCCTTTCCACTGTAACGATCTTTTGTTCCAGCCGCCAAGTCTACATTACCTACCCATCCTTTGTTCATACCAGGCTTGACAGTCAGGTCGAGTACCGTTTCCTCCTCTCCATCGTCTATTCCCGTCATCCGGGCCATATCCGACTGCTTTTCGTAAGCACGTATCTTATCAATGATATTCACAGGCAAGTTCTTCATTGCGATATTCGGATCATCGGCAAAGAACTCTTTACCGTCAATCATAATCTTATTGATTTCCTTGCCGTTGATGGTAATTTTCCCACTTTCATCAATTTCAGCTCCTGGCAACTTTTTAACGAGTTCCTCCAGTGCCGATCCCTCTGGCACACGATAGGCTGAGCTATTATATACCAGCGTATCTTCCGAAGCCGTAACTTCCGGTGCCTGAGCTACAACAACCGCTCCTTCCAACATAATCGCATCCGAGTGCAATTTAATCGTACCCAAATTGATACGTGGTTTTGCATTTGTCAACGTTACCGGTTGAAATGCAGGTGCATACCCTACAAAAGATACTTTCAACAAATACTTTCCCGGACGCACAGATAAAGCAAAACGTCCGTCATTATTTGTCACATCCCCCGTAACCATTGAACTATCCCGCACGGCAAGTATCTGCACCGTTGCCTGCATAACCGGAGAATTGTCATCATTATCGATGACAGTTCCCGAAACCAAACCTTTGCTACCTCTGCTTTGTGCAAAAGCGACTACCCCACAGGATACCAGTAGCAACCCCATCACCCATTTTTTCATTCTTACAATCTAATACAAATGTTTCAACGTTGGTTTGACATTGAAAAATTTTAAAGGTTTAATTGCAAAACCTTTTTTAAGGGTTATTTTCTTCTAAAAGCCTTTTCAATGCGATGCTTCTGCAAGAAAAACTCCCAGCAAAGTACATTGATAATCATATATACGATACCGACAGAATTATCGGCAGACTGCACATCCTGATTAATGGTTCCCTTTACCAGCATAACAATATAGTATATTCCCCACAAGTATAAGGCATACTTCATCGCCTTACTGCGAATACTGGCTATTTCTTCGTTCTCTTCCTTAGCCTTTGCCAAAAAGATCATGAATAGTGAAATCCAGATAACAAGCTTTATACACAGCTTGACATACAACAAATTACCATCGTGTACAAGTCCAAACATGTACATCAGCAAAGGTACAAAAACAGATAAGATAAGTAAAGCATAGCCTGCATATCTACACGCAACGGGTAATATTCCTTTCATAAACAAATCAATTTATTGGTAAATACTGTACAAAAATAATTAATTGTCAACGCACGGGCATGTACTTTTTACTTTTTTTCTATTTTTGCAGGAAAAACAAAAGATTTATGAGCAAACAAGAAGTTGTCATTTGTCATGAGCTGGAAGAAAATCTGCGTCATGCAGTTTCCAGCCAATCCTACGATAAAGTGTTCATCCTGACCGATGAACATACCCGCATGTATTGCCTTCCCATTATTGAAAAATATCCGTTTTTAGCTCAAGCCGAACAGATATGTATCGGAGTAGAAGATATACATAAAAATCTGGAAACCCTCGCTTATGTATGGAATCAACTGAGCAGCAAGGGAGGTACACGCCATTCATTGCTGATTAATCTTGGTGGCGGCATGGTTACCGACTTGGGCGGCTTCGCTGCGGCTACTTTCAAACGGGGTATCGATATGATTAATATTCCGACTACCCTGCTGGCTATGGTAGATGCTTCGGTAGGCGGTAAGACAGGTATCAACTTCAATGGCTTGAAAAACGAAATCGGAGCCTTTGCTCCGGCCAACTATGTACTGATAGACTGCGAGTTTCTGAAAACCCTCGATCATCCTAATATTTTGTCGGGATATGCAGAAATGCTGAAACACGGACTTATCAGTAATGTAGAGCACTGGAGTGAACTTCTCAATTTCAATCTGGAACATGTAGACTACAAGCATTTGCAAAAACTGGTAGATACTTCCATTCAAGTAAAAGAAAAGGTTGTGGAACAAGATCCGTTTGAAAAAGGAATCCGCAAGGCACTGAACTTCGGCCATACCATAGGGCATGCATTCGAGAGTTTTGCCCTCGAAACAGAACATCCTGTATTGCACGGGTATGCAGTAGCCTGGGGAATGGTCTGTGAACTGTATTATTCTCATCTGAAAGTAGGTTTTCCGAAAGACAAACTGCGCCAAACCATACAGTTCATCAAAGAACATTACGGGAAACTGGATTTCAGCTGTAAAGATTACGACCGTTTGTATGAGTTCATGAAGCACGACAAGAAAAATGCTTCGCTGGGTAACGTCAACTTTACCCTGCTGGGAGAAATCGGTGATGTTCATATCAACCAGACTGCTACACAGGATGAGATCTATGATATGTTCGATTTCTACAGTGAAACAATGGGATAAACAGCCGGAACCGTTGCAGGAACAGTCATGTTTCAGATAACACTGAGACAAAAGTCTATCTCTTTTGTTTTCAAGCATAACCGCCCAAGCTGACATTTTGCTGCAACGTGCTTCCTTAAAAAAGTAGAAAAAACTATCCCAAATAATTTGCTAGTTTAAAATAAAGCCT
>ULQD01019169.1_pt1 | contig 34798 bp, 29 predicted proteins | sample 1954121 | NCBI WGS metagenome assembly ULQD01 (sample SAMEA4835646, study PRJEB28245) | human gut metagenome | biome: gut microbiome; material: fecal sample | place: Denmark | collected 2008 | reverse complement strand
TCGCCGTATCGGCACTTAGAATTATGCGGTATTGCCCTAGGGTGTATCAGAAAAGTCGAAAATATCGCCTATTTCTACAAATACAGTACTATAACGGAAGGAAGTTTTTCTGATGATCTCTGTTGCAATCGATGGCCCGTCTGGGGCGGGCAAATCCAGCCTTGCCAAACGCCTTGCTGCGGATATGGGCTTTACCTATGTAGATACCGGTGCCATGTACCGCTCCATCGGCCTGTACGCCGTGCGCCAGGGCAAGGACCCGCATGATGCCGCTGCCGTGGAGGCCCTGCTGCCGCAAATCCACCTGGATACCAAGCTGGAGGAGGGCACCCAGCACTTTTACCTGAACGGCGAGGATGTTTCCTCGGCCATCCGTGCCGAGGAGATCGGCATGGCGGCTTCCGCTGTGGCGGCGATTCCGGCCGTGCGCACCTTTTTGCTGGATGCCCAGCGCACTTTGGCCGCCAGCCGCGATGTGCTGATGGATGGCCGCGATATCGGCACTGTGGTGCTGCCCAACGCAACGGTAAAAATCTTCCTGACTGCCACCCCGGAAGCCCGCGCAGAGCGCCGCTATAAAGAGCTGCTGATGAAAGGCGAAAAGCACGACTACCAGAATGTTCTGGCCGATGTCCGCGCGCGTGACTATCAGGATACCCACCGTGCAGCAGCCCCGCTGCGCCAGGCCGAAGACGCTGTGCTGGTGGATACCAGCGAGCTGAACTTTGACCAGAGCTTTGAAGCCCTGAAAAAAGTCATTCAGGACCGCGCAAAATAAAAGCCGCGCTGCGAGCAGGGGAGAGCGTTGCACCTGGAAAAATGTAGGTAATCTCTTCCGACAATACACGGGGCAAATAACCTGACGGCTCAACGTACCCAAAAACACAGAACAACAAACATTTAACCAATTACTAAGAAATGGTGGAAAACTATGCTGCTTTATTGGATCCTGCTGCCGATCGTCTGGCCGCTGCTGCATATTTTGTGGCGCATTGAGGTGGTCGGCAAAGAGAACATCCCCCGCGGGCGTGCCCATGTTATCGCATCCAACCACCTTTCGGATCTGGACCCGGTCTATATTCTGGAAGCGGTGTTCAGCTGGAAGCGCTATACCATCCTGGCCAAGCAGGAGCTGTTCAAAAATCCGCTGATCGGCTGGTTTTTGAGCTGCATGGGCGCGGTGCCCATTGACCGCGGCAAGGGCGATATGGGCACCGTTAATAAAGTGACAGACGAATGCAAAAACGGCACGCCGATCCTGATCTTCCCTGAAGGAACCCGCAGCAAGACCGGTGAACTGCTGACCTTAAAAAGCGGTGCTTTCCTGATTGCCGGCAACGCCGATGCCGACATGGTGCCCTGCCGCATTATTTACGATACGCCGGATAAGCGCATGCACATGTTCTGCCGCATCCGCATCTGCTTTGGCACCCCCATCCCGGCAGAGGAGATGAAGGTAGAGGACCCGCGCCGCTCGGTACCCAAGCTGCGTGCCCTGCGCACCCGCCTGAAAACCGAACTGGAACGCCTGTACGAAGAAAATCACTTCTAAAACGCGATACAGGGAGAAATAACCATGCAAATTATTCTTGCAAAAACCGCAGGGTTCTGCTTTGGGGTAAACCGCGCGGTCAAGCTGACTTATGAATTGTTGGAGCAGGGCCGCCCGGTGGCAACCCTTGGCCCGCTGATCCATAACCCGCAGGTGGTGGAGGATCTGGAAAGCAAAGGTGCCATTACATGTGACAGTGTGGACGATGTGCCGGACGGCTGCGAGGTTGTCATCCGTAGCCACGGCGTTGGGCAGAGTGTGTATGATAAAATCTCAACACGCCGCCTGGCGTATCATGACGCCACTTGCCCGTTTGTTACAAAAATCCATAAAATTGCTGCGCGAGCCGGTGCGGAGGGCGCCATGCTGCTGGTGGCAGGCGATGCCAAACATCCCGAAGTACAGGGGATTGTGGGCCATACTACGGGAAAAGTGGAAGTGTTTGCCAACTTGGAAGAGCTGGAAAAACTGCTGCCGGAACTCACACAACAAAAATCTATTTTTGCGGTAGCGCAAACCACTTTCAATGTCCAAAGCTGGGAAACTTGCAAGGAATTTTTGAAAAACCAGTGTACAAATGCCAAAATATTTGATACAATATGTAATGCAACGTGGGCGAGGCAACAGGAAGCGGAAGACCTCAGCCAAAAATGCGATCATATGGTCGTCATTGGTGGTCATCATTCTTCCAATACCCAAAAGCTGTTGCAGGTCGCGGCCCGGCATACCAAAGCTATCAATGTGGAGACAGCTGATGAACTCGACAAAGATTGGCTTAACGGTGCCAGGATCGTGGGCGTAACAGCCGGGGCTTCAACGCCTTCGTCTATAATTGAGGAGGTACTTAACTGTATGAGTGAAGAAATCCGTGACGACATGAGCTTTGAGGAGATGCTCGCTGCATCCGAAGCAAAGCCCCTGTACGCAGGTAAGATCGTAAAAGCCAAGGTCATCAGCGTTTCCCCGACGGAATGTGTCGTCGGTATTGATGGTTCCAAGCACACTGGTATCGTCAAGCTCAGCGAGATGAGCCATGACCCCAACGCCAAGATGGAAGACCTTGTTAAGGTGGACGACGAGCTGGATTTGGTTGTTGTCAAGACCAATGACCAGGAAGGCGTTGACACCCTTTCTCGTGTCCGTTTTGAAGCCCAGAAGGGCATGAAGGATGTTTCCGAGGCTGCCGAAAACGGCACCGTTATGGAAGGCGACGTCATGGAAGCCAACAAGGGCGGCGTTGTTGTCAACGTCAAGGGCGTTCGTGTGTTTGTTCCCCGTTCTCAGGCTACCATGCGCCGCGACGAGGACTACACCAAGCTGGTTGGCCAGCACGTTAAGCTGGTTATCACCGAGTGCGCAGGCCGCAAGATCGTCGGCAGCATCAACAAGGTTACTGCTGAAGAAAACAAGGCAAAGCGCGATGAGTTCTGGAAGAACGTTGAAGTTGACAAGCAGTACACTGGCGTTGTCAAGAGCCTGACTTCCTACGGTGCCTTTGTTGACATCGGCGGCGTGGATGGCCTGTGCCACATCAGCGAACTGAGCTGGAACAACATCAAGCATCCCTCTGAGGTCGTCAGCGTTGGCGATACCATCGAAGTGTATGTTAAGAGCTATGACCCCGAGAACCAGAAGGTTTCCCTGGGCTACAAGAAGGAAGAGGACAACCCCTGGGAGAAGCTCAAGAACGAGTATCCCATCGGCTCTGAGTTCGAGGCTCCGGTCGTTTCCATCACCAAGTTCGGTGCATTTGTCCGCATTCTGCCGGGCATTGACGGTCTGGTCCACATCAGCGAGATCAGCAACGAGCGCGTGAACAAGGTTTCCGACGTTCTGAAGGTCGGCGACATGGTCAAGGTTAAGCTGATCAATGTTGACTTTGATCGCAAGCGCATCAGCCTGTCCATGAAGGCTTGCCTCGACGAGGCTGCCGAGGACGCTGAATAATCCCCGAATTGCAGCAGGGGCCTGCCTGGCAACAGGCGGGCCCCTTTTGTTATATGCCCGTGTGCACTGTTGGCGTACACTGGCGAGCAGCGCTGCAAACCTCCCTGCGCTGTGTGGTAAAGGATAAACTGCATGGAAAAATTAAAGGCTTTTATTAAAAAATATTATGAGGGGTTTGCCTACCTGTTTTTTGGCGGGCTTGCCACGTTGTTGAACCTGGTGCTGTTTGCCGTGTTCCAGGCTGTGCTGGGCACGGGCTTTGCAACCGGCATTGGCAATGTGCTGGATAATATCATCTGCATTCTGTTTGCCTACTGGACCAACCGCACCTTTGTGTTCCGCAGCAAAAACAGCGGCCAGGCTGCTCTGGCGGAGTTTGGCCAGTTTGTGGCCTGCCGTATTGGCACCATGGTCATGGACCAGGTCATCATCTGGCTGGGCGTCAGCGTGCGCGTGCTGGCACCGCATGTGGCATTTGCCGCAGCCAACGCTGACCTGTGGGCCATGGGTGTTAAACTGTTCAGCCAGGTTATCGTGATTGTATCCAACTATGTGTTCAGCAAGTTGTTTATTTTCAAAAAGAAATAACAACACAGAACAGATAGAAACCCGAAACAACCAAACCGACGATGATAAGGAGGGCTTTCTTATGACAAACAAAATCCGCGGCGGTGCATTCCGTCTGACCGGCCTGATCCTGGGCATTGTGGGCGCAACGGTCAGCCTGACGGCCATTGTATTTTCGACCATCGGCCTGCACCAGGCGCACCTGTGCAAGACCTGTAAAAAAGGAGAAGAATTCAAATGAAATACACCAAGGAGGAAATCCTTTCCAAAGTTGACCACACCCTGTTGAAACCGGAGGCTACCTGGCCCCAGATTCAGGCCCTGTGCGATGATGCCATCAAGTATCATACTGCATCCGTCTGCATCAACACCTGCTATGTCAAGCAGGCTGTGCAGTATATGGCGGGCCGTGTTGCGGTGTGCTGCGTGGTCGGCTTCCCTCTGGGTGCAATGGATACTGCTTCCAAGTGCTTTGAAGCAAAGACCGCTGTGGAAAACGGCGCCGAGGAAGTGGATATGGTCATCAATATCGGCCGCCTGAAGAACAAGGAATATGACGCTGTGCGCGAGGATATCGCCGCCGTCAAGCGGGCCGTGGGGGATAAGGTGCTCAAGGTTATTATTGAAACCTGCCTGCTGACCGATGAAGAAAAAGAGAAGATGTGCGATATCGTGGTGGAAGCCGGTGCCGACTTCATCAAGACCAGCACGGGCTTTTCTACCGCAGGTGCAACCTTCCATGATATTGAGCTGTTTGCCCGCTGCGTGCGCGGCCGCTGCAAGATCAAGGCAGCCGGCGGCATTTCCACCGTTGAGGACATGGAAAAGTTCCTGGATCTGGGCGCAGACCGCCTGGGCACCTCCCGCGCTGTTAAACTGCTGACGGCGGAATAATTTTGCCGTAACGCAGGGTACACACAAATAAACCAAAGACCTCCATCCCAAGCACAGAACCGTGCAGGGATGGAGGTCTTTTTGTCTACAATCAGCAATAAAATCAGTATTTGTTATCTTGCACAAAGCGAACGGTTGCGCTTACAGCAGGTACGCTTCAAACCGGTGCAGGTCATCCACCTTTACGGTTGCCTTGTAATACACGCCGTTTTCGCGGTATTCTTCAGCCAGAACGCTGCCGCGGGTGCGGAACACATCGGCCAGGGCCAGCTTGTCATAGGGCAACAGTACCTCAATGGTGCGCACACGGTGTGCCAGAATCTCGTCAATCTTGGCCAGCAGGCTGTCCAGCCCGTAGCCGGTTTTGGCGCTTACCAGCAGCACATCCGGGTCATAGGGGGCAACACCGGTGCGGTCGCACTTGTTGTAGACCGTCACCTGCGGGATATCCCCGCAGCCCAGGTCGTTCAACACTTCATCGGTCACGCTCAGCTGCTCGGCGGCTTCGCTGTCGCTGGCGTCGGCAATTTTCAAGATGATGTCAGAGCAGGCAGCTTCTTCCAGTGTGCTCTTAAAAGCATCCACCAAATCATGCGGCAGGCGGCTGACAAAGCCGACTGTATCCACCAAGATCACTTGTAACCCGCTGGGCAGCGTGCATTTGCGGGCGGTGGGATCCAGCGTGGCAAACAGCATGTCGGCTTCAAAAATTTCTGCGCCGCACAAAGCGTTGGTCAGGCTGCTTTTGCCCACGTTGGTGTAGCCCACCAATGAGATGACCGGAACACCGTTTTTCTGGCGGGCGCGGCGGGTTTCACCACGGCGCTTTTCCAGCTCTTTCAGGCGGCTTTCCAGCTTTTCAATGCGGCTGCGCAGGTAGCGGCGGTCCAGCTCCAGCTTGGTTTCACCGGCACCGCGGCGGGCACCGCCACCGCCGCCGCCACCGCCGCCCTGGCGGCTCAGCGCCTCGCCAAGGCCCTGCAGGCGCGGCATGCGGTATTTCAGGGTGGCCAGCTCAGTTTGCAGCTTGCCCTCGTTGGTGGTGGCGCGCGCACGGAAGATTTCCAAAATCAGCATCGTGCGGTCCAGCACTTCCACCTGCAAAGCCGCGCTCAGGTTGCGGATCTGGCTGCCGGTCAGCTCACCGTCAAAGATGGCGGCCTCGGCATCGGTATTCAGGCATACCAGGCGCGCTTCCTCCACTTTGCCCTCCCCCAGAAGGGTGGCGGCTTCGGGGGTGCTGCGCTTCTGGCACACGGTAGCAACGGCCTGCATGCCGTTGGCTTCCGCCAGGGCGGCAAGCTCATCCAGGCTGCGCTGGGAGTCAAACTTGCCCTGGTCCAGCGCCAGCAGCACAACGCGCACCGGCGGGCGCTCGCTGTCCAGAGCCTTCTGCCCAACAGGGGCGTCCTCTGCCGGGGCCTGGGTAGCGGTAAAGTCCAGGGTGATGGGGTCCTTCATTTCATCCATAGGGGTCCTTTCTGGCCGTATTCGGCCAGGTCAGCAAAAGTATGGGGCAGGGGAGTGAATGTCAGACGGTTGTCTCGGCATTCTCCGCTGGTTCCGTTGGTTCTGCCTGTACAGCGGGGGCAGCGGCTGCCGGTTCATCGGATTTCTGGCTGCCGGGGTTCAGCAGGTACCAGGCCAGGCAGGGCACCTCGGTGCCGTCAAAGCGGTGCAGAACGGTATCGTGGTCATAATGGAAGCCGGTCTTGGCCAACACGCGGCTGCTTGCCACATTCTGGCTGGCGTGGAACCCGGCCAGCCAGGGCGCACCTACCATGCCAAACCAGTAATCGCGCACGGCAGCAGCGGCTTCGGTGGCATAGCCCTGGTTCCACCACTTTTTGCCCAAGGTGTAACCAATCTCATACATGCCGCCCAGCAGCTCGGTTTTCACGTTTTTCCAGGCATAGGGCTTTTCACGCTCACAGGATTCGGCGGGGGCAATGCTGATGCTGCCCATCAGCACACCGGTCACTTTATCGCAGATGCCCCAATCATAAAAATCCGGGCGGTCATATTGTTTGACGATCTCGTTCAGATATGCCATCGTTACCACCCAGTCGCGGTGGGGCTCCCAGCGCAGGTAGCGGGTCACTTCCGGGTCATTGGCCCAGTTGCCAAACATCATTTCGCAGTCGTCGGTTGTCATACGACGCAGGACCAGCCGCTCGGTGGTCAACTCTTGTGTGCCGCAATGCTTCATCTTGATATACAACCTTTCCTTTGCAGTAGTTATGCTTGGCTGTGCAGCAGATACCGCCGCACAAAGCCCATAAAGATCTGCCACAGCTTGTACAGCTGGGCACGGTAAATGTTACAGTAAATAAACAGGATTGCTGCAGTTAAAACAAACTTGATGATAAAATTGTGGGCGAACACCACGCCGATCACGGCCACACCCACCGCCAGCAAAAAGCCGCAGATCGTCCGGCTGAAGCTGGGGATGGTGCGGTAGTAATACTGCCCGGTCACAGTGCGGTACAAAAACATCGTTGCATTGGCCGCTACCAGGCCGACCGCGGCACCCATTACGCCAAAACGCGGCACCAGCACGGCGCACACGGCAATGTTGGCCGCAACGCCCACGGCGGTTCCAATCGTATCCTGGAACGGCTTGCGGGCAATGGTGTTGCCGTACACCGTGCCTTCGCACAGGATGGAGAACACCACGGCCAGCATCATCAGCGGAAAGTAGGGCAGGCAGGCCGATTTGGCCGGGAAGATGATGAAGATGATATCCTCAAACATGACCAGCAGACAGAAAAAGCCGAAGATCAGCAGGTTCAGCAGATCATGGATGCGGCCAATGCGCTCCTGCTCGGTGCGGTAATGCGCGTAGACATAGGGGCCCCAGTAGGTGGAAAAACCGGCCTGAATGGTGGTGACAAGCTGGGCCAGGGTGTAGGCGAAATCAAACGAACCCTGCTCCGCCGCGGGGGCGTAATTGCCTAAAAAAGAAAGGCAGATGGCGCGGTACAGCGGGATCAGGATGGCCGCAGGTGCCAACACAATGCCGTAAGGCAGTGCCGCCCGGTAAATGTGGGCATAGGGGCGCAGACCGCGCACAGGGGCCTCTTTCGTTTGACCTTTAGAAGCCCGCCGCCAATAGAACACTGCGACCCCCGCAAAGCTGCACACCGCACCCAGCACAAAAGCGCGGGCGTCCTGGGTAACAAAGCCGGGCAGCAGGTAGATCAGGTTCAGGCAGGCCTGCATCCACAGCGTTTCGGTGGTGTAGGCGCGCACATTGTTTTCCAGCCGGAGCAGCACGTTGAGGTAACGCACCAGCATGTACAGAGCAGCGTTCAGGAACAAAAACGGCACCAGCCCGGCACCGTTGGCCCCAAGGCCAAAGGCCGCCGCCAGCGGCTTGGCGAAAAAGATGCTGCCGATGCCGCCCACCAGCAGCATGACCAGCACCGAAAGCCGGGTACACGCGGCAAACATGCTGCGCCCGGTGGAACCGGCAGGCGGTTCGTGGTAAAAGCGCAGCAGGCTTTGGTCCAGCCCAAGCATGCCCACGTTCATCAGCGACATGGTGTATGCCATGAAGGAAGCAGGAACGGCGTAGCTTTCGGCGGGCAGGACGCCCTTGATGATAAGCGCTGCGCCGGAAATGCCAAAGCCAAGGTAGGTGGCAATGGAGTATTTCATCACATTTCCGGCAAAGCTTTCAGTTTTTTTCGGTTCAGACATGGCAGGCTCCCATTTGCAGCGGGCGCACCGCAGCGCGCCGGAAAAACAACTTTATTTTACATATGGCCGGATGCGCGCTTCCATGCGCTGGATCTCCTCCGGCGGGATATAGGCTTTGTCCACATAACCGTAAATGCGCTGGGCAAAGTTGGCCAGCGGCGGGCAGAAGGCAAACACCCGTTTGGGTTCCCACTTGTGGCGGTACAGCATGTGTACCCCCGCCAGTGCGCAGAACTTGAGCAGGTTGAAGTGCGGCGTAAAGCCGGGCCCCATCGGTTCATCCCGCGGGGAATTTTTGTACACTTCCTCCAGCAGGTCGGCCATCCGCTTGTAGGCCGGGGCAGGGGAGGGGTCAAAATAGCCCTCAATCACATCCCGTGCAATGGGGAACGGCGGGTTCGGCTGCGCCATGGCAGCGGCAAACTCCGGGTAGCTAGTCACATAGTGAGCATCCTTGTAGATGACGGGGTCATACTCGTGCTCGATGGGCACCGGGCGCAGGATATGGCAGCTTTTGCCCGCCATGTATACTTCGGCCACAGCGGTGCTCATCCAGATGGAGATGGAATCCGCCGCCACAATCCACTGCTTGACGGAATCCGCAAAAATCACATGGAAGTTGGGGCGTTTGGCGGCCAGCTCGTCCAGGGCTTTGCATTTCCATTCGCTGGGGTGGCGGCGGTATACCAGTTCCACCTCCGGGTGGTCACCCAGGTAGCGGTCAAACCAGGCCAGCGTTTTTTCCATCGAAACGCGGTTGGTGCGGGCAAAGCCGGAAAAATCCGTTCCCGCCATTTTGGAAAGCTCGGCCACTTCCTGGTCGGTCATGCTGGCATAGCCAAAGCTGGAAATGTACAGGTGCAGCTGTTTGGCGGGGTCAAGGCCGAATTCCTTGCACAGGGTTTCCTTATCCTTAAAGTAGCCCTTGAACTCCGGCCGCAGAAAGTCCATCATCACAGCGCCGGTCACGGGGGTGTTCTTGGCATCCATGCCATGGGCCTGTAACCGCTGGGCAGTGCGCTGGCCCCAGCAAGTCTGCACGCAGCGCTTGGCGTTGCCGTTCATGTTGAACCAATCGCCCTCCTCCTGCGTGTCGGAGAGCATCTGCTCCCAGTGCAGGTTGACGATCTTGTTGCATTTGCCAATGTTGTTGTACACATGGCTGTTGATGGCTTCGTTGTCATACATGCAGCTGGCAACCAGAACTTCCGGCTTGTCTTTGCCAAACAGGCGCAGATCTTTGGCATCCAGCAGCTGGCGGATGCGCACGGTGTAGCCGCGGCGCTCCAGCTCCAATTTGAGCAAAAGATCGCTCTCATATTCCCGAACGGTGTGTTCGTACAAAATCAAAAAGTCCAGTGCCACAGGGGTCCTCCTTTTTGGGGTGGGGCAGCATCAGCGCTGCATATCATCAAACAGTTCGGCTGTCCAGTCCGGCAGGCCGTATTTTTCGTCCAGGTGGAACCCGTCAAAAAACTGGGTGTCATCATCGGTAATGCAGCTGGTGCCCCATTCGTAATTCAGCACGGTAAAATTCTGCTTTTCCAACAGCGGCAGAACTTCGTCCTGCATCACGGCGGTAATGCCAAAGGCATCGCATACCTCGGTGCGCACATTGGCGGCCATGGGGGGCAGCACAATGGTCAGCTCCACGCCGCGGTCTGCACAGCGCTGGGCCATAGCCAAAAACTCCGCCAGCTCGGTTTCGTTCAGTGTCCAGTTCTGGCAGCGGGTGGTGATCAGCGCCGGGTACTCATACAGCTTTTTGTGCAGCGGAATCGTGTTCCCGGCATCATCCAGGTAATCCGCCGCGGTCCAGTCGCCGGATTCAATGGTGTCCGGCGTGCCCTTTACGGTGTCCATAAACACGGTCAGGGCGTTCACGTTGTATTCCAGGTTCAGACAGTAGGCCAGCGGGTTGCGCAGGGTAGCTTCCAGCGCCGAAAAACGGTCGGTGTTATAGCTGCTGTTTAAGGTGTAGAACGAAAGCTCAAACAGAATGCGGTCCACCTGGTTGCCGGAATCCAGCACATAGTTGGCAAGGTCCACACATTCCTTCAGGGAAGCACCGCCAAAGGCCAGGTTCTGCCAGCTTTGCCCGGTCAGGGAATCCACAAGGTCCATATCAAAGTGGGCCAGGCGGCTGTCCCCGATGATCAGGTTGGTGCCGGGGCTCTGCTCATAGGCGCGCACACGGGCCACCGGCTGGCTGGAAGAGGCTGTTTTTTTGATGCCAAAATAATTGTTTGGCTCAAACGCCACAAAAAAGGCAAACCACAGATAGACCGGCACGAACAGCAGCGCCAATTTTTTGATGATATGCTTCACGCCGGAAATCTCCTTTTTTCCATAAGATTAAAACCCTGCATAGGGGCCGAACGCGTTGGCGTTAAAGCCGCCGCTCTGCATGATGTACCCCACCAGGATAAAAACGATCAAAACAACATACAGCGCATTGCGGTGCTTGGCGCTTGCCAGGGCAACCTCAGCCGGTTTGTTTTTGCAGGCAAAATTGCGCCGGTGATCCAGCCAGATGCCAAGCGCCAGCGCCAGCGCAGCGAACGCCCAATAAGCCGCTACCATAATGGTATTGGCGTAAAAGCCGGTATACGCTGTGCTGTACAGCTCCCCGGCAAAGCGGGCGGGGGACCAGCTGTTCATCAGGCAGCGGCCCAGGTAGACGAAAGCATCGCCAACGCCCAGTTTTTCGGCCATGCCGGAAAGGTTGCCGGACCCCACGCGGAAGAACACCATGCTGATGGTCCACAAAACAAACACCACAACCCGCTTGCCCCACAGCACACGGGCCGGGGTGCCGCGCTTTTTGGGTTTGCCAAAGCGGCGGTGCAGCAGCTCTTCGCCCACGCGGTAAACCGCCTGCAGCAGACCCCAGATGATGAATGGCGCGGTGCTACCGTGCCAGAAGCCGGAAGCAAAGAACACGCAGAACACGCACAGCTCGGTGGGCAGGCGGCCAAAGCGGCCAAGATCTGCCCAGGCCAGCGGCATAAAGAGATAATCCTGCAGCCAGGAAGAAAACGAGATGTGCCAGCGGCTCCAGAAGCCGGAAAAGTTGGTGGCGTAAAACGGGGTCTTAAAGTTTTCCGGCAGGTCCAGCCCCAGCACAAGGCCGGTGGCACGGGAAATCTCGGAATAGCCGGAAAAGCTGAAATACAGATAAAAAGTGTACATCACCGCGGTCAAAATCAGCATGGGGGCGCTGTAGTCCGCATAGTGGGGGAAAACCGTATCCACCACCATGTTCAGCACATCCGCCACGGCAATGTATTTGAACAGCCCCAGCGCATATAGCCGCAAAGCGCGCACCGTGCGGGCGGCATCAAAGCGGTGCTCGGCGCTCAACTGCGGCAGCAGCGCACCGGCGCGGCAGATGGGCCCCTGGGTGACGGTGGCAAAAAAGTTGAGGAACAGCGCCAGCCGGATAAAGCTGGTTTCCACCTCGCAGTCGCCGCGGGCGGCGTCGATCAGGTAGGCGATTGCGGCAAAACTGGTAAAGCTGATGCCCAGCGGCATGGCTACCGCGCGCCAGCCGTGCAGCACCCCGCCCAACAGGCCGTTATACTTAAAAAAGGCCAGAATGCCCAGCATACCGATCACGCCAAGGCGCAAAAAGGCGGTTTTGTGTGTGCCGCCCCGCCAGGCAAGGCCGCGGCCGCACAGGTAGGTGAACACCGCCAGCGCAATGGTGACCGGCAGCATGGCCGGCATGGCCAGCGCATAAAACACCCACGAAGCTCCCAGCAGAAACACCGGCTGCATGCGCACCGGCAAATGCAGGTAAACGGCAGCCACAACCACCAAAAATGCACAGTATTGCAGGCTTTGCAGCCCCATGAGCGCAACCTCCAGACCTAATAGGAGCGGTACCGCACAACGCACGGCGTGCCGCAAAAAATCCACAGGCAGCAAGGATAAAATAAGACCGCCTGCACCCGCAATATGGCAAAATGGCGCAATATCACAGATTAACTAAACTATTATACCTGTTTTGCCTACTAATGTAAAGTGGGCCGCCCCGCGGGGGCAAAATACGCACGAAAAAAACGTAAAGAATACTGTTTACACAGCGGCAACAAAAGCGACATTAAAATGTGATAACAAAGAGCAAAACGCGGAATAAAAAGCAAGCCTACTAGGTGTGATAAGTTTCCTGGAACGGTTGCACTGAATACGTGAAAATGATATACTATCATAGTAATAAAAAATAGGCTGGGTGTGTACCAAACTGTCCGGCGGTTGAAGTGCTGGTGGGGCGGACAGTTTTTGCGGGACTGCAAGCAGGGTTCCGCTGCAGGCTTACGGGAGTGAAAAATATGAAAGTTGTAATTCTTGCCGGCGGCTATGGCACGCGCATTTCGGAAGAAAGTAAGTTCAAGCCGAAACCGATGATCGAAATCGGCGGTATGCCCATTTTGTGGCATATTATGAAAGAGTATTCTTACTATGGCTTCAATGATTTTGTGATCTGCGCCGGGTACAAGCAGCATATGATCAAGGAGTGGTTTGCGGATTATTTTCTGCATACCAGCGATGTGACCTTTGACTTCACCCAGGGCAACGAGATGATCGTGCATGACCAGCACGCCGAGCCGTGGCGCGTGACGGTGGTGGATACCGGCCTGAACACGATGACGGGCGGCCGCATCAAGCGGGTGCAGAAATATATCGGCAACGAAACCTTTATGATGACCTATGGTGATGGCGTCTGCGATGTGAACATTGCCGAACTGGTCAAGTTCCATAAGCAGCATGGCAAGCTGGCAACCCTGACCGCCGTGGTGCAGGAACAGCAGAAAGGCGTGCTGGATATCGGCCAGGACAATTCGGTTCAGGCGTTCCGTGAAAAGAGCGTCAACGATGGGGCTATCATCAACGCGGGCTATATGGTGCTGGAACCGGAAGTGTTTGATACCATCAGCGGTGATGATACCATTTTTGAGCAGGCCCCGCTGCGCGAGCTGGCAGCCAAAGGCCAGCTGATGAGCTATGTGCACCGCGGATTCTGGCAGTGCATGGATACCGAGCGCGAAAAAAGTATGCTGGAAAAAATGTGGGCGTCCGGCTGTGCGCCCTGGGAAGTGTGGAACCAACAATGAACTTGGAATTTTACCGCGGCAAACGCGTGTTTGTAACCGGGCATACCGGTTTTAAGGGCAGCTGGCTCTGCCGCATGCTGGTGGGCGCCGGTGCAGTGGTAACGGGCTACAGTTTGCAGCCGCCCACAACCCCCAATCTGTTCACCCTGGCTGGGTTGGAAGGCAAAATGACCAGCGTGATCGGTGATATCCGCAATTTTGCCGCCCTGAAAGCGGCCTTTGATGCCGCCCAGCCGGAAATTGTGCTGCACCTGGCGGCTCAGCCCATTGTGCGGGACAGCTACAAGGACCCGCGCTATACCTATGAAACCAATGTGATGGGCACCGTGAACCTGTTGGAATGTGTGCGTACCGCCCAAACCCCACCGCGCTCTGTGCTGAACGTAACAACGGATAAGGTGTACCAGAATAATGAATGGTGCTGGGGCTACCGCGAAAACGAACCGTTGGACGGCTTCGACCCCTACTCCAACAGCAAAAGCTGCTCGGAGCTGGTGACCCACAGCTATAAAAACAGCTTTTTTGCGGATGGCAGCGTGGCCATCTCCACTGCCCGCGCAGGTAATGTGATTGGCGGCGGCGATTTTGCCAATGACCGCATTATCCCGGACTGTGTGCGTGCGATGGCAAAAGGGGAGAGCATCGGTGTGCGCAACCCGTATTCCACCCGCCCATACCAGCATGTGCTGGAACCGCTGGCGGCGTACCTGCTGATCGCCCAGCGCCAGTATGAGGATAACTGGTACGCCGGCTATTATAACGTCGGCCCGGATGACTGCGACTGTGTGACGACCGGCACCCTGGTAGACCTGTTCTGCCAGGCGTGGGGCGATGGTGCCGCATGGGAAAACCGCGCTGAGGCAAACGCCCCGCATGAAGCAAACTTTTTGAAGCTGGATTGCAGCAAATTGAAATCCACCTTTGGCTGGAAACCGCGCTGGCATATGGCGGAATGTATGCAAAAGACCGTTGCGTTCAGCAAGGTATGGCTTTCCGGCGGGGATATCCCGGCGGAGATGGACAAAGAGATCAAGGAATTTTTGAGTAAGTAAGGGAGCAGACGATGGCAAATTGGAGCAATGAGGCCGAAGCCCGCGAGCAGATCAAGGCGCTGGTGGCAGAATATTACCATGACTTTAAGGAGAAAAAGGCGGATTTCAAGCCCGGCGACCGCGTTACTTATGCATCCCGCGTGTTTGATGAAAAAGAAATGTGCGCCCTGACCGATGCAACGCTGGATTTCTGGCTGACCACCGGCCGCTTTGCGGATGAATTTGAAAAAGAGTTTGCCAAGTGGATCGGCGTAAAGTTCGCCAACCTGGTCAACTCCGGCTCCTCCGCCAACCTGATTGCCTTTATGGCGCTCACCGCCCCGGAACTGGGCGACCGCCAGATCAAAAAGGGCGATGAGGTCATCACTGTGGCATGCGGGTTCCCCACCACTGTCACCCCGGCGCTGCAGTATGGCGCTGTGCCGGTGTTTGTGGATGTGACCGTGCCGCAGTACAACATTGATGTGACCAAGCTGGAAGCCGCTCTTTCCCCCAAGACCAAGGCAGTCATGATCGCCCATACCCTGGGCAACCCGTTTGACCTGTCCGCCGTCAAAGCTTTCTGCGATGCCCATAACCTCTGGCTGGTGGAGGATAACTGCGATGCCCTGGGCACCCAGTACACCATCAACGGCGAAACCCGCTTTACCGGAACCTGGGGCGATATCGGCACCTCCAGCTTCTACCCGCCGCACCACATGACGATGGGCGAGGGCGGCTGCGTGTATACAAACAGCCCGCTGCTGAACCGCCTGATCAAGAGCTACCGCGACTGGGGCCGCGACTGCATCTGCCCGTCCGGCCATGATAACTTCTGCGGCCACCGCTTTGACGGCCAGTATGGCGAACTGCCCGCAGGCTATGACCACAAGTACGTTTACAGCCACTTTGGCTATAACCTGAAAGTGACCGATATGCAGGCCGCCATCGGCTGCGAACAGCTGAAAAAGTTCCCCAGCTTTATCGAGCGCCGCCGCCATAACTGGGACCGCCTGCGCGCAGCCCTGGAACCGGCCGCCGATAAGCTGATCCTGCCGGAACCGGCCGCCAACAGCCGCCCGTCCTGGTTCGGCTTCCTGATTTCGGTCAAGCCGGAATCCGGCCTGGACCGCAACGCCGTGACCCGCTATATTGAGGATCACAATGTCCAGACCCGCCTGTTGTTCAGCGGCAACCTGATCAAGCACCCTTGCTTTGACCAGATCCGCGGCACCGACGCCTACCGCGTGGCAGGGGAGCTGACCAACACTGACTTTATCATGAACAACACCTTCTGGGTCGGCGTGTACCCCGGCATGACCGATGAGATGATCGACTATATGGCAAAGATCATTATTGAAGCGGTGAACCAGTAAAATGCGCTGATAAGATGAATCAATAAGAAAAAGCAAAGCCGTGCTGATAAGAAAAAATGGCTGCTGCACTGCGGTAAATTATCAATACAGGCTTTGCTTTTTGATTGCTTATAAAGAATAATAAAGGAACGGGATCCATGCAGAAATTGTTGGCACTGTTGGGAGCAAAAAGCAAAAAGGAATTTGTTGCGCTGCTTGCACAGTTTATCAAGTTTGGCCTTGTTGGCGTAAGCAACACGGCAGTATCGATGGCGGTGTATTATATCTTTTTGTGGATCAGCCCAGACCTGTATATGGTAGGCAGCGTTCTGGGAACAATTCTGAGCATTGCCAATGCCTTTTTTTGGAACGATAAGTTTGTGTTTACCGGGAATGCAAACGATTGGCGCAGTAAACTGAAACGCCTTGGAAAAACATATGTCAGCTACGGCGGCACGTCGATCCTTTCTAATGTTTTGCTTTGGATAGAGGTTACGTTCTTCAGCGTAAGCAAAACGATTGCGCCGATTGTAAATTTGCTGGTCACGATTCCGCTGAATTTTATCATCAACAAGTTGTGGACATTTAAGGAAAGATAAACGACAAAATGTTTCCTGTCAACGATGTGGAGCTTATCCGGCACGGAAAAGTGCGGTATCGGGATCCCTAACCATCATCCGACTCAACGAGGTTGGTTGGCGGTGCTTTATTGTTGAAAATAAGACTGCAAAATATATCGGTAAAAAATATGGGAAACCAGGGAATATCTGATACATAACCGGGAACAGAAATAGGGCAAGGCTGTGTATGGACAACATGACAACAAATAACGAAAATAAATCTGGTATCAGCATTGGATTAGATCAGCTGTTGCCGGAAGAGAACAAATCGGTGCAGCTGGGACTGAATTATGGCCAGAATGAATGCAACAGCCAGCGCGTGCTGAAAGAGAATAACGCGAAACGGGGAAAAGGCCTTTTTGGTAAAAAAGGAAGAGGGAGCAATCCGTTCTGGAAAAAAACGGCCAAGCTGTACTGTGTACTCAGCGCAGTGTGTGCCATTGTGGTTATGGTAACGCTGTATGTTACCCATGGTGATTTTCTTTCGTACTTTTTATACCATGATACACTGGATGCCGGCATGGATTTTTTCCATAGCATTGAATATGTTCGTGGACGCCAGCCGTATGCGGTGTTTGACACACTGTATCCGCCCTTGGCAAATTTGTTCTTTTATGCCCTGTTTTTACTGGTGCCTGCTTCGGTATCTGATAACTGGACCTATGACTTTGAGGCGTCCGTTGCCATGCGCGGCACAGAAACTGATTTACGCACAACACAGTCGTGCTTTTTGCTATACGTCTTTTTTGTGGTGCTGGCGGTTCTTTTGCTGGCGGTTTTGCTCCGTGACGTGATGCAAAATGCCCAGTGGGCCAGGGCCAGTACGTTTTTTGCCTTGTTCAGCTTTGGTGTGCTTAATGCGGTAGACCGCGGCAATATTATTTTGCTGGCGGCGGGGCTTTCGCTTTTTTTCGTCATGTATCACCGTTCAAAGCGCGCATGGGTGCGGGAACTGGCATTGGTTGCACTGGCAGTAGCAGCCGGACTTAAAATTTATCCCGCATTCTTAGGTGTTATGCTTTTAAGAAACCGGGATTTCAAAGCAGCAATCCGCACGGTGTTTTATGGCATTGCAGCGTTGGTGCTCCCGGTGTTTGCCTTCCAGGAGGGCGTGTACGGCTTGCAGCTTTGGCTGAAGATTTTGTTCTCTTTTGGAAGTAAAAGTAAAACACCTTGGGCAGGCAATGGCATCAACAGCATGTTCGCACATGGGGCGCATCTGGTGGACCTGATTGCCGGAACCAGCAATGCAACGGTATCTTTTTTTGCAGCAGCCTTTGCTGTGGCGGCGGTACTGGTTGTGTGTGCTCTGCTCTGCCGCCAGGAATGGCAGGCGTTGCTGCTGATTACCGTGGCTATGATGTACCAAAGCCAGGGCAACTATATTTACTGCATGGCGCTGATTCCGCTGGCGTATTTTCTTGCACAGGAAAAGGTGATGACACGTCAAAATATATTGCCTTTTGCGGTTTTGATGGTATTTAATCTGCCGCTTCCAATCTTTGAAGAACGTAACTCTTATATTCGCAACACCATTGTACAGTTGGCAATACTGACAGCTATCATCTGGGGCGTTGTACAGGCAGTAAATTGTGTGTTGGCAGCGCTGAAAACCAAAAAGCCTGAACAATCAAAACTAGATAAAAAAGCTGCGCGCAGCACGCTGGTTACTTTCGGCGCTTCACTGGGGGCATTGGCAGTTTCCCTTGCCGTTTTCTATGGCGTGTGGGTGCTGTATAATGCGCCGTCTATTACCATGCAGCTGGGGGATGGCATTTATAACACAGAATATTATACTCCTGAAAACTCCAACAAAGAGCTGCCGTTTTACTGGTGCAAGAAAAGTGCGGAGATCAAACTGGTAAACCCGCAGCTGAATACGGAAAGGTACACCTTTACCTTTACAGTGGGGGATTATTTCTTTGATATTTCTGACCGCCCCAGCATTACCATTACCTTCGGTGACAGTAGCCAGACCTTTGTGGTCAGCCAGGAAAACATGAAAATCCGCTATACTGCGGATATTCCTTTTGGTGAAAGTACAATCGATATTAGCTACAGCGGCAAGCGGGTCGATGCCCCGCAGGATTCCAGAACTTTGTATTTTGTAATGGTTCAGCCGCAGCTTGAACGGATTAAATAAAAGGAGGCCCCTCAATGAAACAGCGTCTGGCCGATTATGTGGCCGATTTTCTTGCGGCGCACGGCGTTACGGATGTGTTCAGCGTGGTGGGCGGCGGCGCCATGCATCTGAATGATGCACTGGGCCACCACCCGGCGCTGCATGTTACCTATAACCATCACGAGCAGGCAAGTGCCATTGCGGCGGAAGCATATGCCCGTATTGATAACAAAATTGCCGCCCTGTGCGTTACCACCGGCCCCGGCGGCACCAACGCCCTGACCGGTGTGGTGGGCGGCTGGCTGGATTCTATCCCTATGTTCGTGATCTCCGGCCAGGTTCGGTACGATACCACGGCCCGCTATGCCGCGCAGTTTACCGATGGCCTGCCCCTGCGCGCGGTGGGCGACCAGGAATACGATATCACCAAATCTGTTGCCCCCATGACCAAATACGCCACCATGCTGGAAGACCCGAACCAGATCCGCTATGTGCTGGAAAAAGCCTGGCACCTGGCAACCACCGGCCGCCCCGGCCCGGTGTGGATCGATATCCCGGTCAACTATCAGGGCGGCTACATTGAAACCGACAGCCTGCCCGGCTATGACCCGGCGCAGGACGATGCCCGGCTGCCGCCCCCGGTGGACGATGCCACCGTGCAGATGGTGCTGGAAAAGATCCGCCACGCCAAGCGCCCGGTGTTCCACGCCGGGTACGGTATCCGGCTTTCCGGCGGGTACGCAGCGTTCCGCGCCGTGGCGGAAAAGTTGAACATCCCCATTGTGACCTACTGGAACGCCGTGGACCTGATCGAGGACGAAAACCCGCTTTACTGCGGTCGTGCCGGCAATATGGGCGACCGCCCTGGCAACTGGGCCATCCAGAACGCAGACCTGATTCTGGCTGTGGGCACCCGCATTTCCATCCGCCAGGTGGGCTATAACTGGAAAACCTGGGCCCGCGCGGCGGAAGTCATCATGGTGGATATTGACCGCGCCGAGATGAAAAAGCACACCCTGCATGTGGAGCACCCCGTGTGGGCGGATGCCAAGGACTTTCTGCAAAAGCTGGATGCCGCCGCAGCGCCGCTGACCCCTGTCAGCCAGGCAGCGGACTGGCTGGCAACCTGCCAGCGATGGAAAAAAGATTACCCCGCCGTGCTGCCGCGCCAGTGGGAAGAAAACGGCACCACCGCCAATGTGTACGCCTTTGTGCGCTACCTCAGTTCCCGCCTGCCGGAAAACAGCCTGACCGCAGTTTCCAACGGCGCCTGCTGCGTGGTGGGCAATCAGGCGTATGTCATCCAAAAAGGCAGCCGCATGGCCAACAACAGCGCCATTGCCAGCATGGGTTACGGCCTGCCCGCCGCCATTGGCACTTGCATTGCAGGCGGCCGCCGTACCACCATCTGCCTGGAAGGCGATGGCTCTATCATGATGAACCTGCAGGAATTGCAGACCATCCTGACAAATAAGCTGCCGATCAAGATTTTCCTCATCAACAATAACGGCTACCACTCCATCCGCCTGACCCAGAACAACCTGTTCAAAGACCATTGCAAGATCGGCATTGGGCCGGAGAGCGGGGATCTGTCCTTCCCGGAGTTCCGCAAAATTGCCGAAGCGTTCGGCTACCCGTATTCCTGCGCACATTCCAACGCTGAGATGAAACAGGTGGTGGATGCCGCCCTTGCCGCAGAAGGCCCGACTTTCTGCGAGATCTTTACCGATACCCAGCAGGTCTGGGAGCCGAAGAGCGCCACCAAGCGCCTGCCGGACGGTACACTGGTCAGCCCGCCGCTTGAGGACCTGGCACCGTTCCTGCCGCGGGAAGAGCTGGAAAAGCAGATGTTTATCCCCCTGGTGCCGGAGCAATGAATGATGATAGAACGTAACATTAAAACCGTAATCGTAACCGGCCCCACCGGGGCCGTGGGCACAGCATTGTGCAGCCGGCTGCTGCAGGCCGGGTGTACCGTGGTGGCGGTCTGCCGCCCCGGCAGCCCGCGGGCCGTAGCGCTGCCCAAGGATGCAAACCTGTATGTAGTTGCCTGCGATGCCGCCAACCTGGCGGATTTGCCGCAGTGCATGGCCGCAGCCGGGCTGCCCGTGCAGGCGGATGCCTTTTTCCATCTGGCGTGGGCGCACACCATTGGCGCGGGCCGCAATGATATGCCGGCTCAGATTGAGAATATCCGCTATACCATTGATGCCGTGCGCACCGCGGCGGCAATGGGCTGCCGTGTGTTTGTTGGTACCGGCAGCCAGGCAGAGTATGGCCGTGTGGACGGTGTTCTGCGGGCCGATACCCCCACAAACCCCGAAAACGGGTACGGCATGGCCAAGCTGTGTGCAGGCCAGATGAGCCGTACCGAGGCCGCCGCCCTGGGCATGGACCATGTGTGGGCGCGTATCCTTTCGGTTTACGGCCCGCATGACGGCCCCAACACGATGATCTCCGCCACCATCCAAAAACTGCTGGCCGGGCAGTGCCCGGACCTGACGGCAGGGGAGCAGAAGTGGGATTATCTTTACTCCGCCGATGCTGCGGATGCACTGTACCGCATGGCCTGCCATGGCCGCAGCGGTGCCGTGTACCCGGTGGGCAGCGGCACCGCCCGCCCCCTGCGGGAATATATTGAGACCCTGCGTGATGCCATCGACCTGGCCCTGCCGCTTGGCCTGGGCAAAATCCCTTACGGGCCGCAGCAGGTCATGTTTTTGCAGGCGGATATCACCCAGCTTGCGGCGGATACCGGCTTTGCGCCGCGCACCGCCTTTGCCGATGGCATCCGCGCCACCATTGCGTGGGCAAAAACGCAAAAGCAAACCAATTAAGCCAATAAGAAATAACCCCGTCCGTGCGGGCAGGACCCGCATGGACGAACAGGAGCCAGACAGTATTTATGCAGTTGACCTACCAAAAGTTAAAGCCGTTTGCCTTATCCTATCTCACCGCGCCGCTGGCGGTGTTTTTTGCGGGGTATCTCCGCGCACCGTTTGCCGTTGCGGGCCTGGCCGTGCTGGCCTTTGCCTGGTGGTATGCCGTGTGCAAAACGCCGCAGGTTAAGCAAGTGGGGCAAGAAGAGCAGGGCATTACGCTTTCGGTGCCAAAGCTGGTGCTGCTGTTTGCCCTGATGCTGTTGTGGGGCTACCTGGGCGGTCAGACGGGCTTTTTTTACCAGAACTCGGACTGGGGTTACCGCAACGCCATTTACCGGGATCTGATCATAAACAGCTGGCCGGTGTATTACCCGCAAAAGGATACGGCGCTGGTGTATTATATCGGGCACTGGCTGGTCCCGGCGGCGCTGACCAAACCGGTATACGCCCTGTTTGGGCTGGATGCCGCATGGATGTTCGCCCGTATGGCCCTTTGGGGGTGGACGGCGCTGGGAACCTATCTGGCGGCGCTGAATTTGTTGGTCTACCTGTGTGCCGATACCGGCAAAAAGCAGGGGATCGGCCTGCTGTTTTTGATTTTCTTCAGCGGCATGGATATTCTGGGCGCGCTGTACAGCAGCCGACTGCCGGACCTGCTGGCCTATGACGCTATGCACCTGGAATGGTGGACGAATGATTTCCAGTTCAGCTCCTTGACGACCTGCCTGTTCTGGGTGTTCAACCAGACAGTGGGGGCATGGCTGGCAACCGTCTGCTTTTTGCAGGAGAAAGACTGCCGCAACTACCTGCTGCTGGGCACGGCCTGCCTGATGTGCGGCCCCTTCCCATTTGTGGGGCTGGTTATTTTTATGGTGGTGCGCGGCATTGTTCTGCTGGCACAGCGTCAAAAAGGCGTGCTGCAATCGGCGTTCTCCCCGGCCAATGTGCTGGTGCTGGTTGTGGTGCTCAGCATTACGGCCAGTTATTTTTTGGCCAATAACGCCTTTGGCTACAGCGTTCTGGGCGAAACTGTCGCCGGGAACCAGGCAGCGCAGCAGACTTTTGGCCAAAACGTTCTGACCAGCCTGCAAAAAGGCATGCTGGTATTTTACCTGCTGGATGCCGGCATCTATCTGCTGCTGCTCTGGCGGCAGAACCGCCGCAGCTGGCTGTTTTATACCTGCGCCGTGTCGCTCTTCATCATTCCGTTCTTTAAGGTGGGACAGGGGTGCGATTTCTGCATGCGGGTGTCCATCCCGGCTATCTTTATCCTGATGACCCTCTGTGCCCGATACTTTATCGCCTTGGTGGGCACCAAATGGCGGGACGGTACGCTTGCACAGCATGCCGTGACCATTCTGCTGGCGGCAACGCTGCTGATCGGTGCCTGCACCCCGGCCATGGAAATTTACCGCGGCATCTGCCACATTGCCAAAGAGGGGACTTTCCGCCTGGAAAACGAGGAGCCCTACACCCTGGCGGACCGCCCTGTAAGCCTGAACTTTGAAACGCAAAACTGCGAAAATAAATTGTTCTTTACCTATTTTGCAAAATAGTGTATAGTGATAAGGGTCTGCCCGGCTATTGCGGCAGTGGGCCAAAGACTAAACTTAAAGGAATGAAACCTGCATGAGCGAGAAGAAAAAAGTCATCTCTGTTATGATCCCTACCTATAACGAGGAGGAGAACGCCCGCCCCATCTATGAGGCGGTGCGGGATGAGATTCGGAAGGACTGCCCGGATTATGACTATGAGATTCTTTTTATTGATAATAAAAGCCAGGATCGTACCCGCCGGATCATTACGGACATCTGCGCGCAGGACCCCAAGGTCAAAGCCATTTTTAACAGCAAGAACTTTGGTCAGTTCAACAGCCCCTATTACGGTATGATCCATACCACAGGGGACTGCACCATTACCATCTGCGCGGACTTCCAGGACCCGGTGGAGATGATTCCAAAGTTTGTGGCTGAATGGGAAAAAGGCTACAAAATTGTAATCGGCAAAAAGACCACCAGCCAGGAAAACCCTGTCATGTACTTTTTGCGGGACTGTTACTACAAAACCATCAAAAAGATGAGCAATGTGGAAATGATCGAGCAGTTTACCGGGTTTGGCCTGTACGATAAAAGCTTTATCCAGACCCTGCGTGATTTGCACGACCCCACCCCGTTTTTGCGCGGGATTGTGGCGGAGCTTGGCCCCGAGCGCAAGGAGATTGAATACACCCAGCCCAAGCGCCGGGCAGGCAAGACCCACAACAACTGGTACAGCCTGTTTGATGCCGCCATGCTCAGCTTTACCAGCTACACCAAGATTGGGATGCGGATGGCGGAGTTCTTCGGCTTTTTCTGCGCGGCGGTCAGCTTTATCCTGGGGCTTGTGTTCCTGGTGGCAAAGCTGATCCACTGGAATACCTTTGCTGCGGGTTATGCCCCGATGATTATTGCTGTGTTCTTTGTGGGTGGTGTGCAGCTGACCTTTCTGGGATTTTTGGGCGAGTACATCATGGCAATGAACGCCCGTATTATGGACCGCCCCCTGGTGGTGGAAGAAAAGCGGCTGAATTTTGAACCCGAAACGCCGGAAAGTGATACTACCCGTGCCCAGTAAGACCGAGTGGTTATAATAGATTGCGAGTTGACAGTAAAACAATGATTCCTTTTAATATTCCCCCGCAGGTTGGTACAGAGCTGGACTATATGCGCCAGGCCATGGCCAACAATAAGATCTGCGGCGATGGCCCTTTTACCCGCCGCTGTGATGAATGGATGGAACAGCGGTTCCATGCGGGCAAGGTGCTGCTGACCACCAGCGGTACCACCGCGCTGGAAATGGCTGCCCTGCTGTGCGGCATCCAGCCCGGTGATGAGGTAATCCTGCCCAGCTACACATTTTCTTCCACGGCAACGGCCTTTGTTTTAGCTGGGGCCAAGCTGGTGTTTGTGGATATCCGCCCGGACACCATGAACATTGATGAAGCAAAAATTGAACCCGCCATTACCGAAAAAACCAAAGTCATCTGCGTGATGCACTATGCCGGTGTGGCCTGCGATATGGATACCATCATGCAGATTGCGCGCCGCCATAACCTGAAGGTGGTGGAAGATGCCGCCCAGGGAGTGATGGCCAGTTATAAGGGCAGGGCACTGGGCACCATCGGTGATTTTGGCTGCTACTCTTTCCATGAGACGAAGAACTTCTCAATGGGGGAGGGGGGTGCGCTGGTCATCAATGACCCCGAAACCGTGACCAAGGCCGAAATCCTGCGGGAAAAGGGTACCAACCGCGCCAGTTTTCTGCGCGGCCAGGTAGATAAATATACCTGGGTTTCTTATGGCTCCAGCTACCTGCCCAGTGATCTGAATGCCGCTTACCTGTGGGCACAGCTGGAACAGGCCGATACCATCAATACAGACCGTACCAACAGCTGGGATTATTACGCACAGGAGCTGGCACCGCTGGCTGAAGCAGGCCTATTGGAGCTGCCCACCGTGCCGGAAGGCTGTGTGCATAACGGGCATTTGTTCTATGTCAAGCTGCGGGACCTGGAACAGCGCACCGCGTTCATTGCTTATTTGAAAGCCCACGGTGTGGCATCGTCTTTCCATTATGTGCCGCTGCACAGCGCCCCGGCGGGCATCCAATACGGCCGCTTTGCCGGTGTGGATGAATACACCACAAAGGAAAGCAACCGCCTGACCCGCCTGCCGCTGTACTATGGTCTGACCGAAGCCGACCGCGCAGCTGTGGTGCAGGTGGTCAAAGACTTTTTTGCACAGAAATAACATGCCCAGTGCATGAAATCAGCAATATAACAAAAATCCGTATCCCGAATGCCAAGCAGGGCAGGAGGATACGGATTTTTCTGTTTGTTCTTTTAAAATTAAGGCAACACCGCACAATTCCCGCCTTACGGCTTAAGCACCGCTTCGGCGGCTGCGGCACGGCATCTGCGTTGCCAAAATGCTCGATAATGTCGGGTTGCGGTACCCGCATCGTGCTTCGGGGGAAAAAGCCCCTCGCACTCTGCGACCGCTGCCCCTGCTTCGGTTCGCTGTTTCCGCCACTGGCGGCGCTCACCTTTGCAGCATCCAGTATTATCTGCGCTTTTGGCTTAGCATCTGCCGCACCTCGCTCGCCGTATCGGCACTTAGAATTGTGCGGTGTTGCCCAAGGTTTCTACAGGGGAATAATGCCGTTCACTTTCCCCACCCGCTGCTTTGCACCATGGTTTCATCGCTCAGCATCCACAGGGCTTCCACATCGTTCAGCTGCTCGATCAAAGCCTGCCCTTTTTCTACCGGCATGCAGAACACACCGGTGGAAAGCGCATCCCCCAGGCCGCTGTCACTGCTTACAATGGCAACGCTGTTCATGTAGCGGGCAGGCTGCAGGGTGGTCAGGTCGATCAGGTGGTGGTAGCGTACACCGTCCACGGTAAAGTAACGCTGGTAGTCCCCGCTGATCACAAGGCTTTGCCCCGGCTGCAGCTCCACGGTATCCACATAGCGTGCGGTGGCGTATTGGCCGTCCTGATCCGGCCAGGGGTTATCGACCCCGGCAACCCAGGGCCCGCTGTTGGGCTTGGTGCCAATGGCGCGCACATTGCCACCCACGTTCAACAGGGCGCTGGTCAGGCCGCGGGCTTCGGCTGCCTGGGCGCATTGCTCCACCGCATAGCCTTTGCCAATGCTGCCAACGTCCAGCTGCAATTCCGGGTCTGCAAAATACACCGTCCCGGTATTCTGGTTCAAAATCAAATCATCCATATTGCAGTGGGCAGCCGCAGCCTGCAGGTCGGCGGTTTTGGGCAGGATATCGGCGCTTACCTCGGCTCCATCGCCCGCGGCGGTGCGGGCATCGTGCCAGTAGCGCAGCACCGCCCCGGCAGCGGCATTGCAGGCGCCGTCCGTTGCCTGGTACATCTCCTGCGCGAAGGTCAGCAGGTTCATAATCTCATCCCCAACGGCAACGGGGGCAGCGGCGGCTCCGGCGTTTACATCCGCCAGGTTGGTCATGCCGTCATAGTGGTTGTAAATATCATACAGCTGGTTATACCGCAGCAGGTCTGCATGCAGGGCGGTCATCTGGGTGTTCCAGTCGGCTTCACTGTCGGCATAGCCGCTGATGACAGTAACGGTGTCAAACACATCCCACCAAGTTACGCTGTAGCGCTGGGGGCTGGTGGTTCCAGTTGCCGCACAGCCGCTCAGCAGCAGGCAGAGCGCCAGCACCGCACAGGTCAGGCGGCGCTTCATGCCTGGCCTCCTACGTGTTCATGCTCGCGGTTCAGTTCGGCCAGCAGGGCAGCAAGGGTCCAGCCGCGGCTGGTGGGGGTTACCATGGCGCGCAGCGGGATCACCGCCCCGCCGCGGCGCACTTCATCCACAAACTGGCCCAGATCGCCGTTGTCATGCCGCAGCCCGCTCACAATCATGGCCGGGCGCTCTGGTACATCCGGGGCGGGGGCGGCTTCACCGCCAGTGTGCCGCCCGGTGCAAAGGGCTTCCATGGTGGTGCCCAGGTCGGCGGCGGTCAAAAGGCGGACTTTCAGGCGGCTCAGGCGTGCAGCGTGTTCCACCGCGGCGTGCTCGGCACTGCCGGGGGCAACCTGCCACAGCAGCACACAGCGCGGTTCCTGCTGGATTCTGGCTTTCATAACAATACCTCGTTATGCCTGCCCGCAGCCGGGCAGGCAGCAATCATAAAATCAAAATGTGCGGCGCAGGGGTCAGCCCCGCGCCGCACGGTGGAAAAGGTTCAATTACAGGTCAGGGTGATACTCTTTGCAGGTGCATTTTTTCCATTTCAGGCCGCTGCCGCAGGGGCAGGGATCGTTGCGGCCAATCTTGGTCACGCGCACAGGGGTGGCACCCTTGGCACCAGCCTGAGCCGGTGCGCCTTCGCCGGTGGGCTTGGCAACCTGTTCGCGTTTCGGCTCCTGGTTCTGCTGGCGCACTTCAATGGTCAGCAGCATGTGTACGGCATCCTCGCGGATGGTGGCGATCATCTCGTCAAACATGGCAAAGCCTTCAATGCGGTATTCCACAATGGGGTCGCGTTGGCCGTAACCGCGCAGGCTCATGCCCTGCTTCAGCTGGTCCATGTTGTCAATGTGTTCCATCCACTTGGAGTCAACATTGCGCAGCAGGCAGATACGCTCCAGTTCGCGCATCATGGGGGCACCGTACTTCTGCTCCTTGCTTTCCAGAATGCTCATGCCGCGCTCATACAGCACCTTGGCAACATCCTCGCGCTTCAGATCATTCAGCTGCTCGGCAGTGTAGTTAAAATCAGTGGGCAGGCACAGCCAGTTCAGGTAGTGGCGGCGCAGGGCGGCAAAATCCCAATCGTCGGCGGTTTCGCCGCTCAGGAAGGACTCGCAGGTCTCGTCGATGGACTGCTTCATCATCTCGTGCAGCTTGTCGGAGATATCCTCGCCGTCCAGCACCATCTGACGCTGCTTGTAGATGATCTCGCGCTGCTGGTTCATGACATCGTCATACTGCAGCACCTGCTTACGGATGGCAAAGTTGGAAGCTTCCAGCTTTTTCTGGGCGCTCTCGATCGTGTTGGTGATCAGCTTGTTCTCGATGGGCATGTCCTCATCCAGGCCCAGGGTATCCATCAGGCTCTGCACGCGCTCACCGCCGAAAATGCGCATCAGGTCATCTTCCAGGCTCAGGAAGAAACGGGATGCACCGGGGTCGCCCTGACGGCCGGCACGGCCGCGCAGCTGGTTATCAATACGGCGGCTTTCGTGGCGTTCAGTGCCAATGATGAACAGGCCGCCAGCTTCGCGCACAGCCTCGGCTTCGCGCTTGACTTCCGGTTCATATTCTGCAACCAGCTCGTCAAAGCGCTTGCGGGCAGCCAGAATATCAGCATCCTGGGTGTCGGCATGGCCGTCGCACTCGGTCATCAGCATTTCAACTTTTGCTTCATAGGCTGTATCCGGGGCAGGGGGGATGGGCAGGCCCTGTGCCTTGGCGCGGGCTTTGGCGTGCTCGTATTCGTCCTTCAGCACTTCCAGGTCGGCATTCATCTGGCGGGTCAGCTCTTTGCGCAGGGTGGCCTTTGCCATATAGGTCACGTTGCCGCCCAGCATGATATCGGTGCCGCGGCCAGCCATATTGGTGGCGATGGTCACAGCGCCCTGCTTACCGGCCTGTGCAACGATTTCGGCTTCGCGCTCATGCTGCTTTGCGTTCAGCACATTGTGCTCAATGCCGCGCTTTTTCAGCAGCTTGGAAAGCGCCTCGCTCTTTTCCACGCTGACGGTACCAACCAGAACGGGCTGGCCCTTGGCGTGGCATTCGGCAACCTGCTCGATCACGGCATTATACTTGCCGTTGATGGTCTTGTACACGCTGTCCGGCAGGTCCTTGCGGGCGCGGGGCTTGTTGGTGGGGATGGATACGATCTGCAAGCCGTAAATTTCGCTGAACTCGTCCGCTTCGGTGGAAGCCGTACCGGTCATGCCGCCCAGCTTTTTGTACATGCGGAAATAGTTCTGGAAGGTGATGCTGGCCAAAGTCTTGCTCTCAGCAGCAACGGTCACGCCTTCCTTGGCTTCAATGGCCTGGTGCAGACCGTCATTGAAGCGGCGGCCATACATCAGACGGCCGGTGAATTCATCAACGATGATGACCTCGCCGTCTTTCACGATATAGTCGGTATCGCGGTGCATCACACCGCGGGCCTTGATGGCACCGTCAATATAGTGGCGCAGGGTCATGTTGTCGGCATCGGCCAGGTTCTCAACATTGAACCATGCTTCGGCTTTCTTAACGCCGCTTTCGGTCAGGGTGCAGGTCTTGTGCTTTTCGTCCACAACGTAATCACCGTCAACCTGTTCATCGGCTTCCACTTTGTCGTCCAGTTCAACGATGACAGACTTTTTCAGCGTTTTGGCAAAGTCGTCCGCGCGCTTGTACATCACGCTGGAATCTTCGCCCTTGCCGGAGATGATCAGCGGGGTACGGGCTTCATCAATCAGGATGGAGTCCACCTCGTCCACGATGGCGTAAGCATGGCCGCGCTGCACCATGCTGGCCTTGTAAACCACCATGTTGTCACGCAGGTAGTCAAAGCCAAACTCGTTGTTGGTGCCGTAAGTAACATCCGCCAGGTAAGCCTTGCGGCGGTCCTGCGGCTGTACGTCATGGATAACCAGGCCGACCGTCAAGCCAAGAAAGCGGTAAACCTTGCCCATCCATTCGCTGTCGCGCTTGGCCAGGTAATCGTTGACGGTAACAACATGCACGCCTTCGCCGGTCAGGGCATTCAGGTAAACGGGCATGGTGGCCACCAGGGTCTTGCCTTCACCGGTCTGCATCTCGGCAATGCAGGAACGATGAAGCACAATGCCGCCGATGATCTGCACCGGGTAGGGCTTCAGGCCCAGCACACGCCAGTCCGCTTCGCGGCAGACGGCGAACGCTTCGGGCAGGATATCGTCAAGGCTGGCCCCGTTTTTCAGCTTTTCTTTCAGGTATGGGGTTTTGGCCTGCAATTCTTCGTCAGTAAGTTTCTGCATTTCGGGCTCAAGTTCCAGCACCTTGTTAGCAATGGGTTTGATGCGCTTGAGCTCTTTGTCGGAAAAATTACCGAACAGTTTTTCCATAAAAGACATAAGTAAACACCTGTATTTCTGCCGCATGGCGGCGAATGGATCAGCAGGGGAACCCCTGTTGGATACAATGCTATACTTTAATATAATACACCCGCGCAGGGTACTGTGTCAAACCTGCGCGGGTGTAAAATGCAAATATTAAACTGTTTCAGCGGCTTTTGTTGAAACTTGGCCGGTTATCATGCGCTTGCAGCGCTTTTGGCCTGCTTTTCGTTGCTGATGAACAGCAGCACCAGCATCAAAAAGATGCAAACAAAGCCGATGGCGTCCCACATGGTAAAGGGGGAACCGAGCACCAGCGTGCTGATGATGGCCGCCGTAACCGGTTCCGCAAAGCTGAACAGGCTGGATTTCTGCGGCCCAATGTACTTGACGCCGCTCATGTAACAGCTGAACGCCAGCACGTTGCCGATGAGCACGACCGCCGCAATACCGGCAATGCCGGCCGCGTTGGGTACGTAGTTCATCCGCCACGGGCGGAACACCAGCGCAAAGAAGGTGCCGCCCATCAGGAATGCCCAACCCTGTAGCATGGGTGTGGGGTACTGTTTTTGCAGGTTTTGGGGCCATATGGTGTAAATAACAACGCAGAACGCGCTGATAATACCAACGACCAGCGCAGCGGGCGAAACCGCCATGTTGGTCAGGCTGCCGTGGGTGGTCAGCATAAATACACCACCCAGCGCCAGCACAATGGAGAACACCTCAAACAGCCGCGGCGCACGCTTTTGCTGGATGCAGACCACCAGCAGAATCAGCACGGGGGAAAGATCCTGCAAAATGGTGCCCACACCGGCGCTGGAAAGCTGGATGGTCAAAAAGTAGGTGAACTGGCAAAAGCTGACGCCAGCCAGGCCATAGATCACAAGGTCGCGCGCGTTGCGCCAGCTGCGCCAGGGGTTCACCAGTTGGCGCCAATTGCGCACACCGTAATAGATGCACAGAATCACACCGGCCAAAAACAGCCGGATGGGCACCAGCCAGGTGGAATCCATGCCCTGGCGGGTAAACAGATACTGCCCCACGCAGCCGGAAACACCCCAGCACATGCCGCCGAACATTGTCAGCAGAGCGCCTTTTACGCTATCCGTCATTCGTTATGATCTCCTATCCCAAAACTTGTTACAGTTCGTTCAGGCAATACTGCGCAGCGGCCAAAACATCCGGCACAACGGGGGCACCGGTGGCACGCAGCTGCTGTGCGCTCTGATGCCCAGCGGTTTGCAGCACACACCGCACGCCCAGTGCCTGGGCAACCTCAAAATCGTGGACAGAATCCCCGATCATAATAGCCTGCGCCGGTACGGCACCGCGCTGCTTCAGTTCAGTCAGATAAGCCAGGCCGACTTCCACTTTGCTGCGGGCGTAAATATTATCCAACCCCAGCAGGCGGTCAAAGTAGGGGCGCACTCCGCGCTCCGTGACCTGCTGTTCCAAAACCGGCAAGTTGGAAGCCGAAAGAATGACCTGCCGCACCCCGGCACCTTTCAAAAGGGAAAGAGCGGGCACAGCACTTTCTGCCAGCGGGCAGGCCCCGGCGCGGGCCAGGTAATCCTGCATGTAATCATCGGCAAGCTCTTTGTAGGAGTTTTTGGAAAAATCGAACCCTGCGCGAATATAATAATCTTCAATCGGAAAGCCAAAAATCTCACGGTACTGGGCAAGGCTGTATTGCTGCGGGTAATGATAGATGCGGAGCAGACGGTTGAGCGCGTCCACACAAAGGGCAACATCATCCAGCAGGGTGCCGTTCCAGTCCCATAAAACAAGGCTCGGTTTCATGGCAGCTCCTTTTAATGAATACAGGGAAAGCGGTTATTGTTCTGCAAAAATTTTGTTCAGGGATTCGTTGCTCTCGATCAGCTTGACCAGGGCAACACCCAGCACACAGCAACTGATGATCTCACCAACGCCAACAGCAACGGCGTTGAATACCGCCATGGTGGCCGTGGGGGCAGAATCCGAGAAGAACACAGTGATTTCAAACGCGCCAACGATCAGTGCATTGGCGATAACAGGAGGGAAAGACGCCGGAATTGCTAGCCCTTTCCAGCGCACATTGCGCAGGGCATAGGTGGCAAGGCAGGCAATCAGGGTGGCGGCGGTGCCAAACACCACATCCACCATGGTGGAACCCAGCAGGTTTGCCAGCAGGCAGCCCAGGGTAACGCCCACAATGTATTCGGCCCCAAACACCGGCAGCAGGCAGAATGCTTCGGCCACGCGCACCTGTACCGCGCCGTAAGAGAACGGCTGCAATACCAGGCAAAGCACGGTGTAAACTGCGGCGATCATGGCGCAGCGTACCAGGGTTTGATCGGACAGTTTGTTTTTGCTAGTAGACATAAAATTACACTCCGGCGGATAGATTTTGACCGCGCCCAAGACCGCCAGGCTTGGGTGGGTTTGCGCCTGAAAACCAGGCGGAGCCTAAAATCCTAAGTTGCTCAACAAATTGTTATTATAACAAATGAAAATGGGGGATACAAGGGGGAAAGGGGCATAATATTGCAGCAAAAGAGCAAAATACTGCCTTTGCAGACAAAAAATCCCGCACCGGGCGGGCTGCCGGTGCGGGGGAAAATGATAGAGAGGTTTGTTACCAGGGCGCGTTATCCAGCGGGCAGTGCATGTCTGTGCGGGCGGCGCGCATTTCCACATAGCAGCCGCACTGCATGCAGGTCCCGGCGTTAAGGCTGGGGCAGGTGCGGCAGTGTTCCAGCCGGGCAGTGTATTCCGCATCCGGGGTGCGCACACGGCGGGGCATGGTGGCGCGGTAGCGCACCACGCTGGCGTAATAGTCGTTTTCGTCCGCCATATCCTGCAATAAGCAGCGGCGGCAGCGCTTGGGCTGGGCTTCCATTACTGGTTCACCACAAAAGCGGCTACGCTGCACGGCGGCAGGGTGGCGGTAAAGCCGTCCGCCGTCAGGCTGGTGTTCAGTTCCGCGGGGACAACCTGCTCCGGCGCGGCAAAGGTGTTGTGGGCGGCGGGGGCACCGGCCAGCACGCGGGCTGTTACACCGGTGGGCTTGGCCCCGCCCAGCATGCAGGTAACAGGGATAGCTGCCGTATCGTTCAGGTTGGCCGCAGTGACCAGAATACTGCCGTCTGCCTGCTGGCTGGCACTGACATGCAGATCGGGCACCGCCTGGTCATCGTGGTTCAGCAGGGTGGTCTCCGCATAGCTTTCCAGCTGCTTGGCACCCTGATGGCCCTTGTACATTTCAAATATATGATAGGTCGGGGTCAGCACCATCTTGCTGCCTTCGGTCAGGATCATGGCCTGCAGCACGTTGACCATCTGGGCAATGTTGGCCATGCAGATGGTATCACAGTGGTTGTTGAAGATATTCAGGTTGATGGCCGCCACCAGCGCATCGCGCATGGTGTTCTGCTGGTAAAGGAAGCCGGGGTTCGTGTCCGGTTCCACATCGTACCAGGTACCCCATTCATCCACGGCCAGGCCCACTTTGCGGTCGCCCTGATACTGCTTGATAATGCGGGTGTGGTTCTCCACCAGTTCTTCCATCTGCAGGGTCTTGTGCAGGGTGGTATAGTATTCCTCATCGGTAAAGTCTGTGGCCGAGCCCTTGTGCTGCCAATCCTCATGGGGCACGGTATAGTAATGCAGTGATACCGCATCTACGGCCTGCCCGGCGCGCTCCATCACGGTTTTGGTCCAGTGGTAATCCGCCACGTTGGCGCCGGATGCGATCTTGAAGATTTTGTGCTCCGGCGAGTAGTTGCGCAGGTAGGTGGAATATTGGCGGCACAAATCGGCATAATACTCGGCACGCATACTGCCGCCGCAGCCCCAGGCTTCATTGCCAATGCCCCAGTATTTTACGTTGAACGGTTCGTCCTGCCCGTTGGCGCGGCGCTCTGATGCCATGGGGGAAATGCCGCCCATGTTGCAGTATTCCACCCAGTCCGAAAATTCCTGCACGGTGCCGCTGCCCACATTGCCGCTGAAATATGCTTCGCAGCCAATCTGGCGGCACAGCTCCATAAATTCATGGGTGCCAAAGCTGTTATCCTCGGTCACGCCGCCCCAGTTGGTGTTTACAATGGTTTTGCGGTTCTCCTTGGGGCCAATGCCGTCGCGCCAGTGATAGGTATCGGCAAAGCAGCCGCCCGGCCAACGCAGCACGGGCACATGCAGGGCTTTCAGCGCGGATACAACATCATTGCGCATGCCGTTGGTGTTGGGAATATCAGAAGCCTGACCGACATAAATGCCCTGATAGATGCAGCGGCCCAGATGCTCCGAAAACTGACCGTAAATGTTGGGGTTGATGGTGCCAACCGAACGGTTGACGTTCACAAAAATACATGCCATAAAAACACCTCACAAAAGTAAAAAAATACC
>ULQD01068840.1_pt1 | contig 34803 bp, 36 predicted proteins | sample 1954121 | NCBI WGS metagenome assembly ULQD01 (sample SAMEA4835646, study PRJEB28245) | human gut metagenome | biome: gut microbiome; material: fecal sample | place: Denmark | collected 2008 | reverse complement strand
TGCCGCTGGAGCAGATCGACGAGATGAGCACTTGGAAGGACGAGCGTCTGAACGAGGCAAAGGAGATCCTTGCCTACGAGCTGACCAGCATGGTCCACGGCAAGGAAGAGGCCGAAAAGGCACAGAAGGCCGCCCGCGCCCTGTTCAGCGGTGCCGCAGATACCGAGCATATGCCCGCCACCCAGTTGACCGAGGCTGACCTGACCGATGGCTCCATCGGCATCCTGACCCTGATGGTCAAGGCCGGTCTGGCCGCTTCCAACGGCGAAGCCCGCCGTCTGGTCGTGCAGGGCGGCGTCCTCGTCGATGGTGAGAAGGTCGCAGCTCCCACCGTCAGCTTCACCGCAGACCAACTGACCAAGGGCATCGTCATCAAGAAGGGCAAGAAGGTCTACCACAAGGTGACCCTGTAACCCCGGAAACTCCAGAAAACCAAACTGCAAAACGCCCCGCTTCCTTCTCACAAATGAGAGGGGAGCGGGGCGTTTGTTGGTTGTATCGATGGATGGAAAAATGATGCTGCTGCTTACAACTCGAAGGCTTTCTTCAGCACATCGTAGGCGGCATCCTCATTCTCCGCGCGGACCAGCAGGGAAATATCCAAGTCGCTGGTGGTGATGAGCAGCACTTCGATGTCTGCCATGGCCAGCGCATTCAGGGCGCGGGCGGCCACGCCGCAGCTGGTGACCATTTCCTCGCCGAAGAGGTTCAGCTTGGAGTAGCCGACGCTGATCAGCGGGGAAGCTTTGGCGTCTTTATCGAGGTTGGCGGCAGAGATGGCCTTCATCACAAGCGGAAGGTCGCTGGAGGAGGCGGTAAAGCTGAAATCAATGGTGGTGCCGTGGGGGGCGCTCTGGCTGATCATATCCACCACAACGCCGGTATCGGCAAAGATCTGCAGATAACGTGCCAGACTGTTGCCCTTGAACTCGACATCCTGAACGCTGATCATCATGAGGCTGGGTTCGATGTTGATCTTCGATACACCGTACATAGTAAACACTCCATTCTGCCCGTAAGGGCTCCAAGTTCCGGCACTTTCACATTTCTGCGATCATGTTACCCATATTGTACAGCCCCGGCTCCTTTTTTGCAAGATAAACGGCGGCATTCACTGCGCCATTCGCAAAAATGCTGCGGGAATAAGCGGTATGCTTGAGGGTGATGACCTCATCCTGCCCGCAGAACAGCACTTCGTGGTCGCCCACGATGCTGCCGCCGCGCACCGAGCTGATGCCGATCTCCTTCGGGTCGCGCTTCTGGCGGACGGAGGAGCGGTCATAGACGTAATGATACTCGCCGTTGTTCTCCTCGTTGATGGCGTCGGCCAGCATCAGAGCCGTGCCGCTGGGTGCATCCAGCTTATTGTGATGGTGCTGCTCCACGATCTCAACGTCATAATCCACGCCGAGGATGGCAGAAGCGCGCTTGCACAGCTCGGACAGCACATTGATGCCCATGGACATATTGGCACTCTTGAACACGGCCACGGTGCGGGAGAGCTGCACGACTTTCAACTGCAGCTCCTCGGACAGGCCGGTGGTGCAGACCACGATGGGCAGCTTGTGGGCTTCGCAATAAGGCAGAGCCTTTTCCACGGCGGCGGGGGAGCTGAAGTCGATGATGACATCGCCCTTGCCCTCCAGCTTCTCCAAGCTGTCGTACACGGGGATGCCGTTCTGCTCGCCGTCCTTCACGTCGATACCGGCCACCACGCGGCAGTCCTCGCGCTTTGCGATCATCTCGCACAGCGCATGGCCCATGCGGCCGCCGATGCCCTGAATGATGATATCCGTCATTTGATTTTACCTCGTTGTTTTGTTCCGCTCATTTTCCGAAAAAGGCCAAATGCCCGGAAGAGCATTCCACCGGGCATTGGACCTGCATTTTATTTAAATTAGACCTTCTGCGGCCAGCGCCTGTTCGATCTTCTCCTTGTGGGCGTCGCTGGGCTCCACCAGCGGCAGACGGCATGCGCCCGCGTTCCAGCCCAGCACGTTCATCGCGTACTTGACCGGGATGGGGTTGACCTCGCAGAAGAGGGCATCGGCCAGCGGCAGCATCTCCAACTGCAGCTGGCAAGCCTTCTTGGTGTCGCCTTCGAACCATGCCTTGCAGCACGCGTGCACCAGTTCCGGCTTGACGTTGGAGACCACACTGATGACGCCCTTGCCGCCCAGAGACAGCAGGGGAACCACCTGATCGTCGTTGCCGGAATAGATGTTCAACTCGTCACCGCAAAGCTGTGCGATCTTCGCCACCTGCGAAATGTTGCCGGAAGCTTCCTTGATGCCGTTGATGAGGGGGTGCTTGCTCAGCTCCAGCGCCGTTTCCGGGGCGATGTTCAGGCCGGTGCGGGAAGGCACATTGTAGACGATGACCGGGATGCCGGCGGCGTCCGCCATGGCGGTGAAGTGTACCACCAGACCTGCCTGTGTGGTCTTGTTGTAGTACGGGGTGACCAGCAGCAGGGCGTCTGCGCCGCACTCGGCAGACTTTGCCGCCAGTGCACAGCCGTGGTCGGTGTCGTTGGAACCGGCACCGGCGATGACCGGAACGCGGTGGTTCACGGTATCGACGGTGAACTTGATGGCAGCCAGCTGCTCCTCATCGGTCATGGTGGAGCACTCGCCGGTGGTGCCGCAGATGACGATGGCATCGGTGCCGCGGGCGATCTGGTCCTCAATGATGCGTCCCAGCTCGTCGAAATTGACGCTGCCATCCTCGTACATCGGGGTGATGATCGCCACGCCCGCGCCGGTAAAGACAGGATTTTTCATAGTGTAAAATCTCCTTTTTGCTGCGTTTCCAAACGCAGATCAATCAAAATAGCCCTTGGCGGCCAGCAGCTCGGCCAGCAGGACAGCGCCGCCCGCCGCACCGCGCAGGGTGTTGTGGCTCATGCAGGCGAACTTGTAGTCAAACAAGGTGTCCTCCCGCAGACGGCCGAGGCAGACGGCCATGCCGTTCTCGGTGTTGCGGTCCAGCTTGGGCTGGGGACGATCGTTTTCGGTGAAGTAGTGCAGGAACTGCTTGGGTGCGCTGGGCAGCTCCAGCTCCTGTGCGGGGCCGCGGAAGCTGGCCCATGCTTCGAGGATCTGCTCCTTGGTGGGCTTCTTGTCAAAGCTCACGAAGACAGCAGCGGTGTGGCCGTCCGAAACAGGGACGCGGAAGCACTGCGCTGTGATGACGGGCTTCTCGGCGTTGACGATCTTGTCGCCCTCGATGTGGCCCCACAGCTTCAGCGGCTCCTGCTCGCTCTTTTCTTCCTCGCCGCCGATGTAGGGGATCACATTGTCGATGATCTCCGGCATCCGGTCGAAGGTCTTGCCCGCGCCGGAAATGGCCTGATAGGTGCAGACCAGCGCCTTGTTGACGCCGAACTCCTTCATCAGAGGGTGCAGGGCGGGAACGTAGCTCTGCAGGCTGCAGTTGGACTTGACTGCGATGAAGCCGCGCTTGGTGCCCAGACGCTTGCGCTGGGCCGGGATGATCTCGATGTGGTCGGCGTTGATCTCCGGCACCACCATCGGCACATCCGGGGTACCGCGGTTTGCGCTGTTGTTGGAGACCACCGGGCACTCTGCCTTGGCGTAAGCCTCTTCCAGCGCCTTGATCTCGGCCTTGGGCATATTGACCGCGCAGAAGATGAAGTCCACCTGAGAGGCGACCTCTTCCACCTTGGAGGCGTCCAGCACGACCATCTTCTTGACGCTTTCGGGCATCGGAGTGGTCATGGCCCAGCGGGAGCCGACGGCTTCCTCATAGGTCTTTCCGGCGCTGCGGCCGGAAGCGGCCAGCGTGGTCAGCTTGAACCAAGGATGATTTTCCAGCAGCGTGACAAAGCGCTGACCGACCATGCCGGTCGCACCGACGATACCAACTTTATATTGTTTTTCCATTTCCAGCACCTTTCCTTTCAAAAAAACAAATTCACACAGAACACGGCTTGCAAACCGGACGCCTATGCAATATAATAGATACTGTTTACACAGATTTTATGATAACATTGATACGGCCTCCGTGTCAATCATCGGAAAGGCAAATGCAAAGCATGTTAAAAAAAGATTTTTGGTACGATTTACCCAAAGAACTCATCGCGCAGGAACCGGCGGACCCTCGTGACTCGGCCCGGCTGATGGTCCTGAGCCAGAAAGACGACAGCATCCAGCACCGCATCTTCCACGACCTGCCGGAATATTTGGAGCCGGGCGACCTGCTGGTCGTCAACAACTCCAAGGTCCTGCCCGCCCGCATCGTGGGCGTTAAGCAGCCTACCGGCGCGGTCTGCGAGCTGCTGCTGCTGCGTCAGGTCAAGGGCGACCAGTGGGAGTGCCTTGCCAAGCCCGGCAAGCGGATGCAGGCCGGCACCAAGGTGAGCTTCGGCGACGGCACCCTGACGGCCGTGGTGGACGAGACGCTGGAAGACGGCAACAAGTTCGTTACATTTTATTATGACACCGAGACGCTTTATGAAAAGCTGGACGAATTTGGCAAAATGCCTCTGCCGCCCTATATCACCAAGCAGCTCGAAGACCAGAGCCAGTATCAGACCGTCTACGCCAAGGAGCTTGGCAGCGCCGCCGCCCCGACGGCCGGTCTGCACTTCACCCCGGAGCTGATGGATGCCATCCGCGCCAAGGGCGTCGGCATCGCTGAAGTGACCCTGCACGTCGGCCTCGGCACCTTCCGCCCCGTGATGGAGGATGAGATCGCCGACCACAAGATGCACAGCGAGTGGTACTCCGTCAGCGAGGAGACCGCCCAGCGCATCCGAGAGACCAAGGCCGCCGGGCACCGCGTCATCGCAGTCGGCACCACGAGCTGCCGCACACTGGAAGCCGTCGCCGCCAAGTACGGCGAGATCAAGGCTTGCAGCGGAAACACCTCCATCTTCCTGTATCCGGGCGTCAAGTTCAACTGCATCGATGGCCTCATCACCAACTTCCACCTGCCCGAAAGCACCCTCATCATGCTCGTTTCCGCCCTCTACGGCTATGAGAAGACCATGGCCGCGTATAAGGTAGCTGTGGAAGAGAAATACCGCTTCTTCAGCTTTGGGGATGCGATGCTCATAGTTTGATACAAAATTCACGCTTTTTGCGATATTTGTATGTAGAAAAAAGTAAAGGCCCGATGGCGATTATGCCGTCGGGTCTTTTGTCATTTCAGGATGAAAGTGTATCAAAAAGCTTTTGAATACGCTGCTTGAAACCTCATCTTGATGAAGAAGCCGCGATAGGATGGCTGCAAAAAGTTGAATCATTCGAAGAAAACCGCTCAATCGAGGAACGATATGGGCACAGATGAAAGCTCTTTGCAAAAAGGCTGGCGTAAATCCAAGCAAGGTTTTTCCTCACAATCTGCGCAAACTGTTCGCGAGAACATTTTATGATATCGAAAAAGATATTGCTAAATTGGCAGATATTTTGGGACACAGCAATATTAACACAACCAGAATTTATATTATGACTACCGGGGTCGAGCACCGTCGAAAAATAGAAAGCCTTGGGCTGGTGTGTTAGATTGGATAATATCTGCGGTATTTCTCTATGATATTTCAAAACATAATCAACATTATGTCGCAAATGAAAAAAAGGATGGCAGTTGCCATCCTAAATGAGTATAGAAACCAAGCCCTTCTGCGCTTCAAATCATCGCGGAAAGGCTGATTTGTAATGCAATAGTACAGAAAGAATCAAGTGCGACTTCTGATTTTTATTGGCATTGCAGTTGTGTTTTATGGTTCAATGTGGTAAAATACCAGATGATGTTCTAACAATCGGCAGAGAATGACATAATGTTGATTATGTCGCAAATGAAAAAGGGAGAGCTCTGACTGTGGAGTTATATGAGCATAACCAAGTAGCATATCAAGAGGCTGATAAAATGCTGAAGACCTATGGTCGCGCTGCGGTCATTCACCCTACCGGCACAGGGAAAAGCTTTATCGCGTTCAAGCTGATTGAAGAGCATCCCGATGCGCAATTCTTGTGGTTGTCCCCGAATGATTATATCTTTGAAAGCCAGCGGCGGAATGTCAGCGGCAATTTCAACAATGTCGTCCATATGACCTATACCCGGCTGATTCGGATGAACGAAGAAGAGCTGAATCTGCTCTGCTCGGAATATATCATTCTGGACGAATTCCATCGGTGTGGGGCGTATTGCTGGGGAACTGGTGTAGAACGGCTGCTGAAAAACTGCCCCCGTGCAAAAGTTCTGGGACTGTCCGCAACGCCGATTCGGTATCTGGATAATTGCCGAAACATGGCGGAAGAACTTTTTACCGTCAAGGGAAAGCTTTGTGTTGCCAGTGAAATGACCTTGGGAGAAGCAATTGTCCGCGGAATCCTGCCAGCACCGCAATATGTGACAACAATGTTTCAGTACCAGCAGGAGCTGCACCGTTACCAGAAGCGGATCAATTGGCAGGTGCCTAATGGCGCGAAAGATATCAGTCAGCGTCAATTGAATGCACTGCGCAGGGCTCTTGGGCAAGCGGATGGACTAGAGAAGATTTTTTCACGTCATCTGAAAAGGAACGGGAAATACATCTTGTTCTGCACGGATTGGGCACAGATGCAAAAAATCAGAGCACAGCTTCCGCAGTGGCTGCGTGGCATTGATGATAGCCCGCAGATCTATTGCCTCTACGCAGGTGAACGGGAAACGGAAGCGGAGTACGAAGAATTCCTGAAAGACCAAAGGAATCATTTGAGACTTTTGCTGTGCATCAACCGGTTGAACGAGGGCGTTCATGTGGCTGATATTGACGGCGTGATTTTGTTTCGCGTGACCTCTTCGCCGATTCTCTACAAACAGCAGATCGGCAGAGCGTTGACCACCGGCAATGGAAAACAGCCGCTTATCTTAGATATTGTCAACAATTTTGACGGCTTGTCCAGTGTTGGCACGATTCGAGCGGAAATGGCTGCTGCCGTTCAGAAATTGCGCAGTGCGGGCAAAGAAAATCTGGTCCGCGTAGACAAATTTCCGATTGAGGAACAGGTGGAGGATAGCGTCCGGCTGGTTCAAGAACTGGAAAACACCTTGAATAATACATGGGATACGTGGTATGCGGAAGCGTGTGCCTATTTTTCTTCTCATGGAAATCTGGCGGTTCCAAGACGGTATGTTACGGAAAGCGGAATGCAGCTTGGTGTTTGGATACAGACCCAGCGGGCTGTTTTCAACGGAAAAGCCAGAGGAAACCTTACCGATGAACAAGTGAATGCGTTGAATGCCATTGGAATGGAATGGGGCAGTGTTCTGGACAGCGCATGGAACGAGACTTGGAAATTGGCAAAGGAATATTACGAGGCCAATGGGAATCTGCTTGTGCCGGATAGCTTTCAAATCGGTGGTATAGATCTAGGAAAGTGGATCGCATACCAGCGCAGCCGAAAGAAGCATGGCCGACTTTCTGCGGAACGCGTTGCGAAACTGAATGAAATTGGCATGGTGTGGGACACAGTTAATTCCAGATGGGAGCAGCGATATGCACAAGCGAAGCGGTATTTTGATAAAAAAGGAAATCTGGATATCCCAAGTTCCTACCGCTGTGAAGACGGCTTCCTGTTGGGGATGTGGGTTGCAAGTCAGAGAAAAGCCAAAACGGGCGCAAATAAATCCAAAAGGTTGACTGCTGAACAAATCGACCGACTTACTGCAATTGGGATGGACTGGGGCGGCACTCAGGAGACTCAGTGGCAAAATGCCTATCGACGGGCAGAAGAATACTACCAACAGAACGGAAATCTGAACATTCCGTATGCTTATTGCACGGTGGATGGCTATCGGCTTGGTCGGTGGCTGGCCCGGCAGAAAAATGCGGGAAGGAAAAGCGGCAATTGTGTCATGACTCCGGAGAGAGTTGCAAAATTAGAGAAGATAGGAATTGTGTGGGATGTTGCAAGATAACCTAAAAAATCGTGTCGCGGCAGTGGTTGTTACTTACAACCGGCTGGAATTCCTAAAGAGGTGTGTGAATTCACTGCATAAACAGACCGTACCGTGCGATATTTTAGTCGTGGATAATGCCAGTACCGATGAAACGGCCCAGTGGCTTGAATCACAGACAGATATTTTTTTTCATAATACGGGGAGCAACCTTGGCGGTGCCGGCGGATTCCATTATGGTATGCGCTGGGCGGTAGAGGCAAATTATGACTATCTGTGGGTCATGGATGACGATTGCTTTCCCAAAACGGATGCCTTAGAGAAGCTTTTGAGTGCAGACTCTCTTTTGAAGGGAGTGTATGGATGGATGAGCAGTGTTGCCCTATGGACGGATGGCCGTGAATGCCGAATGAATCGTCCGAAGGTGAAAAAAAGCTTTTACGAACACATCGAATTACTGCGCGAGGGAGTTCTGCAAGCGGAACAGGCAACATTTGTCTCGCTGTTCCTAAAAAGTGAAACGGTTCGTGAAGTTGGTCTACCAATTGCCGAATATTTCATCTGGGGAGATGACATCGAGTACACCCGGCGAATCGCTGTACGAAGAAATTATCCTTGTTATATCGTTGGGCAAAGCCAAGTGATTCATGCCATGAAAAACAATAACGGTAGCAATCTGGCATTGGATGATATTGAGCGTATCAACCGATATTGGTACGCATACCGGAATGAAAACTATACCTACCGACAGGAAGGCATAAAAGGCATCTGCTATTATCTGGCACGTTGCGGAAAGCACGGAACGCAGATTTTGCTTTCCGCAAAAGACCATCGATTGAAACGCCTCGGTGTGTTGTTCCAAGGGATGATAAACGGGGTTGGCTTTGCCCCAAAGGTGGAATATGTTGCGGGAACACGAAATGATGCGGAATCAACTATAAGAGAGTGAGAGAACAAATTCATGCAAAACAGAGAATATATAAAGACGAAGAAATTGAAAGAGATGCAAGAAAATCCCCGATTTTTGAAGCGTGTGCTGATCGGGATATTTGCGTTTTACTGTGCATTCGTTGTGCTGTTTTACTTTCTGACAGGTGATCAACTGATTTATCGGGAGTCGCGAGGAGAGCAGGAAATGCCAGCAGCGACTGCGGGAACGGTGGAGCTGTATCAGGGCAGCGATGTGACGCAGTACTTTATGACTGGCGTACAGCGTCTGGATTCCGTTTCCGTGCTGTGGGGAACTTATTACCGCGCCAATGCGGGCACTGTTACCGTCGAGCTTCTACGAACCGATACTGGAGAAGTTCTTATGAGCGGCCAATTCGCTGCGGTGGATATCCCGGAGGGTGGCACAACAACCATTTATGCGCAGCAGCCTATAGAGGGCTTGCCGGGTGTTGAGCTGGCACTTCATATTACAGCAGATTCCGCTCCCGGTGAGGCGGTCTCCCCTCTGATGGATGCAGAAAATCCTTCAACCGGCGGTCTTTGGCTGAACGGAGAGCAAACGACCGGTCTCTTGTGTTTCAGCACGGCGGGTACCGATTATATCCGCGCGGGACTGCATTATTGGCAACTGGTGAGTATTGTTGGCGCGGTATTGCTGGCAGTGCTGGTATTTGCATGGAATCGCTACCAGCGCGGCAGACAGGATATTCTGGCCGAAGCAATACTCGCAGTGAAAAAATATCGATTCCTCATCAAACAACTTGTCTCCCGCGATTTCAAAACCAAATATAAGCGCTCTGTACTGGGCGTGTTCTGGAGCTTTTTAAACCCGCTTTTGACGATGATAGTGCAGTATTTCATCTTTTCGACCATCTTCAAGTCGGACATTGAATACTACCCGGCTTATCTGCTCGTTGGTATCGTTTCGTTCAACTTCTTCAACGAAGCCTGTGGCATGGGCCTGATGTCGATCATTGGCAACTCCGGTCTGATTACCAAAGTCTATATGCCGAAGTATATCTATCCGCTTACACGCGTGATGTCCTCGGTGGTCAACTTGGTTATTTCTCTGATCCCACTGATCATGGTTTCTTTGCTTACGGGCGTTCATTTCCGTAAATCGGCGTTACTGGCGCTCTATTTTTTGGTCTGTCTGATCCTTTTCACGCTGGGTGTGGTTTTGCTGCTCTCGGCGGCGATGGTCTTCTTCCGGGATGTGCAATTCCTTTGGAATGTCATCAGCATGATCTGGATGTACGCAACACCGCTGTTTTACCCGGAGACGATTCTTCCGGATCAGTTCAAGTTCGTTCTGCAGATCAACCCGCTGTACCACATCATCAAAGCGGAGCGCACCTGTATTTTGGGCGGTGTTTCGCCGGACCCGGTGGTCTATGTGCAGTGTCTACTGATGGCACTGGCCGCGCTGCTGATAGGTGCGCTGGTATTCAAAAAGACCCAGAACAAGTTTGTACTGTTTTTGTAAAGGAGGCGGAACATTATGAGCAAAACGATGATCGAAGTAAATAACGTAACGATGCGCTTCCATATGAATACAGACCGCATCCTGTCATTGAAGGAATTTGTGACCACCGCCCTTCGCGGTAAGCTGGCATTTCAGGACTTCACAGCGTTGAACCATGTTTCCTTTACTGTGAAAAAAGGCGAGACTGTTGGCCTTATCGGCCACAACGGCGCGGGCAAAAGTACCATGCTGAAGGTGATCTCCGGCATTCTGGAGCCGACAAAAGGTAAGGTCACGACCCACGGCAATATCGTCCCCATGCTGGAGCTTGGTTCCGGCTTCGATTTTGACCTCACCGGCCGGGAAAACATCTATCTGAACGGTGCGATCCTAGGCTACAGTGAGGAATTCCTGAAAGCAAAGTACGATGAGATTGTAGAGTTCTCCGAACTGGGCGACTTCATCGAAATGCCCATCCGAAATTATTCGTCTGGTATGTTGGCCCGTCTGGCTTTCTCCGTTGCGGCAGAGGTACAGCCGGAAATTCTGATCGTAGACGAGATCCTTTCGGTGGGCGACGCAAACTTTCAGGAGAAGAGCCGCAAGCGGATGATGGAACTCATGAGCGGAGGCACGACCGTGCTGTTCGTCTCGCACAATCTGGAACAGATCCGCGAGATGTGCTCCAAGGTCGTTTGGCTGGAGCACGGTACCGTGCAGATGGTGGGGGATACCAAAGAAGTCTGCGACGCGTATGCGAAAGCTTGATCAGCGCGGAATTTCGATGGAGTAATAGGAGGAATATAAAAGTGAAATCACCTTTTTTAACAGTCATTGTCCCCATGTATAATGTGGAAGCATATATTGAACAGTGCCTTCACAGCCTATTGAATCAATCATACTCAGACTTCAAAGTAATTGTAGTAGATGATGGTTCAAAAGATAATAGTGCCGTGGTTGCCAAAAAGTATGCACATGATTATCCTGAGCAATTTACATATTTTTATCAAGAAAACAAAGGACTTGGTGCTGCTCGTAACAGTGGAATGAAGTTGGTGACAACTGATTTTATTGCATTCTTAGATAGTGATGACTGGTGGATGCCTCGCACCGCAGAACGACTCCATGAAGCTCTTATGAGAGAAACCGAGCAGCCAGATATTATTTTTATGGCACCGACTGTTTACAATATGGCCACGAAAGAATTTTCAGCATGGGCGGATAATGACCGTTTGGAGAAAATTTTTGAAGATACAGATGTCTGCTGTCCACGAGATAAAATAGAAATGTATGCACTAGAAGCTAGTGTTTGTCGTTCAGTATGGAGAAAAGATTTTCTTGTAAATCATAATTTCCATTTTCCTGTAGGTGTAAAGTGGGAAGACGTATTTCCTCACTTCTATTTATTTTATTGGGCACGACGTTGTATTTATGTGCCAGATTGTGGATTTGTGTATCGTGTTAATTCAGGTGGTCAAATTACTTCGCTTTCGGATGCATCAAGGCTAGACACCGTCAAAGTATTTGCACAAACATTGACTTATGCAATGCAAAACGCTTGGCGTGAAGATGAGGTGGCTTATGTGATTGACATGATGATGTTGTTTCTTCGCTGGGGATTCACTGAAACGAAACCGAAAGTATTAAAAAGACTAGTAGGTCAAGCGCATAGACTATGCTGTGCTATTCCTCAAAAGTATGTAAAAAAATACAAGGAAATGTTTCCGGAAAGCTGTAACTTACATCGGACGCTGTGGCTTCTTCGTCAACCGATTGGATATCAAGTAATAGGAAATTATCATTTGCTTGCTATAGCAAAGGCTGTATTTCGTCGAGTAGTTAGGAAGTGAGGAAAGACTAATGAATCAAGTTGTATTGTTTGTCGCAGCGCATCCACAGATTCATGAAATTTTACTAGTTGGTGGCGCGCAATGTAGTGAAAATCTTATTTTTGAGTTATGTATGAATCAACCTTTGCGTCAATTATCGATTTTTGTGCCTACAGAAGAACAAAGAAAAAAAGTAAAAAAAATAATCGAAATGATGCAATGTTCACACAAGGATATTCTGCCCAATAGTATAAAACTTCTGAGTGAAAAAGAACTTGCAAACTATTCCCCTAAGACAAGCTCTTTTGCTCTATTATTTGATGCACTGAAAAATGACGAAGAGCTTTTGCATTTCACGAGCTTGAATCCGGCATATTTGGCAGGTACGTTGTGCAAAAACGACATGAACGCTTTTAAAATATGGGAAAGTTATCGAAAGATTTCAGAAGAAATTTATATTGTTTCTTGTGGCTCTGGTGAGGAAATCCTTGAATGGAAGCGTTCTTGCAGTAGCGACATAGAATTAAGTGTTATTTTTCCAATGTATAACATCGCAGCGTATCTGCCGAAGTGCATTGAAACGACAACGGCGTGGGGTGCTGAATATGTGGAGTTTCTCTTCGTAGATGATGGTTCTCCCGACAATTGCGCTGAGATTGTAGAGGATTATGCAAAAAAAGATTCCCGTATCAAATTACTGCGAAAAACAAATGGTGGTTGTGCATCTGCACGTCAGTACGGATTAAGTCGTGCAAAAGGGCGCTATGTCGGATTTATTGATCCAGATGATTACATTGACCCGACCATGTTCCGTAAATTATTTGCCAGAGCGCTGACTGGAAGCTATGAAATAAGCTATTGTGGTTATAATGATTTGTATGAAGAGACTGGTGAAACAAAGGAAATACAAGATGTCTTAGGATGGCCATATAACAATGGAACTTCCGACCCAGTATTGATCAACGCGTTAATTACTTATCGTCGTGTGGCAATTTGGCGAGGTATATATTCCCGAAATATGATCGAGCGAAGCAAGATTCACTTTTATGAAGACCTTCGCCGGTTTGACGATTTGCCATTTAAAGTGGAGACATTTGCAAAAGCTCGCTCGGTGGTGGCAGTTCCAGAATATCTATATTATTATAGAATGCAACGGCCGGGTCAAGATGTTTCGGCCGATGATGAACGTTTATACGTTCACTTTCAAATTTTCAAGTATCTGGATGAGTTTATTGGTAAATGCGCGGATAGAACGCAAATGGATTATTTACAGGCCGTTAAACTTCAGACACATATTTGGGCAATACAAAAACTTCAACCAGAATTTGTAAAAGAATACTGCACAAAAGCCAGAGAAGATTTGAATACAAATTTTGGCTTTTGGGAATCTTGCTACATATTCAAGAAGTTACTTTCTCGAAAAGAGCTGATGGTCTATATTACGTTGAAATTCGGTGCATTCCGAGTGGCAAGACGTTTGACAACTTCGAGTAGAAGCCATAGAAATGATGAAAAGCACGCTATTGAGCAGTTGTCGAAACTCCAGTGAGAAAGGACGTATGTTTTCTCTGCCGTCCTATCAACTTCTACCGTGCAAAGCGTGTGATGCAGTATGACGTTACAAGCCAGAAAGCCTTTATCACGGAGAAAGACACGAAAGAAACGCTTCATTATCTGTGGCTGCTCTTCAAAGAGGCATGCAAAATCAATCGGGAGTTTGATGACGCATTCCGCAAATTTGGAGAAGAGGCAGGACGGCTGCAAACAGAAGATTTTTGGAGGGGATATCTTGAAATTGAGCATAAATAAAAAACGGAATCGCGGAAATAATTCAGAATATTGGGTTTATCTGTTTTTATTATTTACTGGCTTTATTTTTGTTCTAAATTTTTCATATAGTACTTCCCCATTAACACCATACTACTGGGGTGGAGATACTGCGCAGTTCTTAACAATAGGAAAAGCGTGGTGTCTTGGAAAAATCCCTTACAAGGAAATGTTTGACCATAAAGGACCATTTATTTTCTTTGTAGACATGGTTGGATTTGCATTGACACGTGGGAAATCGACAATCGGCGTTTTTACGTTGCAGGTTGTGTTTATGCTTTTTTCACTGATTGCATTCTACAAGATTGGAAGACTATTTTTAGATAGCGCCTCTTTTGGAATTATGACATGTCTCATGGCACTGATATGCACAAAGCTGAATTATGTCGAAGGAAACACCGTAGAAGAATATTGCGTTCCCTTCATTGCGTGGTCTCTGTATGGAATAACGAAGTGGTTTAAGGGAGAAGACCATGCTTTACATAATCCGATATGGGCATTTGTGTATGGCTTGACATTTGGTGTCAGTCTCCTGACACGTGTGACAAATGCTATAACGATTGTTCCAAGTATTGGAATAATTTTCTTTCTGCTCCTTTACAGGAAAAAGTACAAAAATATTCTTCAAAATATGGGTGGATTTCTAGTTGGCTTCTTCGTAATAGTGTTGCCGTTTAGCCTATATTTTGCTTATAAAAATTGCTTCTATGAGTACATTGACGGCATGATTCTTTATAATGTCAAATATGCCAATGCACGGAAATCGTGGATTTTCAATGCAACGAGCGCGGATGTAATTGGCTTTATTAAGAATTTTTTTGTAGCATGGAGCATTCTGTTGGCGGCCCTATTGTGCTCTCTAAGAAAAAGTTATCTTCTGAGTTCTTTTTACGCTTTGACAGGAATAGCAGAGCTTTGGCTCTTCATGGGAGGAGATAATTTTGGACAGTATGCGTATGTCTGTCTCCCACAGGTGTGTCTTTTGATTGGCGAGATTACATGCTCTATAAGGAAGAATGGATGCGAAGGAATCTTGTCTATCGTTTCAGTACAAATATTGTGTTGGTTCATGGGTATTTGCATATTGGACTGTATGAGTGTCGCACCCGAAATTCATCGAAATTTCAAAAATCGTTATGACCGTGGATGGGATTCGTTGATTGCAGAGATTCCAGAGGAAGATAAAAATAGCTTTGTTGCTTACGGGGATAATCGACTTAAAGAGCTTTACCTGTTAAACGATATTATGCCTTGCTATAAGTACTTTTCAATTCAAGAGTGGCATGCATCTATGAGTACAGAAACACGCGAAAAAATTCATGCAACGTTTGCTACCAATCAAGCAAAATGGATTTTAGTAGGTGGTGAAACTACGGTTATAGATGATGTTTTGAAGAGCGCATACAAATTAGTGGACAGTAACGAGAATTATATGCTTTATCGGCTGAACACATAATTGTGGCTATTGGAGGAGGATGAAATGCTAATAAGTTTAGTTGTCCCTTGCTATAACGAGGAGGAGTCACTTCCTATATTTTACAAAGAAATTTGTAAAGTTTCCGAAGAAATGGCTCAAGTTTACGATGTTGCCTTTGAGTTTGTTTTTGTTAATGATGGTTCAAAAGATAAAACCCTAGATATCCTTCGGTCGTTTGCTCAAAAGGATTCTCGGGTTCGGTACATATCGTTCTCTAGGAATTTTGGTAAAGAATCCGCTATGTATGCAGGCTTTCAAACCTGTACAGGTGATTATGCCGCTGTAATGGATGCTGATATGCAGGACCCGCCATCCCTGTTGCCGGAAATGTATAAAGCACTGCAGACAGGAGAATATGACAGTGTCGCTACCAGACGAGTGGATAGAAAAGGTGAACCTCCCATTCGCAGTTTCTTTGCCCGGTGCTTTTACAAAATCATCAACAAAATGTCGGATGCAGATATTGTGGACGGTGCACGCGATTTCCGTTTAATGAAACGGAAAATGGTAGACGCTATCGTTTCAATGGGCGAATACAACCGCTTTTCAAAAGGTATCTTTGGCTGGGTAGGCTTTCGGACGAAATGGCTGCCGTATGAAAATGTTGAACGAGTAGCGGGCACTACCAAATGGAACTTCTGGAAATTATTCAAGTACTCCATTGAAGGAATTGTAGGTTTCTCTACTGCGCCACTGTTGTTGGCTGTTTGCATTGGTTTGGCATTTTGTGCGTTAGCGTTCATCGGAATTGTTTTTGTCATCGTTCGGGCGCTGGCGTTTGGCGACCCGACTTCTGGTTGGCCAAGTTTGGTTTGCATTATTCTGCTTTGTAGTGGTGTGCAACTGATGTGTACGGGTATTGCAGGAGAATATCTCGCTAAAACTTATTTGGAAGTAAAGCATCGTCCGATATATATCGTTGCTGAAACAGAAGAAGACTTAAGTAAAAAGGAACTGACTCAATGCAACTAAGATCATTTTATAACAAATACAAAGATGTCATTCCCTATGCCATCTTCGGTGTGCTTACAACAGTTGTAAATATTGCGGTTTATTGGCTGACGGCCCACCCGATGGGGCTTTCGGTCATGATGAGCACTGTTTTGGCTTGGGTTGCAGCAGTTTTGTTTGCTTATGTAACAAACCGAAAATGGGTCTTTCACAGCGAAGCAAAAACGCCCGCCGAAATCGGAAAAGAAATGGTATCTTTTTTCGCCTGCCGTTTGGCGACGGGCGTTGTGGATTGGGCAGCGATGTTTATTTTTGTAGATATGCTGCACCTGAATGATGTCGTGATAAAAGTTGCTGCAAACGTTTTGGTGATTATCCTGAACTATGTAGCCAGTAAGCTTGTTATTTTTAAAAAGAAACAGTAACGAGGAAAAAATAATGAAATACGATTACCTAGTTGCCGGTTCTGGCTTATACGGAGCCATCTTTGCCCACGAGGCAAAAGCCCACGGCAAGTCTGTTTTGGTGGTGGACAAGCGCCCCAACATTGCGGGCAACGTCTACACGGAAAACATCGAGGGCATCAATGTGCACAAGTATGGCGCCCACATTTTCCACACCAACAATAAAAAAGTGTGGCAGTATATCACGCAGTTTGCGGAGTTCAACCGTTTCACCAACAGCCCGGTGGCGAATTATAAGGGTGAGCTGTACTCCCTGCCGTTCAATATGTACACCTTCAATAAGATGTGGGGTGTGGTGACGCCGGAAGAAGCGGCTGCCAAAATCGAGGAGCAGCGCAAAGAAATCACCGGTGAACCGCAGAATCTGGAAGAACAGGCAATTTCTCTGGTGGGCCGGGATATCTACGAAAAGCTCATCAAGGGCTATACGGAAAAGCAGTGGGGCCGCGATTGCAAGGAGCTGCCTGCGTTTATCATCAAGCGCCTGCCTGTGCGCCTGACCTTTGATAACAACTACTTCAACGCGCTGTATCAGGGCATCCCGGTGGGCGGCTACACCAAAATTGTGGCCAACCTGCTGGACGGCATTGAGGTGCGGCTCAGCACAGACTATTTGGAACGCAAGACAGAACTGGATGCACTGGCTGAAAAGGTTGTGTATACCGGACCTATCGACGCTTATTTTGACTACAAGTTGGGTACGCTGGAATATCGTTCTGTTCGCTTTGAGAACGAACTGCTGGATAAGCCGAACTTTCAAGGAAACGCAGCGGTCAATTATACCGACCGCGAAACACCGTGGACCCGCATTATTGAGCATAAGTGGTTTGAGTTTGGCAAAGGTGAAAATGGGAACGATTTGCCAAAAACGATCATTAGCCGCGAGTATTCTTCTGAATGGAAACCCGGTGACGAGCCCTACTATCCAGTGAATGATGAGAAGAACGGTGCACTCTATGCGGAGTACAAAAAGCTGGCCGACGCAGAGCCGAATGTGATTTTTGGCGGCCGTCTGGGCGAGTATAAATATTACGATATGGATGCTGTCATCGCATCGGCGCTTGAAATGACTGAGAAGCATTTTGACTAACCCTCTCTGCCGTCGAAAAAACCGGTTGCAATCCGCCGACATATCTGTTAAAATGAATAGGCGGCGCACTACCGAACAAAAGAGCCCCCACATGGGGCTCTTTTGCTTGTCACCAATTCATTCTGTTGTCGATAAGTCTGCGTCACAGGCTTTTCAGTAAGGCTGCACGGCTGTTTTCCGTGCACAGAAAGGAACGATACCATGCCTTCTTTGACCACATACAAGCTCCTCAAGCAGGAGCACGACGCCCGGCGGGGCGAGTTCAAGACCGTGCACGGCACGGTGCAGACTCCCGCGTTCCAGAATGTTGCCACGGCGGGGGCCATCAAGGGCGGCCTGTCTGCGCAGGATCTCAAGGACATCGGCGCACAGGTCATGCTCTGCAACACTTACCATCTGCACCTGCGCCCCGGCGACAAGCTGGTGGCCGACATGGGCGGTCTGCACAAGTTCACCCGCTGGAACGGCCCCATCCTGACCGACAGCGGCGGATTTCAGGTGTTCAGCCTCTCCAAGCTGCGCAAGATCACCGAGGAGGGCGTGACCTTCGCTTCCCATCTGGACGGCCACCGCATCTTCATGGGCCCCGAAGAGAGTATGCAGATCCAAGCAAACCTCGGCTCGACCATCGCCATGGCCTTTGACGAGTGCGTGGAGAACCCTGCACAGCACGATTACTCCAAGGCAAGCTGCGACCGCACGGTTCGCTGGCTGGCCCGCTGCAAGGCCGAGATGGCCCGTCTGAAGCACGAGGGCAAGGCGGTCAACCCGGATCAGCTGCTGTTCGGCATCAATCAGGGCTGTACGTTTGCCGACCTGCGCGTGGAGCACATGAAGCAGATCGCTGAGATGGATCTCGACGGCTACGCCATCGGCGGTCTGGCTGTCGGCGAGCCTACCGAGATCATGTACGAGATAATCAGCGAGGTCGAACCCTACATGCCCAAGGACAAGATCCGCTATCTGATGGGCGTCGGCACCCCCGGCAACATCATTGAGGCTGTTTCCCGCGGCGTTGATCTGTTTGACTGCGTAATGCCCAGCCGCAACGCCCGCCACGGCCATCTGAACACATGGGGCGGCATCATCAATATCAAGAACGCCAAGTACGAGCGGGACGAGCGCCCCATCGACCCCACCTGCGGCTGTCCGGCGTGCCGGAACTATTCCCGCGCCTATATCCGCCACCTGTTTAAAGCAGAAGAGCTGCTGGGAATGCGTCTGGCCGTTATGCACAATCTGTGGTTCTACAATCATCTCATGGAGCGCATCCGGGATGAGCTGGACGCGGGCACCTTCACGGCCTTCCACGACCGCTATGTGAAGCTGCTGGACACAAGAATCTGAGGGTTTTCACACTTTAGCCTTGCAACAGGCCGAAGATGGGATTATAATAGGCTTATCTGAATTTTGAGAGGAGATTTTGCCCATGCAATTTCTGACGACTACGACCGAAAGCTATATCAGCCTGTTCTTTACGCTGGCTCTGATGCTGGTTCTGCTCTACTTTATGATCTATCGTCCCCAGAAGAAGCAGGAGAAGAAGGACGCTGCGATGCGTGCTGCTCTGGAGATCGGCGATCAGGTCACCACCATCGGCGGTGTGATCGGCCGTGTGGTTGCCATCAAGGACGACACCTTCGTTCTGGAGACCGGCTCCGACCGTGTGAAGATCCGCTTCACCAAGAGTGCCATCAGCTCTGTGGAAAAGCTGAACATGGACAACGCTCCTGCTAAAAAGTAATTTCCGCTTCCGGTACTTTTTCACGCGCTTTCCTGCATACAGTAGTGCAGGGAGGCGCGTTTTTATGTCTGAACAAAAGAAGTTTTCCGTAGGCCCGGCGCTGCTTGCGTTCGGCATCGGCGGCGCGTTTGCCGGTGGCTGCATGGCAGGGCTGGCGTATCTGATGGCGCGGCAGGGGCTCTCGCAAGCCGCCGCGTGGCCCATGGCAAGCGCTGCAGTCTGTGCGGGCAGTCTGCTCAGCGGATGGCTGGCGGCCTTTTTCCAGCGCAGCAGGGGATTGCTCTGCGGCGCAATACAAGGCATCCTGTTCGTCCTGCTGCTGACCATTTTTGGCCTTTGGGCCGGTTTTTCGCCCACCGAGATGCAGCTTCTGCGGTTTGCCCTTGTGTTTCTGTTTGGCTGTATGGGTGGTATCTTCGGGATGCTGCGCACTGAGCGGCGGCATCATTAAAACGATTTGCATCAAAAAAGCAGGAGGAATCCAAACATGTGGGTCTATCAGGAACAGCAAAACCTTCCCGCACTGTCTGCCGGGGCAGATGCCCCGGAACCAGTGGAACCGGGGCTTGTGCCAGAGTGCTCTGCCCCTGTGGCGGGAACGCTCCCGGCGGAACCGATCATTGAAGAGGCCGAGGCGAAGGAGAAGATTCCAAAACGCACTCTGCCCAATGCCAGCCGGGACTGCATCCTGCTGGCGGGAGCCTATCTCTTCGGAACCTTTCTTGCCGGGGCGCTGTCCGCTCTGTGCAGCGCCGGAGAGCTGGAAACGCTGGGGTATTACCTCGACTGTTGGCGCGCTTCCTTTGCGGCGAATACCGCCGCCGAGGTCGTCGGCCTGTTCCGCACCGAATTCCTGACTACATCCGGCGCACTGGTCGTCCTGCTTTTGCTGGGACTCTCCGCCATCGGTTCTCTGCCCATCTTTTTCTTTGTGATGCTCTACGGGACCGGGGCCGGAATGCTTTCCTTCCAACTGCTTGCGGATCTGAACTGGAAAGCGCTGGCCGCTTATTGCATCGCTTCCGGTATCCCGACAGCATTGGCCGCCGGGTGCCTGTGCCTGTTCGGGGCGTCGGCGCTGCAGGTCAGCGGGAAGATTCAGCGCTGTTCCTTCGGGAAGGCGTTTCACTCCACCGGCGCATGGGGGCTCGTGGGGCAGTTTGCCCAAACCCTGTTTCTGCTGCTGCCCATCTGCGGCGCTGCGACCGGAATGCTCTACCTGTGCGGCCAGATAAAGCTTTCGTTTTAACGATCTTCGTGCAATCCTTGTGCAGGTACTAAAAAATCCTTGACAGTTTCCTCCATTTATGATAAAATACATGACGTTGCAGGAATGTAACGTCATGCTACTGTGGCTCAGCCGGTAGAGCAGCTCACTCGTAATGAGCAGGTCGTCCGTTCGAATCGGATCAGTAGCTCCAAAATGAAATCCCCGAAAGTTGGCTTGTGAAGCCGATTTTCGGGGATTTTTGTTTTCTTATTTGGTGCTGCAAGGATAGACAGATGTGCCTTAATTACCCTTGTTTTCCGAAGAGTTCCTTCAAAAGGTGGCTCAAGAGGTGGCTCAAAAATCGCTGTGGAATAAGGGATGAAGTTGCGGTTGACTCCTTGTAGGTGTTCAAATGCCGAAAACGTCCTTTTCACAGCCCAAAGAATTTGCTCATTACGAGTGTGAAAAATATTCATCATTATGAATGAATTGCCGTCAATTTCAGAAACTGCGTGAGCCACCTTTGCGCCACCTGAGAGAAATTACCCGATTTGTGCCACCGGGGAATCGTCGCTGCTTAGTTTGATGGCGGTGGATTTTTTGAGATACGCATCCAGACGGTTGATCTTCTTCTTTTTGAATTTTTTGTCGAGGGAGGTGTAAATGCCAAGGGTCACGGTGATGTCTTTGTGGCCCATCTGATCGCGGGCGGTGAGGACGTCCACACCGGCAAAGTACATCAGGGTGCAGAAGGTGTGGCGGAGCTGGTGTGGCGTAAAGGTATCAATGACCATGGGCAGACCACCGGGGCGGTTCTTGTTCTGCTTGCCACCGTAACCGTATTTGACATTGAGATCCCGCATATAGCTTTCCCACAGACGCTTCCAGCCCTGTTCCGTCATCCGCTGGCCTTTATCGTTGTGCAGCACATACAGGCAGTCGTCCCGCTGCGTTCTGAGGTAGTCCACCAGAATCTTCGGGATACTGACTACACGGGAACCGGCTTCGGTCTTCGGCTTCTTTGTGCGCTTGCCGGTGAAGTTATAGCCTTTGGTGACGGTGATCGTGGCCGCGTCCAGATCGACGTCGGCCCATGTAAGGGCGGTGGCTTCGCCGCGGCGAAGGCCAGAGTACAGAAGCAGCATCGCGGCCCGCTGGGCCTTGTGCGGCGTTTCCCGGATCCACTGTTGCTGTTCTTCCGAAATCGGCTCACGGGGCTCCGCAGGGGCCCCGGCGGGGCAGGTGACTTTGATGATGGGATTATAGAGCACGATCTCCGGGATTGCGAGGTCATACGCCGCCTTAGCACTGGAACGCAGATTGGTCAGCGTGAAGTGGGACAGGGGAGGCTTGCCGTCGTGCCAGTCGGCCAGATCGTTCAGCACCCGCTGGAAGTCGGCGGCTTTCAGCTCCCCGGCGGGCATATCCTTCAGGGCACCCCATGCGTCGCGGTTGTCCTCGTAGCGGGCAAGGCTTTTCTCGCCGATGCCCTTGGCCTTTTTGACCGCGATCAGGTTGTCGTACAACTTGCCCAGCGTCGCGTTGCTCTGCTCCGGATCGAGGCCCTTGCTGATGGCAGCACGATATTCTGCGGCGGCCGCTTTGGCTTCCCGTTCCGTTGCGCCATAGAAGGACTTGAATTTCTTGTTGCCGGCCTCGTCTTTTCCGATGTACACCCGGTAGCGGTAACGGCCATCCGTGTTCTTCTTGTTCCTTGCCATAAAAATTTCAGCTCCTTTGGGTCAGGCGCGAGCTGATGTGGTATAATAACCTTGTCAGATACGCACCCATGATAAGAATTCTCCTTTTTAGTTTCCGACATTCTGATTTCTCATTGGTATCGACTACGCAGAAAATCCCGGCAGACTTCCGACATCTGCCGGGATTTTCTGTTCTTTTGGGTCAGATGCAGGAAAGTGTGCTATACTGAAAAAGCAGCCGGGGCCGCCAGACTCCGGCATGTGACCTCCTTATTTGAGCGGTGGAATGCTTTACACGGGAGACGCCCCGTTGGTATTGACGGATACCAACGGGGTTATTTTTTGAGGAACCTTTTCCATTTTGGAAACGGTTGCACTCTAAGAGATAAAACCCTATGAACTGTGCCATCTCCATGCGTGACGGAATCCTTTTGACTCTGCTTCCTGAACAGTTGACGCATAACAATCACCGTCATCCGGTTCAACCATTACACGATCGTATTGCTGGTCAAATGGAAGATGATAAATTTTTTCTCCGTTCTTGGAGATATTGCATTTGATAAGTGGATATTCTCGAAGAGGGTAGTTTTCCACAACAGTTATATGCAAATAGTCAGCGCAGGACTTAGCGAGTTCGGAAAGTGTAGTGGTTGTTATGAATAAGCCAGAAACGCGCTTATCTGGATTTTCGAGCTTTTGCAAAATCGTTGTTCCATATAGTTGGAAAATATGTTTTTCGTGAATCGTCTTTTCCGTAGACCACCGTTTGCATTGGATTACAAACAATTTCTTTCCTTGCGTAACAATCAAATCACGTCCCATATCTTCAAGACCTTCTGTAGCACCAAAATAACGAACCTTATAACCTTTTCTTTCATAGCAATATCCAACGTATCGTTCGTACTCTATACCAATCTGCCAATTGGTCTTTTGACGTTTTGTATATCGCTCTAATGCTAATTGAAGACGTTCAGCAGACGGAAGAGATTGATACTCCTGCGGAGAAAGCCATTTTTTCAGAGAAGAGTATTCACTATCTGGCGCTGTATCTACGGATGCAAGCTGTTGGAGATCCTCAGAACTGATTTCCTTAAACTCTGCCAACCATGGAAAAGCCGTTTCATAAAGATTCAATTGATACTCTTGAAGTTTGCACTGCTCTTGAAGTACTCGCTTTTGCTTGGCAATCTCTCGAACTTTCTCGGCTGCGGTAAAAGCAGGGCGGGATTTCGTTTCCAAGTAGTCAGCATCAAGTAAGTCATTTACATACATAAAATCTGAAAATTGCTTAGCCAAAAAAGGTGTTGTTATTTGAGCAGTAGTAAGCATATCGCAAAGCTCTGTTTTCGCGCGTTCTAGTTCCTTTTCTCGACTGTCTAATTTTTTCTCCCTTGAGTCAAGCGCTCGGACAAGACCAGAAAGCTGATCTTCTCGGTCTTTTAAAAGGCGCTGCGTTTCAAGACTCAAATTGTTTTCAGCACTTCTTTCAAGTTTTTGATATTTTTCGATAGAATCGTTAAGTTGCTGAATGGACTGCTCTTTTTGTTGAATTTCACTGCTGAGTCTTGCCGAATTGATTTCTTTAGAATCAAGTTCTTGTTTATGACCGACTTTGTTTCCACAGATATAGCCAATGATGAGAAAAATAACGGCAGCACCGCTTGTAATATATAGCCAGTTCATAGATTTCCTCATACAAGTAAACCGCTTCGGGAAGCCGAGGCGGTTATTTTTTATGCGTCCTTTGCAGCCACTCCAAGCGCAGCATCTTTTTTATAACGTCCAGCAAGGACGAGATCTTCCACGTACTCTAATGCCTTGGTCTGGCCCTCTTCATTTAACTCATCAAAAATTGAAAGCAAGGAAGTTTGGGTAGGCGTAAGTGCGGTATCAATACTGCTAGCAGTGAAATCATCCTGATACAAGAAGTTTGGTTCTACCTGTAGAACATCGAAGATTTTGACCAAAACATCCCATTTGGGGCTGCTGACTCCGTTTTCGTAGTTGCTGATTGCATTCTTTGTTACGCCGAGCTTTTTAGCAAAATCCTGCTGTGTAAGGTTCGCCTGTTCACGAGCCTGTCGCAAACGAGAAGAAAAAGACACATTATGCACCTCCTAAAAGTTACTTCTTAACGTCAGTATAAGGGCGAGGCCTTCAAAAGTCAAGATAAATGTACAAGAAAATTGAACAAAAATGTTGACAAGTAAAGATTCTTGTGCTATTTTAAAAATGTCCAAGAATCTTGTACGTTGAAGGAGCGTGTGAAATGGCAGTATCGGATATGATTTATAAGGTTATTGACGAAAAGTGCTTAAAGCAATCAGCGGTTGCCCGCGCGGCTGGCTATGACCCGAAGATTTTCAATGCAATGCTAAGAGGCCGCAAGCGGATGACATCTGATGATGTGGTCCCGATCTGCAAGGCGTTGGGAGTTACGCCGAACGAGCTTTTTGGCATTGACCCGAAGAAGAGCGCGTGAAAGGAGAGTAGATGGACAACAAGAAAAAAGCCCGCATGAGGCGGGCGCAGAGGATGGCGTTGCGCAATGGCAGACAGGACAGGGTGTTTACCGTAACATATCGGGATTACCTGCCGACAGAAGGACAAAGAACTGATTCTCGTAGCTTTCCAGAATATCTGCTTCCCGTTTTGAAAGACTGGCGGTCAGGCACTGATATGCGCAAGCTTGCTGAAGCGCAAGAAGGTCAAAGTCAGACAGCTGAAGAGTATGGAATTTCAGCTTTGCTGGCAACCCACGAGCCGCATTCTTCATTTCGGGAATAAGAGCTGGATCATCGACCGGACCAAACCAAGAATCCGGCGCTTGTTCAAGCGATTGCAGCGCACGAACAAGCACCGGGAAGTCCTGAGCACGAATTTGAAGTTTGGGAACCATATACAATTCACCTCCTTTTCGAGGAAATTGTATCATGGGGAGACAAAAGGTGCAAGAGTGCATGAAAGGAGAAACAGATGGCAGACGAAACAAAAAAGCCCTGCGAGCCTATGGAAGAGGCTGGCAAGGACTACAACGAGTTGGGAATCTTTCGTTATAAGAAAAACAACCAGACGCTGGAAGCAGCACGGACCCTTTGGGCGTTTCTTCCAGCGTGGATGGCCGCAAGGAATATGGCGTCTGTTGATACAAAATACAACAAACGAATTTCCGGGTTGATCGCTGAGAATGCTGCAATCATTTTGAAGGCAGCTCAAGAGATGGCTGAAGACATGAAAAAGCCCTGCGAGCCTGTGGAAGAGGCTGGCAGGGACTACAACGAGTTGGGAATCTTTCGTTATAAGGAAAAGAACCCGACGCTGGAAACAGCACAGACCCTTTGGGCGTTTCTTCCTGCATGGATGGCCGCAAGGGATATGGCGTCTGTTGATGCAAAGTACAATAAACAAATTTCCGGGTTGATCGCTGAGAATACTGCAATCGTTTTGAAGGTAGCTCAAGAGATGGCCGGATCGGAACCGGAAGCGGATGAGTAAAGCGATGGGCGCACTATTGGCCGGGATTGTTGCGGTATTGGTAATTCGGACTGGAATGCGACTCGGCGAACCTGTGCTGATTGTTGGCGGTTTTCTGCTAATGATACCGGGAATCATGCTGGCACGAGGAAAATGAACGAAAGGAGATTACCAAATGAAAAAGGCGAAGATCTGGGATGCGCGGCAGTTACCCGCGTTTCTGACGCCGAAGGAATACAGCGCACTGATGGGCATTGACCCGAAGACGGTGCAGCGGATGTGCCGGACGGGCCAACTGCCCGCCCACAAGGAAGGGCCGCGGCTGTGGCGCATCGATAAGAATGCCGCGCTGGCGTGGCAGAAAGAATTCCAACAAGAAAGGCCCGCCGGTGCTGGAACACCGACGAGCCTCAAGGTGACAGGTTGAGAAGCGCCTATCACCGCAAGATTACCACAGAACAGGAGAAATTGCAAATGAAAAAGAAGTTGAAGGCGAATGCCTACTACATGGGTTCCATCCTGCTGGGGGTGGGCGTGCTGGTGTGCGCGTCCGGCATTGAGCACAGCGAGGGCTTGGCGATGTTCGGCTGGCTGGCCGCAGCGCTGGTACTGGGCAGCGTGGCCCTTTGGCTGGCCGCGAAGGGCCTTGTGGCCGAGCAGCAGCCGGACGGGGGCCGGAAGGTACACAAAGCACCCACCGGCACCGTGACAGCGGGCCGCCGCAGCGGAAGAAAGGCGGGGTAAGGATGGCGGAGAGCGAAACGGCATTACAGGCGTTTGACTACACTGTTCTGCCCGCCAATATGTGCACCGTGATTCGGGCCAACACAGAGGAATTCACGTTGCACATGAACCGGAGCGTGCAGGAGTACGGACAAGCGTGCGTGAATGTGATGAATGTCCATGCGGCGTTGGCCGACCGGTACAGCGGGCGTTGGGCACAGTGGTGCCAGTCGGTCGGGCTGAGCATCCGCAGCGCGACCCGGATGGTGGAGGTTGGGAGCAACGTGATGGGTTCGGCCAAATTGGCCGAACTTGTGCAGGACGGCCAGATCGGAAAGAGTCTGCTGCAAGCCATCTGCGCCCCCAGCGCGGAGCCGGAGGCGGTCGATCAGGTACTTTCGGGGGATATCACGACGCATAAGGAGTATCAGGAACTTTTGGCCCAGCTGAAGGCTGAGAAGGAGCGGGGTGCCGCCGCCGAGGCGCGGGAGGAAGAGGTCTGGAAGATGCACGAGGAGGCCAAGCAGCGGGCCGAAACGGCAGAGAGCCGCTACAAAGCAGCCTTGGCAGATGTAAATAACCTTGCAGAGGCGAACCAGCAGAAAAATAAAGAGCTGGAGGCTGCAAGGAAAGACCTTCGCGCAGCGAAGGAGTGCTATTCTGTGGCCAAGATGAACGAAGCGTCCCAGTGCGAGCGCATCAAAACCCTGCAAAAGGAAAATGCCGCCCTGAAAAGCCAGCCCATCACCGCCGTGGTGGACGAAGAAGAGATGGACAAGCGTGCCCACCAGCAAGCCTATGCCATTGCCGCCGACATGACCGGGGAGCTGCGGCAAAAGCTGGAAAGGATGCAGGAAAACGACGCGGCGTGGGTGTTTCAATCCAAAGACCGGATGGAAAGCGAGTGGGAGCGCATGGTCCCCATGCTGGAACGGATGGAGCCGGACATCAAAAAGGCAGCGCTGGACGGGGTGCTGAAGATGCTGGGCCGAATCCAAGGGCAGGTATTTGCGCTGTACCCGGCGGAAGAGGAGGCAGAGCATGAAGTACCGGGTACACATTGAGTGCCGGAGCGCGAAGATGGTGGAGTGCATCGCGTATGTGGTGCAGACGGGCAGTGCGGCGGAAGCCAAGGAAAAGGCCCTGCACACGGCCCGGCAGTACTACTCGGAGTTTAACGAATTCCGGGCCTACCATGTGGAGGAACTTGGAAAATGACGCTGGAACAATACAAAACAAAGCTCGATGAAGAGCTGAAAGCGATGGACTGGCATGAGCGGGACATCAAGAACAGCCGTGCTTACAAGGTGCTGAGCGCGGCAGCGCTGGATCGGGAAAACGTACCGATGGAAGAATGGCTTAAATTGAACGCCTATTTTTACAAGCGCGTTAAGGAATTGCAAGGGTGACACGGAATGGATGGGACTCAGTGCGCCCATGTGTTCGAGATCACGCAGCCGGGATGTCTGGCCTGTGCCGGACGGAACCGAAGCTGCGAAAAATTTGTAGAACGGAGAATGTCGGATGAAAAAGAAAATGAATCTTGCGACAGAGATCGACCTGACGCAGGACAGTGTGGTGCAACTGACGTGCTGGTGCGGGCAGATCGCCCTACACGAGCTGTGGGGGCTGGGGCGTGTGCGGCTGGATCGGATCACCCGGCGGCAGGAGCAGCTGGGCAACGAGAGTCTGGCCGTGGTGATGGTGCCGGATCGCAACGGGATGCCCCAGACCGAAAAGGCCCGGCAGCTTCGGGCGGCGGCGCTGCCGGAGGGCGTGCCGGTGGAGTTCCGGGTCCCGGCGATGCGCACCCCGCGCACCCGGCGGGAGCAGCAGCTCAAAATAGTGGGCGACCGAGCAGCCACGATGGCGTGGCAGTTGATGGCGCTGGCCTGTGTGCAGGAGCTGGGCTTCGGGGCGGAGCGACTGAATCGGCTGTACCGGGAAATGCGGCACAACTATGAGCAGCTCAACGAGTGGGGCAAGGCCGACGGCATCGAGGTGGCCATGGAAAAGCTGCGGCGCTGCGCGTGCGAGGCGTTGCAGACCGAGGAGATCGTGGTGGAGAACATCGACGACGAGAAGACCGTGCAGACTCTGAGCCGGAGCTATCAGGCGCAGGAGGAAGAGTTCATCAAGCGGGCCGTGATGATGGCCGCCGGACGACGGGCCGGAAAGCAGAGCGGGGCGGCGCTGCCGCTTTCCGGCGACGAGGTGCGCCGGAAGATCGAGGCGGCGAAGGCACAGATGGACACCGGGGCCTACCGGAGGAGGGGTTGAGATGGGCGTGAGCAAGTACATTTACACCGTCTACGACGCGAAGACGGGGGAGTATGTGGCAAAGGGGACGGCGGCGCAGCTGGCCGGGAAGGGCATTTTCAAGGACGCCGGGAGCGTTTCCACCTGCTACATGAGCAACCAGAAGACCGACAAGCCCCGGCGCTGGCGGATGGAGAGGGTGGAGGTCGGCCCTCTCAGCGCGCAGCTCCCCCAAAGGGGCAACGGCGACGACTGCCGCCAGCGGCGGGTGTACATCTACAGGGTCTGGGACATGGCTGAAAAGCTGTTGGGTGAGGGCACCGCGAAAGAACTGGCAGAGCAGGGCGTTTTCGGCGGGGAGAGCACGGTGCGCGATGTTTACCGGCGGGGCGGCAAGAGCGAGAGGTTTGGCGTCGGCAAAATGATTCGGTGGTGGGAGGTGCGACCGTGCCCGGTGAAACCGTATAAGCGGCGGGGTCCGAACAGGAGACCGGAAGAAAAGCCGGAACTATGCAAGCCGTGCAAGATTCCAAATCCGACGCCGTTACAGCTCGACGTGCACGACCTGTGCCTCTACAACCGCAAGGCCCGGAAGCAGGGAAAGCCGGAGCTGAGCTATGGCGGCTGGGCGGCAAAGGGCAAACCGGGGAGACCTTAACGGGCCTGTGTTTCAATGAAGGGCAACGGATACGATGGACAGGAAAGGGTCCACCGTATCCGTTACTTTTCATAAACTGACACCTTATAAAAAAGAAGGGGTGCAAGGCCCCTTTGGGGAGCTTGTATACCCGTTATTTCTGTGACGGTGGGGACCGTCAGAAGAGAAAGAACACCGGAAGTGAAGGGCCAGCAGGAGGGCAGCGGGATGAGATGCAACTACATCCGCGAGAAAAAGATACTCTGCGGGGATGAGTACATGGCCGTGGGCGTCTACTCCATCACGCCGACCGAGCACAGCACCCGGCGGAAGAAGAGCAAGGAGTCCACCGAGGGGCAGAAAGCCAAGAACAAAATGGCTTCCCTGCGCAACCGGCAGCGGGTGGCGCTGGCGAATTTCGACAAGAGGGGATTCTTCCTGACCGGAACCTACGATGACCCCTACCTGCCGGAGGACATGGAAGAGTGTCTGCGGGACGTGAGGAACTACAGGCGGCGGGTGATCGCGGCGACGTGCAAGAGGTTCGGCGTGGAGAAGAAGCACATCCGCCTGATGCTGGTGGCTGTACGGAAGGGCGAGGCCGGACGGCTGCACATGCACGGCTTTGCTGAGTGCTGGGGCATGGGAGACGCCGAGCGCCGGGAATGGCGGGAGATGCTGGAAGACCTGTGGCGGCGGCGAATTCCCGGAACCAACGAGTTTGAGCCGCTGGGCACCATGAACGTTGACAGAATGGACATGGGCAAGCTGTTGGGCAAGGATGGCGGGAACGGAACGCTGGGCTACCTGTACGGACACAAAGAACGGATCTGGGTGGAGACCAGCACCCTGCGCCGCCCGGCGGAACAGCCCCCCAACGACACCCGGTGGAGCCGGAAGCAGCTGCGGACCGCGTGCGGAGAGATGGCGCAGGATGCCTATTGGTGGGGCCAGCGGTTCCCCGGCTGGGAATTGCAGAAGTGCGTGGTGCTGGAGCCGGGAGAGCTGCACGAATCGCCGGGCCGCGAACGACCGGACGGCTGGGAGCGGAACGAACCGCAATGTTATGTGATCCTGCGGCGGGTGCACACTGTATCTGCATCTGCGAAACCTCGCACCTGACAGAACCGGTACTGGTATTTTGCGTTGAAACACGCGCCTAAAGGGGGGCGGTGCCGTGACGAAAGAACAGAAAAAGGCCACACGAAAGGCTCTGCGGCAGTATGCCGAGGGGCCTGTTCGTGCTGCGTGGGCCGAGGTGATCGAAGGGGTGCTGCGGCACTACGAGGCCGTGGAACCCTTGTGCGCCCAGCTGCTGAGGCTGCGGTATCTGGAAGGCAAGACGGAGGACGAGGTGGTGCCCGCGCTGTATGTGAGCCGCAGCACCTACTACCGCAAGGAGCTGGAAGTGCTATCGACAGTGGCGGTGGAAGCGGCGAGGCGGGGGCTGCTATAGCCGAAATGTTTCAAGTATTTTTCTGCGGCGTGTTGTGGTAGGCTGATAGACAGAAGGGGGCGGGGACTTGACGAAAAAGCGGGCGTATTGCAAGAACACGGTGCAGGGCAGCCAGCGGGGGCGGAAGTACCCGCCGAAGCTGCGGGCCGAAGTGGTGATGGCGATGGTGGCGTCGAACAACGTCTGCGCGGTGGCGCGGCGGTACAAGGTGCCGGAGTCCACCATTCGCTCATGGCTGGCCGAAGAAGCAGCCAAGGGCGACGCCTTTGCTGAGGCGAGACAGGCGGCGGCGCGGGAAATCGCGGTACGGGCGTCCATCGGGGCCAAGGAACAGGTGGCCTATCTGCAAGGCCGGGTGGCGGAGAGCCAGCGGGCGGCAGAAATTCGGGCGAAGCTGGACAAGCGGCTGGAAGAGGGCGTGCGGGCAGGAGACGCCGAGGTGGGAGCCTTGCTCAAGACCGAACAGGAAGCTCTGGCCGACGCCGCCGAGGTGGGGCTTGTGGTCTACAACAGCCCCGGCAGCTACGACCGGAAGCTCTTGGACAACGACCGGCGGCAGCTGGAAGCACTGCGGAAGCACTACGACGGCCTGACAATGGACGACAAGAACGCTGCCAACGTGGCGCGGGTACTGATGGACGTGGCCGAAAAGGCGGCGGCGCTGACCCCGACGGCCAAAGCGGCCGACGAGACCGAAGCGGCCCCGCCGATGATCTGCATCGGAGCCGAAGGAACCGGGGACGAGGCGGAGGTCGAGGTGGAATAGGGCCCCCGATGGGGAGCGCATGGGGAAGCAGGTGAGTGAGACGGAACGCAGGAAAGTGATCTGGAAGCCGCAGCCGAGGCAGCTGGCATTTATGGCCCGAACCGAGGACGAAGCACTGTACGGCGGGGCTGCGGGCGGCGGCAAGAGCGACGCACTGGTGATCGAGGCGCTGCGGCAGGTGGATATTCCCCACTACCGGGCGCTGATCCTGCGCAAGACCTTCCCCCAGCTGCGGGAGCTGATCGACAAGACCATGCAGTATTACAAGCCCTGCTTTTCGAAAGCGCGGTACAACGGCTCGAACCACTGCTGGACCTTCCCCAGCGGGGCGAAGATCTATTTCGGCAGCCTGAACCACGAAAAGGACAAGTACAACTACCAAGGCCAGCAGTACGATTTCATCGGATTCGACGAGCTGACCCATTTCACGTGGGCGGAGTACAGTTACCTCATGAGCCGCAACCGCCCCAACGGCCCCGGCACGCGGGTCTACACCCGCGCCACGGCCAACCCCGGCGGCGTGGGCCACGGCTGGGTGAAGGCAAGGTTCATCACCCCGGCCCCGCCCGGCACCCGGATGGTGCAGTACGTGAAGGTCAAGACGCCGGAGGGTGGGGAGATCGAGCAGCGGCGCACCCGCATCTTCATCCCCTCCACGGTATTCGACAACAAGGCGCTGCTGGCCAACAACCCCGGCTACCTCGGCAATCTGGCCGCGCTGCCGGAGGCGGAAAAGAAAGCGCTGCTATACGGCGACTGGAACAGCTTCACGGGGCAGGTGTTCACCGAATGGCGGAACGACCCGGAACACTACGACGACCAGCGGTACACCCACGTGATCCATCCGTTCCGCATCCCGGCCCACTGGCGCATCTGGCGCGGGTACGACTTCGGCTATGCGAAGCCGTTCTCGGTGGGGTGGTACGCGGCGGACGAGGAAGGGCGGCTCTACCGGATCAAGGAACTGTACGGCTGCACCGGGACCCCCAACGAGGGAACGAAGGTGAACCCGGTGGAACAGGCCCGGATGATCCGGGAGGCGGAGGAGAACGACCCGATGCTGCGGGGGCGGGTCATTACCGGCGTGGCAGACCCGGCCATCTTCGACGAGAGCCGGGGCGAAAGCATTGCGGCCATGCAGGAGAAAAGCCCGAACTTTTTGCACTGGATGCCCGGCGACCACACGAGGCTGGCGGGCAAGATGCAATTCCACTACCGGCTGGCCTTCGACGAAGAAGGCAAGCCGATGTTTCAGGTCTTCGACACCTGCAAGCACTTCATCCGCACCATCCCGAATCTGGTCTACGACGAGAGCCGGGTGGAGGACATCGACACGACGCAGGAAGACCACATCTACGACGAGTGCCGGTATGTGCTGATGGAGAACCCCATCAGCCCCCGGCAGCATATGGAAGCTCCGCTGCTGCGGGACGATCCGCTGGAACTGGATGGGAGACGGACGAAGTTCTATAGGGTGTAGGGAGCTGGCAAGGACGCTGACCACAGAAGGAGGTACAGTTGGAAGAGACGTTGGAAATGACTGCTGCGGAAGAAGTCATCGGCACCGAAGAGGTGGCGAAGGCGGCGCAGCTTTTGCAGCAGTACAAGAGCGGCAAGGCCGCGCTGGACACCCGGATCGTGGACAACGAGCTGTGGTTTCGGATGCGGCACTGGAAGAATTACAAGAACAAGATGATGGAGGACAAGCCAACTCCGGCGAGCGGGTGGCTGTTCAACTCCATTGCCAACAAGCACGCCGACGCCATGGACAACTACCCGGAACCCAACGTGCTGCCCAGAGCGGCGGACGACGAGAAGACGGCGAAGGTCCTCTCGAAGGTGCTGCCGGTGGTGCTGGAACAGGCGGACTACGAACAGGCCTACAGCGACACATGGTGGCGCAAGCTCAAGCAGGGCACCGGCGTGAAGGGCATCTTCTGGGACCCGACGAAGCGCAGCGGCATCGGAGACATCGCCATCAAGAGCATGGACATCCTGATGTTGTACTGGGAGCCGGGGGTAATGGACATTCAGGAATCGCCGAACCTGTTCAGCCTGAGTCTGGAAGACAACGACCAGCTGAAGGCCAAGTGGCCCCAGATGGACGGCCACACCGGGAGCACGCTGGAAGTGGCCAAGTACATCCACGACGAAAACATCTCCACCGCCGACAAGAGCGTGGTGGTGGATTGGTACTACAAAAAGGCCCGCCCGGAGGGGCAACCGCTGCTGCATTACTGCAAGTTCTGCAACGGGGTCGTCCTCTACGCCAGCGAGAACGACCCGCAGTATGCCGACCGGGGGTTCTACGATCACGGCCAGTACCCCTTTGTGTTCGACCCGTTGTTCATGGAAGAAGACAGCCCGGCGGGCTTTGGGTACATCGACGTGATGAAGGACACCCAGACCGCCATCGACGAGATGAATCACGCCATGGACGAGAACATCAAGCTGGCGGCAAAGCCCCGCTTCCTGTTGAGCGACGCGGCGGGGGTGAACGAAGAGGAGCTGGCAGACTGGTCCAAGGACATCGTGCACGTGGCCGGGGGCATCCGGGACGGCATCCTAAGCCCCTTGCAGACGGCGGGCTTGCAGGGCAACTGCATCAGCTACCGGGACGCGCGGGTGAGCGAGCTGAAGGAGATCAGCGGCAACCGGGACGTCTCGCAGGGCGGCACCACCAGCGGCCTGACGGCGGCTTCGGCCATTGCGGCTTTACAGGAGGCGGGTTCGAAGCTCTCCCGCGATATGCTGAAGAGCGCCTACCGGGCCTTCGCGAAAGAATGCTACCTCATCATCGAGCTGATGCGGCAGTTCTACGACGAAGAGCGGGTGTACCGCATCACGGGGCCGACGGGCCAGACGGAGTTCGTGCCAT
>ULQD01089249.1_pt1 | contig 36459 bp, 41 predicted proteins | sample 1954121 | NCBI WGS metagenome assembly ULQD01 (sample SAMEA4835646, study PRJEB28245) | human gut metagenome | biome: gut microbiome; material: fecal sample | place: Denmark | collected 2008 | reverse complement strand
GGCATAGATAAATGTACGGATCATGATGCCACAGTATGTGAAATAATCATGCTGATATGGAGCCAAGGTATAGGCAAAATTAAAAAGTGCGCCTTTGCGGTGTAAAACAGTCGTTGCGGTGTAAAATCCGAAACGGCTGTTTTCATATGCACAGAAAAGCTCCTCACCGCCGTAATGGCAGTGAGGAGCATCTGTTTTTATTGGCTTCGCCGTGGACTAAACGGTGGAATATCTATAATGATTTCAGTGTCATCCAGAAATGTTACCTTCATGGTTCGTTGCCGCCCGATGTGAATGGTTTTAATCGCTATAATGGCATCTGACTGAGAAAATTGAATTTTGTTAGGCAGACGGTGAAGCGCTTCTGTAATTCGTTCATATCGATTATCGGTCATGCCCGGTAGCTCTTGCAGTATCTTTCTGATTGCGGATGGAACATAAGGTTTTTGTGCCACGGCCGTTGCCATCACCTGTCGGAGCAAAATTTGAAATTGCTCATCGTAGATATGGCAGTTGCCACATTTTTGCCCTCTCCAGCGACTGCTGCATTCCCATACTCGATCATTATAGGTAGTGCTGTGCCAAGAAGAATATCTGTAAGCAGCACCGCAGTTCTCGCAGACAATACGGCCAAGGAAAGGGTGTACTCCACTGTATCTGCCATGCTTATATGTCATCCGTCTATTCCTTTCCATCTGGACATATTCATGCAGTAAGGGTGGAATGATTGCCTCGTGTCCGCCGGTCACATAATACTTTGGCAGTTCTCCTTCATTCTTCTTTATGTTGCTTTTGAATTTGATTCTTCTGCCATTACAGATGAAACCATTGCAAGCATTTCCAACAGCATCCAATTTGTTGATTAACTATTAATACGGAATGGAATCCCATTCTCCGGCGATGTCCAGGAGGATGGGATTTCGTTCCTTTTCAAGATAAGCAGTGACGGCCTAAAGATTAAGGAGCGGTCATGGTATCATATACAACGCCAAAACAGCAAAGAACGGCACAGCCGTTAAGCGATACCGTCCCTTGCTTAAATGGTTTCTTCATTCACCACCCATGATGGCCGGTTATGATTCGTGATGTTCCTTTTCCGTAAGGTATTTTTTTGCGTCCTTAAAGAATCCGTAAATAATCAGCAGAACGATGATGCCAATAGGCAAGGCTGCGATAACGGAAATGGACTGCAATGCGTGAATGGTTTTTTCAGAGAACAAAAGAGCAATGGGCAGAAGAATAAACAGAACGGCCCAGAATACCCGAACCTTTTTATCCGGCTCCTCTCCGATTTTCAGTTTCTTATAAGAGTAGGAAGAAACCACCATTGTCAGCGCGTCAAAAGTAGTGGAATAGAAAGAAATCATGGTAATACAGATCAGAATCATAAAAATTTTGCTCATAGGAAGAGTTTCCACGATCTTCATGACCGCATCCGGATAGGAGCCGCCGTTCTGAATCACGCCAAGAATATCCACGCCGTTTTTAAACTGCTGCGCCATACCATAATTCCCAAGGACGATGAAAGAGGTAAAGCTTGCGGCGATGCCCCAGAAATAGGTGCCGAGAATCGTGTTTTTGATGGTCCTGCCCTTGCTGATGGTAGCAATAAAGAAAGGAGTGGCAATACACCAGGTCAGTGCGTAAGACCAGTAGAAGAATGTCCAGTCCTGTGCGAAGGTCGTTTTCCGGAGAGGGTCGATAAAGGTAGAGAGGCTGATAAAATTCTGCCCCAAAGTTCCCAGAGAAGTAACGCCGGATTCCAGAATGAACCGCATTTCGCCCCCCAGGAAAAATACGCCGGCTAACAGCGCGATAAAGAAATAGGAGCTGTAAGAAGCAAGTTTGGCAATTCCCTTCATGCCGAAAAGCACCGTCATGGTATAAACTGCTGCGACAAAAATCAAAATCACAATGGTCAGCTGTCTGGAATTGGGGATTCCGGTAACTTTGGAAATAGCCGCAGAAATCAGAGGGGTTGCGATGGAGAAGGTCGCGGAGGTTCCGGCCAGAAGCGCGAACACCGCAAAAAGATCGACGATTTTACCGGCGGGGCCGTCTACCTTATTGCCCAGAACCGGTCTGAGGCCTTCCGAAAACTTTTGCTTATCCCGTTTCCGGATGTGAAGCATAAAGCCGAATGCGGCAATCAGGACGACATATACGCCCCAGGACAGCGGTCCCCAGTGGAACAGGGGATAAACCGCGGACCATTTCTGCACATCTCCCAGATTCTGCACATGAGGTTCCGTGGCGTACATGGTCCACTCGCTGAGCGAGTAAAAAATCAAATCTGCCGCAAAGGTAGAGTTAAAAATCATCATTCCCCATATTACCGTAGGATATTCCGGTTTGGCGTTTTCCCCCAACTTGATTTTTCCATATTTGGAAAACGCCATCACAAAGGAGCAGACAAAAAACGCCAGGGTAACCAGAAGATAGTAGACGCCGCAGTCATTGGAGAAAAAGTAGCGGATTTTGGTCAGAATCTCGCCGGATTCCTCAGGCTTGAGAATAAAGAGGGTGCAGAGGCTTACAATGCCTAAAAACGGAATGATAATAATGCACCAGTCGATGCTTTTTTTCAGTTCTTTGAGTTTCATAATCAAATTCCTTGTCCATAAGTTTTATAACTGGGGTCAATATTGCAGAGATCTTCAAAGGAATCGATCTCCAGAATATCCGTGTACTGCGCTTCTTTTACTCCAAGCCGGTAAGTATCCCGATAATAAAGCAGGGGAAGGTTATCCCAGTAGGAGCCGTAATTCTTTTTGACCTCGTATTCATATTCCAGCTGTTCCTTCAGCCGGGTCCCATCCTCCAGATTCCATCGGGAAACTCCCAGGAGCTGCCATCCGGCAGACTTGGTTTCCACGATACAGTCTTTGATAATCCCCTCTTCATCTAAGACCGCCATCCATTCACTGACGCCTTCTTTTCGGAACGCGGCGCTGTAGCCGGAGCGTTCAAAGGTGGGGTCCAGAATTTCCCGATTATAAATCACCTGGTCCCCGTCCACCATCATTGCATTGGGAATATGCTCCCGAACCGCATACATCGAGGAGATGTTGTTCCGGGTTTGATAGTAGGGATTTTCCACCAGAGTAATATGAGGATATTTCTCGGTCAGGAACCGGAATTTTTCCTTCTGATACCCCACCACAATATAGATTTCCTCAATATGCTGGGAATGGAGCCCCTGGATGATGGTTTCAATCATGGCTGTACCATTGACTTTTACCAAAGGTTTGGGAATTTTTTCCGTCAGCGGGCGCATCCGAATCCCCATACCCGCCGCCATAATAATTGCATGATCTGCTATAAACACATTGTATAACCCCTTTTAGCGTAATTTTATTATCTCGTTGACCTTCTGAAAGTACCGTTTTGCCGTGGTATACATTCTATGGTTCAGTTCTCCGATATCTTCGCCATTCCCCCGCTTAATCTCGCACCAGTTGCTGAAATTCATGGCGCCGACCGCGATATAGCAGTAAATTTTCAACCTTGTCTTTTCATCGCACTGATGATCGAAATAGAAATCAATAATCTGATCCATCTGTTCTTCCGTATAGTTTGTGTAAATGCAGAACATGGCAATATCAAAATGGGGGTCCTGCATGGCCGCGTATTCCCAGTCAATCAGCCGAACCTGATTTTCGCCGCTTTCATCCGTAAACAGCAGAAAATTATCCGGATTCGGATCAATATGGGTGAGGCTGTATTCGATGGGGTAGGTGTCAATAAAATCCTTCAGCAGGAAAATATCCCGTTTCGTCTCCTCATAATCCTCAAAAATGGAAGGAGCTCCTTTCCAAAGGTCCTCATAATACTGGATATAGCCGAAAAAGTCATAAAAATTTTCCAGATGAATTTTCATCTGGTGAAATTCCTTCAGCTTTTCCATACAGACGCGGATCTCATCAAAATCATAATACCCGCAGTGATGCGCCTGTCCCCAGTATACGGAAATTTTAAACCCGGTTTTCGGATTTATATAAATCACATCATCGCAGATTCCCCGATGATTCAAAAACGAATAGGTTTTCTGTTCATCCTCCCGGTTGATGTATTCATCTGTGCCAATGCCGGAAATCCTCATGATATACTGCTGACCAGCGCAGGAAAAGACAAAGGACCGGTTTGTAATCCCTTTTTTGATAATTCTTACATCAGAAATTTCATCTTCCCTTACCTGGAAAGTTTCTTGAATAATCGTCAAGGCTTCCTGCATTTTTTGCTGGCCAAAGACATCAAAAACCCGGCTCAGCGTTTTATTATCAGTTTCATTCATTGCGTATCACCTTAAAGATTTATACTGAAAGAACAATATTTTTAAAACGGAATCTGTTTTATTCCGATCCTCCAATATCCATACCCGGATGATAGTCATTTCGAGTTGAATAGTAATACGGATTGTGTTGGGAAATCCGCTGCTCTTCAGGCGGGAGCTTCTGATAATCTCCATAAGAAACCCGAAGCGTTTCATGGCTGTTTTCCGGAATGGGAAACATTTTTCCCTCAAAAGGAACTTTTTTCCCTTTACCGAACCACTCTCTCTTAAATTCACCGTCAAAACTAAAGGTAAAATTTGTAAGATCGCAGCACATGGTTTCATCTTTTTTCAGTTTCGGAAAAATCTTTTCAAACCACCATTGAAAGATTTTTCCATTTTTAAAGATCCGGTTGGTCACGCTATAGAGCGCGCCTCGGATTCCGGTATCCTGATGATTTCGGACCGCGTTGGAGTCAAACATGAAAATCAATTGGCTGATTTTTCGGAGAACCCCATTTTTCACATAATCATCCAATACAAACAAATCCACCCAGACTCCATGGTGCATATCCACATCTTTAAATGCTGTTTCCACCAGAGCGGTATGATCCTTCCGGATTTTGGTAATTTTCAGGCGGTAATTGGGATCCGTCGCATAATCCTGATAGAAATATCCTTCGGGCTTTTCCTCCTGCCAGACAGATTTCAGCCTGTCGAAATCCTTTCGGTACAGAATAATATCGATATCATCATCCCAGGGAATAAAGCCCTGGTGCCGGACAGCGCCCAGTTCTGTGCCGTAAAACAGATAGTATGGAATCTCGTGTCTTGTGCATACCTCATCAATTTTCGATAAAATATCCAGTCCCTGCTTCTGAACAGCTCTTGTAATATCTTCGGTCAAAACTTCACTTCCTTTTTATTTTAAAGCTGTGGTTCAACTGTTGAAAATATTATACATTATAATAAAATCCACCGCCCCTGTCAAGTACGGGGGGGGGTGGGGTGTAAAACTATCTGCTGCCTATGCGTTCTCGGCCTGTCAATGGATACGAACATGAAAGCAGATTTGAGTGTCCACGCATTGGAAAATGCCCTTACCGTGCCAGCTGCCAAACTGATCCTGCATCAAAATATCCATAGGATTCAGAACATCACCTTCCAGTTTTGCTTTTTTGATATGAAGTCCACGGTGTAATGTTTCTGGATAAGAGCATCCCCTTTATACTTTTCGTTACTCAGTATACTGGCGATAACGCCGTGGCTCCAATTCTTCTTTCCGCCGGGAGTAGGAACACCTTGCTCGGTTAACAAACTTGATATTTGGTAGTATGACATTCCGAGCAGGAAGAGGAAATATATCTTTTTGATGATTACTGCTTCTGTTTGGTTGATTATCATACCACGGTCATAACCGAGGAAACGACCGTAAGCCACAGCATACTCGCCGTCTGCAAATCGTTTTCGTTTTCCCCAGGTGATGTTTTCAGAAATGGATCTGCTTTCTTCCTGAGCCACACTCGACAGTATGGTAAGCATCAATTCACCCTTGCTGTCAAAAGTCCAGATGTTTTCCTTTTCAAAAAAAATCTCCACGCCTTTTTCTTTGAGCTGGCGCACCGTGGTCAGACTATCTACCGTATTGCGGGCGAATCGGGAGATTGATTTTGTAACAATAAGGTCTATTTTGCCGGCAAGAGCATCCTGAATCATCTGATTAAAGCCCTCGCGATGTTCGGTTCGGGTACCGCTGACGCCGTCATCGATATAAAGCCCTGCAAACGTCCAGTCGAGCCGAAAGTCTATCAGCTTGATGTAGTAATCCTGCTGTGCTTCGATACTGGATTGCTGCTGCTCGGAACCAGTAGACACACGAGCATAAGCAGCCACCCGGCGGTTAAGCTGTTTTGCTACAGAAGGCAGGGATACCATCTGTGGCCTTGTAAGTTTTTTCACTGTTTTTGCCATAATGCGTCCTCCTCAATGCTTGCGATGAGTGCAGAAGAATTGGCTCGTAGGTGCTGCAAAACCTGATCCACTTCAAACTCGTCTAAAAGCCCTTCGTGCATGAGCGTCTGCAGCACCATTTTTGCCAATCGATAATTCATCTCATCTTTTTTCCAATCTGCCATATTCATCACCCGCTATAGCGTATTTCCGTACCGTTTCGGAAGGTAAACACCACATTGTCACGGCTGTAAACAGTTACAAAATCCAGCAGACCGCACCAAAGGGAAACCTCGAAATTGTCCACGATATTGGCGTCACGCAGGTTATTTAGGAAAGTCTCAATGGCAGCACGCCTTGACTGTTTGCTGCCGATAGCATCTTCTATTTCCTCAAATCGAGCCTTTGCCTTGTCGAAACGATCGCTCAGAGCCCCATAGCGTTTCTGATATTCTTCCTGGTCAAGTGCGACATGGGCGTTTTCGTAGATGCAGCTTTGAATGCGGTCGGAGACTACCATAATCTCACCTTGCACTTCTGTCAGTTCCACTTCAAGCGCCGTGGTATCAAACGCTGTTTCCAGCGAGGCCTCCAAGGCTGCTATAATGCTTTCTTTCTGGCTGATCAACTGATTCACTACGACGATGAACATAGCTTGTATCTCGGCCTCGGTGAAATGCGGCGTGGTGCAATGATGTTCGTTATCAAATTTACGGTTGCAGCGCCATACGCACTTGCGATATTTGGTCTTGGAGTGCCAGACCTTTGAGCCGTACCAGCTGCCACACTGGCCGCACTTGATTTTGCTTGAATAGATATGGACTCCACTGGGTTTGCCCGTACTGCCTTTTCGGCGGGCAAGCTCACGCTGAACCAGTTCGAACACCTCCGGCTGTATGATGGCTTCGTGGTTGCCCTCCACATAGTACTGCGGTATCTCGCCCTCGTTGACCTTTTTCTTCTTGGTGAGGAAATCCACCGTGTAGCTCTTTTGCAGAAGCGCATCGCCTTTGTATTTCTCATTGGTGAGGATGCTGCGAACAGCTCCTGCATTCCATTTATCCTTGCCGCCCGGCGATTTAATGCCGTCAGCGGTGAGTCTGGCGGCAATGCCGTGCGGCGTCATGCCTTGCAGGAACATACTGTAAATGCGGCGGATGATAACCGCTTCGTCCTTGTTCAAAACCAGATTGCCGTCAGGACCCCGGTCGTAGCCGAGAAACCGTTTGAATGGCACGGTGACCTTCCCGTCAGCAAACCGTTTTCTCTGTCCCCAGGTGCAGTTCTCGGAAATGCTGCGGCTTTCTTCCTGCGCAAGGCTCGACATGATGGTAATCAGAAGTTCACCTTTGGAATCCAGCGTCCAGATATTTTCCTTTTCAAAATAAATCTCTACGCCTTTTTCCTTGAGCTGACGCACTGTGGTCAGGCTGTCTACCGTGTTGCGGGCAAAACGGCTGACCGACTTGGTGACGATAAGGTCTATTTTGCCCGCCAGCGCATCCGCCACCATGCGTTTGAAGCCCTCGCGGTGCTTGGTATTCGTACCTGTTATGCCCTCGTCCGTATACACGGAAACAAAATCCCAATCGTCCCGGCTTTTGATATAGTTGGTGTAATAGTCCACCTGGGCGCTGTAGCTGGTGAGCTGCTCCTCGCTGTCCGTGGAAACACGGGCGTAGGCGGCGGTGCGGCGCTTTTTCTTTTCATTGATCGGCGTTGCCGTGAATCGGCTTATCGTCGCCGGTATTGTCGTTACTTTCGCCACGTTTTTCCCTCCATCTCTGTATCATTACTTCTCGCATATGCTGTTTTCGCTCCTCTGTATGCCGGGGCATCTTCCGCTTGTTTTCCCATGCCGTCTCGAAGGTATGCCCGTCAAAGAAGCGGATGGAAAGCTGATATGGAGCCGTGATGTGAATGCAGACAATCTGCTCACGGAAAACCGTCTCACTAAATTCCTCCAGACCCATAGCGTCCGCACAGAGGTTTTTGAGGGCATCTTCCTTGATGCTGGGGCTTTGGCATTTTCCGCCTGACGCACATCGCCATACGGAATCAAAGCTGCCGTCTTTGTGCCGTGAACGCTGCCTGCGGTAGTTCTCGCCGCAGCTGTCGCAACGAACGCGGCTGGTAAAGCAGGAAGTGTTGGGGCCGAGCTGATGCTCCTGCACATACCGTCCCTTGGCGGCTCTGCGCTCATCCGTCCAGCAGTCCTTCCGCATGGTGGATTCCCAGTGGTGCGGAACGATGCGGCCATCCTTAAAATAGAAAATCATCTCATTCGGAGCAGGAATCTCAATGTGGTCGATCTGCTCTGAAAAGATGATTTCATCAAACGTATCCAGTCCCATGACTTCAGCGCAGGCATCTTTGAGCATCTGCTCCGGGATGTCCTTGTTTTGACAATGCGCATTCCCGGTCTTTCTTCGGGTACCGCAGACCCAGATGGTGTAGTTGGCATTAGGGTCTTTTCTCCCCTTGCGGTTAGACCGCTGATAGCTCTTTCCGCACCGGCCGCACTTGATTTTGCTGGTAAAGCAGGAGGTGTTAATGCTCCAGTTTGCCAAGGCGCCAAGCTCACGACGGCGCGCTTTCTCGGCCTGCACCGCCTGGTAGACCTCCATTGGAATGATGGCTTCGTGGGTGTTCTCCACGAAATACTGCGGCAGCTCCCCGCGGTTGATCCTGCTTTTCTTGCTGATGGGGTCTGCCACATATTCCTTCTGGAACAGAAGGTTGCCCGTATAAGTGATATTTCCGAGGATCTGCCGTATGGAAGTGTTACCGAAATGCTGTCCCTTATAGGATTTTACACCCATCTCGGCAAGCTGCTTTTCTGTGGTCTCCGCCGACAAACCGTTCATGTAATTGTCGTAGATGAGCCGAACGATTTTTGCCTCCTCCTCATGGATGACCAGATGATCGCCCTCCCAGCGGTACCCATAGATTTGAAAGCGGCCGTTGGGGATACCTTTTTCAAATCGTTTCCGGGTACCCCATTTGACGTTGTCCGACAGGCTGCGTATTTCTTCCTGAGCAAAGGATGCTAAGAGGGTCAGCATCAACTCGCCGTCCTCGGTGAGGGAGTCGATGCGCTCCTTTTCAAACTGGACGGAAACGCCCAGCTCCTTGAGCCTGCGCACCGTATTCAACAGGTCAACGGTATTGCGCGCGAAACGGGAAATGCTCTTTGTCAGAACAATGTCGATTTTTCCGGCTTCGCAGTCGGCAATCATCCGATTGAACTCTTCACGGGCTTCGGTTTTGGTGCCGGTTATTCCGTTATCGGCATATACGCCCACATATTCCCAGGCGGGATTGCTCTGAATCAAACTGCTGTAAAAGCTGACCTGTGCCGAAAGGGAGTGCTGCAGCCGCTCGGACTCCATTGAGACTCTTGCGTAGGCAGCGACCCTTTTGCGGCGCGGTATCTGCGGTGTTTTCGCTTCGATTTTATTTACAATCCGCATGAAATCACTCCTTTCCGACACTATATATCACTCTGAAAGCCGATTATATCAAGTCATTTTCCGATAATAATGTACCCAAAGATGGCGAGAACTCAGCCCTCAGATTTGTATCAATTACGGCATATTCCTCCTCGCTCAGAAGCCCCTTTTCCCGGAGATTCTTTGCGATGGAGAGGGCGGCAAGGTAGCTCATTTCAGAACGGAATTTGTCCTCACTCATGCCCGTCACCGCCTTTGTAGCGGTCTGCGATATAGCAGGCGTGAGAGCAGTATTTTCTTTTTGCGTTGCCGTAGGCAGTGAAGGGCTTTCCGCAGTGAGCGCAGGTGAAGTGGTATATGGCTCTGCGGTTGACCTTTTCCGGGTGTGCATTCCACCAGGCGGTACGGCAGTTATCCGAGCAGAACTTAACTCGCTTTCTGCCGGTAGTCTGCGTAAGCAAAGCGCCGCACTGTGGGCAGAATCCGGCGTCCAGTTCAATGCGGCTGTTATCCGCAGCCTTTGTGCCGGTCAGCCCCATCTTCCGGCAGAATGCGACAACGGTATCTTTCTTCAGTCCCACCGCCTTGGCGATGGTGGCGTATCCATATCCCTGTGAGCGTAGGGCGGTAATCTGTTCTTTTTGCTGATTTGTCATTGTGGCTCCTCCGTTCCGAGGGTTTCCCTCAATGACCCATCTGGACAAGGTAGCCCGTTTTGGCCGAAAAAATACGCCCACCGAACCGTCATGGCTCGATGGGCATTCAGCAGGTTAAGTTATTTAATTTTGGCTGCGTAGTCAAGCGAGATCCAACCTGCGCCGCTCTTCAAGCGTCCCCAGCCCGCTGTGGAGCCCTTGCCGGAATTCACCTCAACGATGGTGAATACCCCTTTTCCGGTAAACTTACCGGTCTTGGCGTAGTCTGTTCCCGGTCCTTTTCGGATATTGAGGTCGGAGATGCTGACCTTTACGAGGAACGGAACCTCTGCGGCTATTGTTTTCGATGTATAGATGTTTACACCGTTTACATCAAACACACTATATCCCGGATTGGCATCAGCGCACTTCTTGGCGTTGGAGAGGATCTTGTATGCGCCTTTCTGCGACTTGCTGTCAGACCAGGTCTTGCGGACACGGTAAAGCTGCGTGGTTACAGTAGGAGTATCAGCTGAACCGCCAAGCTGTGCCGTGACCTTTTCCGCCAGATCGCCCATCCTGGCATACATCCAGTTTCCGGGGCAGGACTTGTTGGCAAACCAGCGATGCACCGTCAGCACCATCTCATCGGACTTCGGCTCATATGAGAGCGTCTTGTCCTTATCGCCAAGCCACAGGAGCTTTTTCTTGCCGTTTCGCTTGCAGATGTCTACGCAAAGGGTGATCAGCTTCTGGTAGACCACATCCTTAAAGGCATACGGCTCCGTGGTGTCGGACGCACATTCGATGGTGATGGCCCGCTGATCGTTGGCGCTGGAAGAAGAACACCAGGAGCGGTTTTTCTCTTCCACATACATACCCACACGGCCGTCCACGCCGATGCCGTAGTTGCAGCTTGCCTGTCTGGAAGTCGGCAGAAAGATATTACCGAGTGTTTCCACCGAGCATTGCCCCACCACACAGTGGGGCGTGATACGGTCGATGGAGTGCGTTCTCTGCCCGGAGTGGTTGGGGCTGAGTTTTGTGTAAGATACCAGTGAACTGTTTGTGTAAGTCATAATTATTCATCCTCCTTTTCGTTTTCCGCTCTGTCATGGAGCTGCTCCAATACTGCCTTCAGCTTTTCCGGGATAGGCAATCCCAGACGGCCTGCATTTTCCAAAATGCTGACACCCTCATTGGAGAGATAGAAGAAGATCACTGCTGTGCGAAGTACAGAACCCGTCCCAATGACCTGCACGTCCAGGATGTGGGCGATCCCTACCAGCAGGAAGATCAGCACCTTCCGACAAATACCCTTGAATCCCACCTGGCTGTTGAGTTTCCTGTCCGATACGGCGCACATCACGCCCGTGATGTAGTCCGCTACTGCAAATACCACCAGGGCAATGAGCAATCCATCATTGCCGCCAAGGAAGTAGCCAAGCCACCCTCCCACAGCGGTGAACACCATCTGGATCACATTCCAAAATTCCTTCATGTTGTTACCTCCTCTTGATTTTGTGTATGAAAAAAGCGGCCGCTCCGAAGAGCAGTCGCTGATTCCCAAAGTATATTTAAATCTGCTTCGGCAGCCATTCCCATAAACGCATATCCTCCTGACCCAGGGACCACATACACATTCCCCGGAGCTTCCAGCGGTATGCCGCCTGGTTCGCCCAATAGACAAGGGAGTCCACGTCCTGGTAGTAAAGGATGGAGAATCCGTCCGCATCGCCAAGGAACAGCCGGGATATCCAGATGTTGATGTCCTTTGGTATGATCCTCGCCGTGTAATTCCCGCCGCAGGAAATCTCCAGAAGATCAGAGTGGAAAAAGTCGTAGTCCAGCGAAATGTCCTCGCTCCGGGTAGAGGATTCCTCCACGTCGGAGGTCAGCGTAAACACCTGGAACTCATCATCCCAGGTGCAGCTTGAGCGGGATATCCTGCCGTAGCTTTTAGAGCTGCCGTCCGGCATCTGAACATCAAACCGTTCATACGGCTCATACGTCCAGGCGTCTCCCAGACGCAAAAGTTCGCACACGGTCGTATTGTCCGAGCGGTATCCGGCATAGCCTCCTGTAAAGCCGCTGACCGTTGCCGTAAAGCGCAGGGTGTAGGAAGAGCCGGAATACACCCGCACCCGGTTCCCTCGGATACGCATCTCCACCGTGTACATGGATGGATTGTCCCGCAGATCCGCCGATGCGGTTCTTGCGATCTCCTGGCTGTAGCTGCCAAGGAGCGTAGAGCCATTGTATAGCTCCACCGCCTGGGTATCGTAGTTCAAACAGCAGAACAGGCTGCCGCAGAATACACCGGCCTTTCCGCTGCCGCCGGACGGGAACGCCAGCCTTGCCCGAAGATGCAGCTCGGAAAAGCCGTCATAGTTCCAGGCAAGCTCTCCCTTTCCTTCAAGCTGGGAATAGACACGTTCCATCGAGTATTCATCCGACCGCCACACCTTCCATGAGCCGGAGCGCACTGTCCAGTAATCTGTCTCCAGCACGCCGTAATCCCGGAAATCCTCGTACCAGACGAGTGCAGAGTCAGGCTTTCTGCGGAGCATCTCCAATGTCAGCTTGAAGCCCTTATCGGGAACCGCCATGTTGCCATTTACATCCTTAAAGCTCCTGGGCGCAAGGGCAAAGGTCGCTTCTCCGGCAGAGGGTTCCTCAGAGAAAGCGGAGCAGACACGGAAACCATAAAACTGCACGCCTTTGACATCCACCGAAATCGTAATGGTATGCGTCCCGGCGGAAAGCGTTACGCCACCGGCAAGGGAAGTCCAGAGGGTACTCCGCCAGTACGGCCACCACAGGCGGCTTTCGGTGAAATGTTTTCTGCTGCCGTCCAGAGCCACATAGATGCCATTTTTGTCCCAGAAGGGATAGCAGAGCCGCACCGCCACATCGTAGGTTCCCGCCGTATCCACCGTAAAGCTGTAGGTCACCGAACCGTTATCGCCCAGGGTGGCGATGCCGTTTTCAATGGATACAATACCGGACGCAGAGGAATAATTACCTCCATCATGGTCAATGTATACCGTTCCGAACTCAGTCTTCTGCTCCTTGCCGTAGGCGGTCAGATATCGTCTGCGGTTGTATGTCCCCACAAGCTGGGGATATTCACGGGACACAGCGTCCGCCCCTTCCATGTAGTCGTAGACATGGGGAAAGGCATAGGGCGCCTTATCGTAATCGTCCCAATAGGCCACGATGGGGAGAAAGGGCTGCGGCGGCGCATCGTCCGTGAAATTGTAGCCGCCCGTCATCCACAGCTTGGCGGCATAGTAGGTGTTGGACGTTCCCCGGTAGGTTTTCCCCAGGTTCTCCGGCGTGTCGTAGATCTGCCAGTTCCATCCGTAGGCGGGCATACCGAGGAATATCTTATCCGGGTTCATGACCTTCGTGGCGTAATCGTAAATGCCCTCCAGCCAGCTTCTTGGGGAAACCGGCCCCGGTGCGGAGCCTGCCCATGCCATGCCGTAGGACATGATGGACGCGGTATCGCAGTAAGCGTCTAAGTCGCCGTAAACACACCAGTTCTCGCCGCCCACCGAGCCGTTTACCGAGGTCATTCCCGGAAGGCAAATGTTCATGTGCTTTGCAGGGTCATAGGCTTTCACCGTATTGTAGATGTTGCAGAACATCGCCGTGGACTCCGTATGGGTGGAATAGCCGTCCCCACGCTCCAGGTCGATGTCGATGCCGTCACACCAGGGATATTTCTCCATGATGCGGACGATCTCTGAAAGGAACCTGTCCTGCGCCCCGTCCGTGTTATCCCGCAGGGCGCGGAAGATGCTGTTTGCGCCATCGTTTGCCACGGTCAAAAGCCACTTGATATGGGGCCACCTGTTAATGTAGGTGAGCATATCCGAGATCGCCACACCGCTTTCATAGATTTCTCCGGTCGCTCTTACCTTAAATGAGAACAGCCCGATCTGGCTGATGCGGTCGCCGTAATCCCGGAGAGCTTCGTACATTCTGGCGTTGCCCATGAATGTCCATACCATGATCTGTTTGCCTTTTAATGTGTCCATCCAATCACTCTCCTTCAGGGCATAGAAAAAGCACCGCCGAAGCGATGCTCTCAAAACCATATTATCAAATGTCACTTGTTCCTCTTTCCTGTGTTACCTGTCCCCCGGACTTCTTCATGATAGAAATAATCTACGATGACCGGATGGCCCTGCGGCACTCTGCCATAGGGCATTTCGTTATCCACAAAGGGACAGTCATATTTCTTCGCCATCTCTTCAGCTTTTTTCTCCAGCGATTTGAAATAGCTGAGGTTATGATGGTTGTAAATTTCATCGTACAACGGCACGAGGGAAGGATACCTTTCAGCGATATAGTCCAGGATCGTTTTCTTGAAGCCGCCCCGCAGGTTCAGGTTTTCCAGCCAGAACAGGTCGCACTGATCCTTGACACGCTCAAATATCGCTTCAAAATCAGTGATGCCAGGAAATACGGGAGAGACAAAGCAGACGGTGCGGATGCCTGCGGCATAGACCTGTTTCATGGCGGCCAGCCGCCGTTCTATACTGACAGCACTATCCATATCATTTTTGAATTCCTCGTTCAGAGTGTTGATCGACCATGATACTGTGACCTGTCCCAGCTCTTTGAGCAAATCAATATCACGCACAACAAGATCGGATTTGGTGCAAATCAGAATGTCGGCACCGCTGCCTCTGAGCTGCTGAAGCAGCTTTCTTGTATTGCCAAACTGCTCCTCCTGGGGAAGGTAGCCGTCGGTCACGGAACCGATGACGATGCGCTGTCCGGCGTACTTTTTTGGATTTTTGATCTCCGGCCAGTGCTTGATATCCAAAAAGGTGCCCCAATCCTCCGTATGCCCGGTAAAACGCTTCATGAAAGAGGCGTAGCAGTACTTACAGCCATGAGTGCAGCCTACATAGGGATTGACCGAATAGCCTCCCACTGGCAGGCTGGATTTGGTCATGATATTCTTTGTCTCAACCTCTCCGATCAGGATGCCGTTCATCTCTACTTGTGCCATGTTCTCTGCACCTCCAACACCCGGTTGAATGCTTCCGGGAACTCCTGTACCATATTTGCTTCACCAATGATGGGAACAAGATCTTCTTTCATAAAAGCAGGAATGCCCAGTGCATGGGCCTGTTCCACGAGAGAATGCGCCCATGCCGGGTCTGTCCGCACTTTTTTGCTCTGCACTCCAGTCATGGTGCCAACCACGATCCAGTCAACGCCCGTCAAATCGACCTCGCCGGGATCATCAAACAAGGGCTCAAAAGTAACGTGATAGTGCTTTGCCCGAATATTGGCCTTCAGGGCGTCGATGCGCCACAGCTCTGATCTTCTTGTGACTGTGACCCCAAACCATGCATTTTCCAAGTCTGTCTCAAGATCCAGCAGGTCAGGACGCTTTGACAAAAACAGGAATTGATGCTGCGGGTTTTCCCTAATCTTTGCAAAGACCTTCTCTCTCCACGCCGGTTCCCAGCCTGCCAAGTCGCTCATGCCGGTCAGCAGGAAATTTTGTGGACGTTCCCTTTCCATCAGCCGCAGCTTATTCGGAAAAAATTCCGGCTTGCTGAAGTCATCGATCATACGGTAACGCTTTACATTGTTCCGGGCATAGCAGTAAGAGCAGCCCACGGTACAGCCGATGACCAGATTCATGTTCTGAATATTGTCCTTAATGCAGATACTCATCAGAGAACTTCCTCCACATTTTTCAGGATGCGGTGGAGATAGTTCTCCAGCTGCTCGATTTCCTCCCTGGAAAATCCCTTGTAATAAATATTGCTGATTTCTTCGGTTACTTCATTATAATCTTGTTCCAGACCTTTGGCTTCTTCTGTAAGGAAAATGAGAATCTTTCTACGGTCTTTGTCGCCGCGATCCCGATAAATCAGATTTGCCGCCTCCATACGGTCAAGCATACTGGTCAGCGTAGTCGTGGCAAGACCGGTCTCTTTTGACAGCTCACTAATGGGAACGCCATCCTTCTGCCAGAGAATATATAGAATCCTTCCCTGGGAGCCATTAAAAGCATCGATATTTTTTTCGCTCAATATGCGTTCAAAAACACGTCCTCCGACCTGTTTGATTCGGGTTATCAAAAATCCGCCTTGTGTTTTCATATTGTCACCTCAAACTGCAAGGCGGCTATCCACAGACAGCCGCCTTGTCCTTTCTCATTTCTGCTGCGCAGCCGCAAATTCAGCGTAACCTTTCCAGCCAAATACAGCATCCACATCTTCATCGCCGTAAACGCCCTTGACATCACAGAGGTGGACAACATGATCGTCCGCATCCATCGTCTGGGCAACGGTCGCATGAATGAGAAGTTTGCAGGGAACAGGAGCCTTGATATTTGTGCCCTCCACTTCCTGCATCGTCAAACCAACCTGAGCGGCCTTATCCGTATCACGTCCGGAGCAGGTGCCACAGCCAATCAAAGCGCCGGTTAATTCAACTCCGGGAATAGCGAGAACAGCTTCTTTCTTCTCAGCCAGCAGTTCCAGACTGTAAGCCCCTTTGTTCAGGGAAAACATGATCTTTCCAGGATTGGTGGACGCAAAAGCCCAAAAAGCCAGAGTCGCAAGATTGGTGCTGCCATCCGGCTTCTCTGTACAGATCAGCGTCATGGAATTGGGGGAAGTATAAGCGGGCGCATTGCCGATATTGATTTTGTTCATGGTGGAATCCTCCTTAGTTAATCTCATTTAAGATTATACTATATAGGATTATCCTTTGTCAATCCTTTTTGTGGATTTCCACTTTCTTCTCTCTAAGGTGATCTTTCATCCTGCATTTCCTGCAGCTCAAACAATACCCGTGCCGTTTTTCCCTCCGCAAGCGTCACCCTGTGCTTGGAATCCCAGGCGGCGCTGTACTGGTAGAAGCCCTCTTTTTTCTCCAGGCTGCCGTTTCTGGTGCATTCCCGTGTGGATGCCAGAAGAGCAAGGTCATCTTCCGCAGAGAGCGCACCCGGAAAAGAAACCTTCTGGCCGCCCACACCCTGGGCCAGTTTGACCGAGCCGCCCTCCATATCCGACTTGGGATAGAGATGCACATCCAGCCCTGCGGAGGTCTGCCCAAGATTAAAGAGGATGACCGTTTCCTCGCCCCGCACCACGCCGTTGAACCAGACGGGAGCCTTGACCTCGCCGTTCTCCCGGAACTTTTGGAGGAACACCTCGGTGTGGGGCGTGTATCCCGTCAGGGCAGCGCCTTCCTGCAATTGCAGGTCAGTAAAATAAATCGTGCCGGAGCAGTCCGTGATGGTAGGCTTCACGGTGACGCTTACGACACGCATATCCTGTTTCCGGTTAATGACCTCCGCCAGCCGGATAAAAGCGACCTTACCCATCCAGCGTCCACTTCATCTCACAGGGATGGCCTACCCATCCCGTGGCCACCGCCCCTGCCTGCAGGAGGATGTCCGTGATATAAAGAATCCCGGTGCAGTTAGTGATGCATACCCGCACCGTGATGGATTTGACCCTGGCAGAGTAATTCTCCGGCATGATTTTGGCGGAGGTGGATGATAAGTATGCCATTTCGTCCTCCTTCCATCAGTACAGGTCAATGAATCTTGATTCCGTACTGCCGTCCTCATACTCAATGACCACTTCAATGCCCACCTGGGCGTCATCGCTCAGCTTCTCCAGATTTTCCGAGCCGATCTGCGCCGACAGGGTGTAACTGGAGCGGTTGGCGGGATAAACGGTCTGGGAGAGGCTTTTGGTCATGCCCGCCACGCCCTCCGCTTTAAAGGAAGCCGTGCCGGATGCGCCGTTTTCGCTGTCTGCCTCAAAGCCGGAGCTGACCCAATAGGCCAGCCCGTCATCAGCGCGGGAGTTCCGCAGCAGGTTGAAGGGGACCATTTCCCGGATATCATTGTTGGATACCATGCTGGTGCCTTCCAGCGAGTCAGCCGCGTTGTCCCACTCGCTGGCGGAACTGCCCAGGTTCTTCAGCGTGGTGGAAAGCTCCAGCACCGTGTTCCACGGCTCCTGCAGGTTGTACTCCCGGCGGACGATGCGGGTGGTCACCGAAAGCCCCAGTTCCTTATCCTCCACACGGACATAATCCCCAAGCTCCCAGGCTTCATGCTCGTAGCCTGTCAGCACGGATAAGTCCATCGCATTCAGCACGTAGGAGATGGTAGGCTTTGCGTAATCCGCCAGCCGCATTTCGGCGTATTCCTTCATCTGATATGGATTGGTGAAGGAGGAGCAGTCCAGGGTAGAGATGCGGATTTCGTTTGTGTAGGTGAAATCCTCCACATAGGCTTTTCCGCCGTTGATGTCGGCAAAGGTCATCCCTTCCGCACCCACGGTGTAGAGCCTTGTCACAAGCTCCCTGGTATCCACTACACGCTGGATGGATTTCATGTTTTTCCTGTAGGCAAACAGCGCGCCGCTGTCCCTGCCGTTTACCGTCAGCAGATGCACCAGACGGTTCGGGCAGTCAAAGACCAGGTCGCCGCCGTGAAGGTCTGCTGTATTTCTGAGGATGGACAGGGCATTCTTTTCCGTACTGGTCCAGGTGCGCTTTGTCCGAACCGTCACCGTCCCAACACTCCACTCGGTTCCCTCTAAGGCGTAGGCCATTGCGGTTTCCGGGTATTCCGCTTCAAAGGTTCTTTCTTCTTTGCGGACAGAGAATGTCAGGTCATAGAACTCCGCCTCCGCATACACCTCGGTCACGGCGCTGCCGTCCGTATCCCTGGTATCGGTGACCGTCCTGACCTTGTACACGTCGTCCACGATCTGGATCTTCTTCTCACTGTCGATATACCCGCGCTTGCCATCCCGGTAAGGAATCTTAAAGGAGAGGGTGTCCTCGCCGTTGATCTCGCCCGTGACAATGATGTCGTAGGCATTCTCCAGTACCGCCTCCCATGCGCCGTTCCCGTCCAGCACCACCGGCCTTGCGTAGCCGATCTTCTCATAGGGCGCTTTTGGGATGTCGTAGAGCCGGATATCGATGAGCCTTGGCGTCCGAGCAGTGTCGGAAGTCGTGAGCGTTACCCGGAAACGGATATACGCCCTGTTGGGAGAGGTCAGCCGCCCGTCTGCGGGGACTGCCGCCCAATCGCTCCAATCGGTCAGGTCATCACTGGTTGACGTTTCCACGAGGGAAACCGCCGTTGTGCCGGAAATATATTCGCTGGTTACGGATACACGTCCCGTGCCGGAGAGGTTGCAGTCCGCCGCCGCTGTGGTCAGCACACCTTCGGACGGATACACACCACCAGATGCCCGGAGCGTAACTGCTCCCGGCTCGGTAATGCCGTCCACGCTCCCGGAGGTGTCCCCGGCGTTCGCCATCAGGGAGGAGCGGAAATAGTCCATCAAGTCCTCTGCGGTAAGTGAGGTATCGCAGTCTAAAAACCAGTCGTCCAGCCCTCCGGCATACCAGTAGGAATCGGCGTGCATTCCAAGGATCAGATCCGCTGTGCAGGAGCGGTTCAGTTCCCCGGTAAAGGTGAAAACCTCCGATGCCCACACAGTGCCGCTTTCACGGTCGCCCACCACATACTGTGCCGTCTTGTTATCCGGCTCGATCAGGCAGGCGATAAAGTACCAGCCGCCGTTGACCAGAGAGAAGGGCGGGTCTACCGACTCGTCCAATATCAAAGAGCCGGTATCGTTGTAGAGCATGATCCTCGGATCGCCCCGGATGAGGGACAGATAGAAGATCGGCTGCCCCGGCCCATACCGGGTATTGAAGATTGGGCAGTAGGTATTCCCCACGGAATAGGTGGTGGGGTTCATCCAGCCGCCGCAGAGGATACGCCCTCCAAGCTCTGCGAAAATGCTGCCGTCATTTGCGACCTTCAGATAGGTCTGCTCTGTGGCAGGGCTGTTGATATTAAAACGAAAGTAATTGCCTTTCTGCCCGCTCCGCATAGACGCGGTGGTGCCGCTCCAGTTGTTAATGAAGGCAGGTCTTCCCGCACCGGAGGAATCCAGAAGGTTGTTGTTTTCATCGGGAGCGGATTCGTTCATCCGCCACAGGCCGTCCTTTGCCCACTCGACCGGGAACTCGCCTGTGAAGTCTGTCTGTTGATTCAGTATTGTCTTTAGCGCCATCGCCGCTCACCTCCATCTGCTCCTTGCCTGTATTTCAAGCCCCGTAAACACAGCATTCGACACTGCCACGGAGACAGTATTGTTACCCACAGAAAGCGTGGGAAAATTCAGTTCCTCCAGATACGGCAGCCCGTTTCGCACCGTGACGCCGTTTTCATCCTCTACATAGGCAGTCATGCGGTCGGTATCCACCATCAGCGTTTCGCCCGCCGCAAGGGTGGCGTTAACGATCTTTAATTCCTGCCCGTTGGTCGTAATGCTGATATAGTTTCCCGCCCCGGAGGTAATTTCTCCCTCAATGCGGTAGATGGGATTCGACTCCATGTTCCCGGTATGCCGGGTTATGGTATGACTGCCCTCCGCCGTGATAGAGAAGTTCTCATCCTCGATGGCGTAGCCAAAGGGGTCAGGGCAGAAAAAGGTCAGCTCAAAGCTGCCGGAGGAGCGCAGGAGCCGTTCGCACTCTACCGCAGCGTTCAGTCTCGCCATAAAATACCGGTCCGGCACATCATCCAGAATCAGCTGCTTCAAGCCGCCCACCGGGTCAAGCCACGCCGCAATGTCATCCAGCGTGGAAACCAGGGCGGGAAAGCTGTGCCTTGGAAAGATGCTGCAGGACACCACGATCTCCCGGTAGTCAAAGTCCGCTCCGAAGTCGGTAACGCCATACTTTCCAGGAACGGTCGTGGTAAAGTTGCGGAGCCGTCCGCTGACCTGCCAGGAGGTCAGCCTTGCTTTCAGCCCCATGCTCTTTGAAGTAATGTCATTGTATGAAAAGCCCAAAGCATATCCCTCCTTTATGCCGTACTGAACCGTCCCTGGGCGCGGGAACCGGTCTGGATCAGGTTGTAAAGCTCCTGGGAGATCCTGCGGATATCGTCCTCGCTGCGGACGATCATCTGCTGGATGGTGATGAGCGTTCCGAAGGAGGAACTACCCACGCCGCCCATGCTGCCGGAAACAGAGCCGACCGTTCCGCTTGCATCAAAAGCAAAGTTCGATGGAACTGCCGACTGCATATCCGCTGCCAGCCCGTCCATTACGCCAAGGATGCCGTTGTTTAAGTCCTCTGCGGCGCTGATAGCCGCACCTGCGCCGTCCTCGATGCCGCCTGCAAGTCCCTGGGTCAGCATATCGCCCACCCACGCCATCTCTCTGGACGGGGAGGAAATGCCGAAGAAGCCCTTGATTTGACTAAGCAGGTTCGAGCAGAAGCCGCTGACCTTGTTCCACAGCCAGCTTGCCGCATTCCCGATGCCGTTCCAGATGCCCTTGATGAGGTTCAGGCCGATATTTGCCATCTGGGACACACCGCTTGCAAAGCCCTTCACGATGGCGGAGATGATCTGCGGCACCGCCTTTACGATCTCCACAATGATTTTCGGAAGGTTGGTGATCAGGGCCACAAAAAGCTGTACGCCAGCCAGGATGATCTTGTCGATGTTCCCGACAAGGGCATTGATGATGCTTGTAATGATCTGTGGGATCGCCCCTACAATGGTGGTAATGATGGTGGGCAGGTTCTGAATCAAGGAGATCAGCAGGTTTACTCCGGCATCAATAATCTGCGGGATGCTGCCAAGGATCGCCGTCACCAGCCCGTCGATGATCTGTGGGATTGCCGCCACAATGGCCGTGATGATCTCCGGCAGTGCGGAAATCAGGGAGGTCAGCAGCTGTATCCCGGCGTCGATGATCTGGGGGATAGCCCCGACGATAAATTCCACAAGCGCCGTGATGATGGCGGGCAAAGCCGCAATCAGAACAGGGATAGCGTCTAAAAGCCCCTGTGCCAGTCCCAAAATCAGCTGCAGGGCAGCGTCTAAAATCATGGGCAAGTTTTCAATCAGCGTCTGCACAATCTGTGTCACCACAAGGACGATCTGCGGAATCAGGGTAGGGACAGCCTCCGCAATTCCCTGTGCAAGGGTAACAATGATCTGCGCCGCACCCTCCACCACGGCAGGAAGGCTCTGGATGATGCCGGAAAGAAGCGAGGTCAGAATCTGCATCCCGGTGTCCACAAACTGCGGCAGCATGGAAACCGCCGTATTCACAAGCCCCGTGATGGCTCCCGCAAAGGCTTCATCCGCACCATCCACACCGTTTATCATATCGGTAAAGGCAGAGATGACCTCAGAAATGGCAGGAAGGAACTCTGCCCGCAGGCTGTTCTTCACATTGGAGATGGTTTCCCCAAGCCCTGCCAGGGTCTCATCCAGCTGCGCCTGTCCTTCCCTGGATGCCACCAGCGCCTCATTGTTGCGGTAAAACGCGCCGCTTGCCTCGTCATACGCCCCGGAGAGGGTCTCCATGATGAGGCGGTTCCGTTCGCTCTCATCCGAGCAGGCCGCCAGCTTCTCGTTAAATTCGTCCTCACTGATGCCTACCCAGTTTAAGGCGTCCGCCAGGGAACCCGTGACCTGTCCCACCTTGGCGGTCTCGTTTGCCGACTCGATCATGCCCTCGATGGGGAGGGCGTCGCCGAAAGTGCCGTAAACGCCTGCGGCAATGTTCGTCCACTTGGTGATGTCCTGCTCATTTTGGGCAAGCTGCGCCAACAGCTGTGACGCTTCCGTGGCCGTGTCCGTATCGCCCAGGATTTTGTAAAACTCGTTGTAAGATTTCTGCGCCGCCTCGCCGCTGTAGCCGGCCGCCTCAAAGGCGGTGGTCAGCTTGCCCTGGGCTGCCCGGTATTCCTCCGTGGCTTCGTCCAGGTTCCAGATGGCGCTGCCAAGCTCCTTGATACCGTTTAATGCCGCCTGGATACCGGAGGAGATGAGGTTGCCCATCGCCACCGTGGCTACCGAAAGGCCGGAGCCTAATTTATCCGCCCCTTCAGAGGCATCCTCCAGCGAATCGCCAAGATCCTCCGCCACATCCCCGGCGTCCTTCATCCGCTCCCGGTTTTCCCGAAGTTCCACGGAAAGCCGGGAGATGCGTCCTTCCAGTTCCTTTGCCTCGCCGGAGCCCTTGCCGTACTGCAGCACGGCGTTGGAATAGGCGCGCTTCATCCCTGCAAGCGCATCCTCCTGCCGGGCGATCTCCTGGGAGAGACGTTCCGTAGCGTCCGCTGCGTCTGTTTCCTCCCGGGAAAGGGCTTCAATGGCGCGCTCATTATCGGAAAGCTCCCGCTCCATGCTGTTTAAGGCGGCTTCTGCGTTATTGAGCTGGATCTGCCAGTTCTGCGTGCGGCGGTCGTTCTCCCCAAAGGAATCTGCGGCGTTCCGGAGGGCGGCCCGCAGGGTTTCCACCTTGTTTTTCTGTGCTTCGATTTCCTTATTCAGCACAGTGTTCCTTGCGGAAAGCGCCTGCACGGACTTATCGTTTTTGTCAAACTGTGAGGACACCAGCTTCATTTCAGAGCCAAGCACCTTGAAGGACTGGTTGATCTCGGACAAGGCCTTTTTAAATTCCTTCTCGCCCTCAATGCCGATCTTCAGACCGAAATTATCCGCCACGGGCTGCACCTCCTCTCCTTAAATTCCATAGGGAATCACATCGTCAATGGTCAGCACCTGCTTCGGTCTTGCGATCCCCATAAACTGCTTATGGCATTCCCAGAGGTCCATAAGCAAGCCAAACGGCATGAGCCACACCTCATCCTGTGACAGATTCAGATGGGCCATGCCGTAATACAAAAGCCGGGTAAACAATTCTTCATCGCTTACCCGGCCGCCGTGTTTTTTCCCTCCGGCTCACTTTCCACGTTCCGCTTGGTACCCCGGTACATCGCCTCCATGATGGCATCCTTGTAATCCGTCAGTTCCATCGGGGAGGTGAGAAGCTCCACCTCATCGGCAGTCAGTTCCGGCTTTTTGTCCTCCGGGTGTTTCAGGTTATGGACGAGGATGGGCTGGTTGCAAAGGAGCGTAATGAGCCAGACAATTTCGTCCAGCGCCATTTCAAAATTCTCCGCTTTCATCAGCTTCTCGCCCAGGTTCTCTAAGCCCCCGTAGCGTCCGGCGATCTGCTTTGTAGCGCGGGTGGTCAGAAGCATCTCATATTCCACGCCGCCGATGGTAACCATTGCTGTTCTTTCATCCATGACTCAGATCCTCCTTAACCTTCGCCGTCCAGCGATGCCGCAGCAGCGGCCGCATAGGACGGTTCGTAGACTTCCTGGTACCAGTTGGTGATGGTCGATGCGGACACGCCGGCGTCCCCCTCGGTGACCTCAGCTTTCCAGGGGTGCTTGCCCTGGCCGTCCACCTTGTTGCGGCGCAGGACTGTCCCCTCGATAGTAGGCGTGGAGAACTCGATGCTCTCGCCCTTGGTAGTCAGGTTGGTGGCAGGGATGCCGAACTTCACCTTGTACAGCCAGAAGTATCGGTACTTGCCGTTTGCTTTCTTTGCACGAAAGCCAATGGCGACAGGTGCGCCTCCGTCTTCACTGGCGGAGATGATAACGCCGTTCTGGTCGATCACCGCACCTGTCAGGTCAGACGCCGCAGCTGCGCCGATATCGTCCACGCCAAGGGTGAGGGTGCCGCTCTGGAACTCCTTCACCACCTCCGCAGCGCCATCGTCCGCATACAGCGTCGCCTCCGCAAGTTCCACGGAAAGCTCTGCGGTCATGGCTTTCGCAAGGGATGCCGGAGTGGCGTAGGTCTCGTTGCCATCCTCATCCTCCGTGATTTTTGAATAGAAAAGTTTATCAAGGCCAATGGTAGCCATATCTCATTCCTCCAATCTATACAGTTTCGCCACGTCAATGGCGTAGTGGTGGTAGCCGGTATCGTCCTCATGCCCGATATACCGTCTGTCCGTAATGGTAAAATCAGCGGAAAGCAAGGCTTTGGAAAGCTGCTTTTTCCGCTTCAGATAGTTGCCCCTGGAGAATAGGGAGAGCCGTGCCTCCTGGGTCTCGTATTCCGGCAGGTTATCCGCATGAAGCTCGTAGGTATCCGCAAGCGGCGTGACTACCACATATTCGTCCGGCGGTTCATCGGAGAACACGCCTGTCTCCACAGGCAGACCGACCGCCTCTATCACAGTTTTCAGTTCCGAAAGTAAACTCAAATGTTCTCCACCTCCTCGTCCAGCTTTGCCTTCATGGCGCTGATACAGGCGTTTTTGGATGCTGATCGGGCGGGCTTCAGAAACGGCTTAGCAGGCTGGCCGCTTTTGCCGTATTCCAGGATGGTGGCGATCTTGGCGTTGCTGCTACCGTCCGAACGAGGCTCGGAAAAGCCCACCTTTAAGTCAAAATCCCCGTTCCTGTCCTGCAGTGCGGGAGAAGTGCCAAGGGAGCGTAAAAGCTCCCCGGTGCTTCTGGAGTCATACTTTGTCCCGCTGCCAATGACAGACTGCAGGTTGGAGCGCACCTTGTCCTCCACGACCTCTGCACCCGCCTCCAGCACTTTCGGGATGATCTCATCCGTCTTATCCGCCAGCCGGGATACCTTCATCAGAAAGTCCTCCGGCATTTTCCATGTTGCTTTAGCCACCCGCTTTCACCTCCGTCCCCAGTACCTCCAGATACATTCCTCTGCCTTTGACATCCTCTACAGAAGTGATCTCAAAGGTATGCCCGTTGCAGAGGATTCGCATATCCGTTGTTATTTCCACACCTGGGATTACACGGAATCGGAACAGATCGGTGGCCGTAGAGAAGGACGCCATGTTCGCCCATTTCTCACTGCCATGACGGCCTTCCCGGTATGCCAGAACCTCTGCCACGGTCACATCTGTTTCCGTCTTGAAGCCGTCCTCATCCTGTGTAAACTGTTTCTCTACGATGGAAAGGAAGGTGTTCATCTTGCCAAAGCTCATACTCACACCTTCCAATCCCGGTCAAGCCGTAAGAGAAGATTCACTGTATTCCACACCTGCTGTGCCGCATTGGTGTTGTCTGCGAAGAAGCCGCCTGTGGAGCCATCCCTGGACTCATAGAAATGCGATGCCAGCATGATCACCGCCTGTTCGGTAGTGGCCGGCATCGCATTTTCCGTGTAGTAGCCTTCCGGGATATGCTGGTAGCTCTCCGCATAGGAAACAGCGGCGGTGATGTAGCCCTTCAGAAGCTCATCATCCGCCGAATGCTCCAGAATGAGATTGGCTTTGACCTTAGAAAGAAGTGCTTCCATCACCGCCGCCTCCCTTCATCATTAGCCCGCAGACTTCTGCGCCAGCACCTTGATGGCCTCCGGTAGGATCAGCTTGCCGTCCACACGCTGGGAGGCAAGGAAGCCAACCTGTCCGGTAGCGGCATACAGCTCGTTCAGACGCTTGAAGGAACGGCCCTGGCGGTCAGCGATCCAGTAATAGCTGAAATCACCGAAGGCGATGGTCTTGGCGTCTGCGGCAATGGCGGGCATATAGGCAGAGGTGCGTACAGGCTTTCCAAGCAGCAGGTCAGGCGCACCTGCGGTCAGGGAAGGCTGCCAGAGATACTGCCCCTGGTTGTCCTTCAGTTTGCGGATGGCCTTGATGGTGGAATCATTCAGCACCCACACAGCGTTTCTGCGGTAAGGGGCTTTCAGGGAGTAGAACAGGTCGATCAGCTCATCGGCAGTGATAGCAGTCGCAGACGCAGCAGTAATGCCGATCTCCGCACCGCCCGTGGCGGCAAGGATACCCAGGGGCTTTCCGGAGCCGTCCCCGGTAAAGAACGCTTCCTCCTCCTTAGCGCCGATACGGCGGGCAAACTCACGGGAGATGTAACTCTCCAGGTCAAAGACGCTGTCGTTGAGCAGTTCCTCGGAAACCTTGATCATGGTGCCCAGCTTGTAAGCGCCGATGGATACCTGACCGAAGGAATCATCGCTCTCGGTGTAGGCGCCTTCCTCATCGATCCAGGATGCGGTGCCCTTGGTGGCTACCACGGGGATCTTGCGGTCGCCGCTGGAGGTCTGGATGATTTTTGCCAGCTGACGGAAGATGTTCTCTTCCTCCAGAGCTTCAACCAGAGTACGCTCATACTCGTCAGGAACCAGATATCCGCCCTCGGAATCGGTGCCGATCTGCAAAGCGTTCATCACGGTGGTCATAGGAGTCTTGGAGCGCATCATGTTCCAGAAGTTCTGGCGGTACTCATCGGTAGCACGGCCGGTCTTGGCAGTCTCCTTGCCGTTCATGGGCTTGCCGGTGAGGGGCTTGTTTACCGGGCGGTTCAGCTCCGCATCCAGTGCCTCCTGACGTTCCAGACGGGCAATCTCCTTGCCCAGGTCGGTGATTTCCTGCTCCATGCGGGAGTAGGTGGCATCGTCCTCAGCAGACAGCATACCTTTTTCGTTTCTGTGGGAATCCAGGAATGCCTTGGTGGCCTCCCAGGCCTTGGCGCGCTTTTCACGCAGTTCAAGAATAGTCATAGTCGTTATCCTCCTTAAAATTTCATCAAATTAAGCCGCTCGTAGAGACTATCTACGGAACGGCCATGGGGTTTGGGGTCTTCAGTTTTCTTAGGATTGGTCTTGCACTTCGCTGCGATTTTATCCATAAGGGAATTGACCACAGCGGCTTTGGAATACAGCATGGACACCGCAGGCGGCTCCATGTCCTCCGGCACTTCGGAGCGTTTCAGGATTTCATCGGCAAAGCCAAGCTCTACTGCCTTTCCCGCGTCCATCCAGGTTTCGGCATCCATGAGATGAGAGAGACGTGCGCGGGACAGGCCGGTCTTGATCTCATATGCATTGATGATGGAATCCTTGACGCTTGAGAGCATCTCGATGGCTTTCTGCATTTCAGCGGTATCACCCATCGCCACGGTCATGGGGTTATGGATCATCATCATAGAGACAGGGCTGACCAGCACCTTTGTGCCTGCCATCGCAATGACCGATGCGGCACTGGCCGCAATGCCATCGATTTTGACCGTGACATTGCCCTTGTAATCCATCAGCATATTGTAGATTTGTGCCGCTGCCACGCAGTCGCCGCCGGGGCTGTTGATCCAGACGGTGATGTCGCCGGAGCCTGCCATCAGTTCTTCTTTGAAAAGCTGGGGCGTGATATCATCGTCAAACCAGCTTTCCTCGGCGATGGTGCCGTTCAGGAACAGCGTTCTCTCCACTGTTTCCGTCTGATTCTCCTGATTCGTCACCGTCCTGTTCTTCCACTTCCAGAACTTCTTCATCGGGGTTTTCCTCCTTTCCGTCATCGTTCGGTTGTGTATCTGCAAAAGCTCCGGCGTTGCCAAGCGGGAGCATATTGCCGTTGATAAGGTAAAGATCGCCGCCATCCTCGGCAGGGATGCGGTCCATGTTTTCCAGTTCACGGATGTCGTTGGCGCTCATCCAGCCATTCTGCCTTGCCGTAGCATAGCCGTTCATGCGGCTGGCATAATCCCCTCGGAGCAGACCTTCCACATTGAACTTGGTAAAATACTGTTTCTTTTCCTCTGCGGAAAAGAGCGTCCGCTGGATGGACTGCTCCCAGCGCACCAGCCAGGGCTCCAGCGTGTATTTCACGAACTCCAGCGACTGCTGCTCAATATTGGAGAAGCTGGACTTTTCCAGGTCGCCAACCATATGGGGCGGTACTCGGAAAATACGGGCGATCTCGTTGAGCTGGAACTTTCTCGTTTCCAAAAACTGCGCCTGTTCCGGGGAGATGCCAATGGGCGTATATTTCATACCTTCCTCTAAGACAGCGATCTTGTTGGCGTTGCCGCTGCCGCCGAAGGTGGACTGCCAGCTTTCCCGGACACGCTGTGGGTCTTTGATGGTTCCCGGATGCTCCAGCACCCCACCAGGAGCAGCACCGTTGGCAAAGAATTTTGCCCCATATTCTTCACAGGCAATGGCCATGCCGATGGCGTTTTTCGCCATAGCGATAGGGGAATAGCCCACCAGCCCATCAAATCCAAGCCCTGGGATATGCAGCACGTCCGAGGGCTTCAGCCGCACGACTGTGCCCTTGACTGTGGGCGCATCGTCCGTGCTGAACGTGTATTCGTAGTAGAGTTTGCCGTCCCTGTCACGGTCCACCGTCATCCTGTCCGGCATCAGCGGATAAAGGGCAATGACCTCACCTTTACCGTTGCGGATGATCTGGGCGTAGGCATTACCCCACAGCAATAGGTGGGTCATGAGCGTTTCCCGGAACACGAAAGAACTCATCTCCGGGTTCGGCTCATCGTGGAGAAGCAGATACAGCGGGTGGTCGATGGCCTTTTCCTTGCCGCCATCCTCTTTGTAGCGGTAGAGGTGGAGCGGCAGTCCCGCCACAGCCTCCGCCAGGATACGGACGCAGGAATAAACTGCTGTCATCTGCATGGCGGAGCGTTCATTGACACGCTTGCCCGCCGAGCTATTGCCAAAGAAAAAGCTGTAGGCGCTGCCCGTGGTGCGATTCTGGGGCTTATCCCGGGAACGGAAAAGCCCTGAAAAGATACCCATATGTGATCACCGTCCTTCCTCAAATAAACAAAAGGCCCCGGCTGTCATAAACCGAAGCCCCCGTATCATTGCCACAGCGGATCGCACGATCAAGCCCCATAATGGTGGCGATGGCTCCGTCGATCTTCTCTGTGGATTTTTCCTTGTCCGCCTTGATGTTGCCTGCCGGGTCGGTGCGGATGTAGATGTTGTCCATCATCCACCGCAGCACCGGGTGTCCGCCGTGGGCAATCTTTTCCTCCAGCACCAGCTTCATCAGTTCTTTGGTAGGAGGACTCATATCCTTAAAGCCCTGCCCGAAGGGGACTACCGTGAAGCCCATGCCCTCAAGGTTCTGCACCATCTGCACAGCGCCCCAGCGGTCAAAGGCAATCTCTCTAATATTGAACCGTTCACCCAGCTGCTCAATGAATTTTTCAATGTAGCCGTAGTGGACCACATTTCCCTCGGTGGTCATCAGCACGCCCTGGCGTTCCCACAGGTCATAGGGAACGTGGTCACGGCGCACACGCAGATCCATCTGTTCCTCCGGTATCCAGAAGTATGGAAGGATCACATATTTGTCATCTTCATCCTCCGGCGGGAACACCAGCACAAAAGCCGTGATATCCGTAGTAGAGGACAGGTCCAGACCGCCATAGCAGACGCGACCTTCCAGATCATTCTCGTTTACGGCAAAGGAGCATTTATCCCATTTATCCATCGGCATCCATCTGACAGCCTGCTTTACCCATTGATTGAGCCTGAGCTGCCGGAAAGCATTCTCCTCAGCGGGATTTTGTTTTGCGGACTCGCAGGCGGCTTTTACCTTATCGATGCCGACCGTAATACCGAGAGAGGGGTTTGCCTTTTTCCACACTTTTGGGTCCGTCCAATCATCAGCCTCATCTGCGCCATAGATCACCGGATAGAAGGTCGGATCGATTTTGCGTCCGGCCAGAATATCCTGTGCCTTCTGGTGCGTTTCATAGCAGATAGACTTTGTATCCGTACCGGCAGTCGTGATAAGGAAATATAAAGGCTGCATACGCGCATCGCCAGAGCCCTTGGTCATAACATCAAAGAGCTTTCGGTTGGGCTGCGTGTGCAGCTCATCAAATACCACGCCGTGGATATTAAAGCCGTGTTTACTGTAGGCTTCTGCGGAAAGCACCTGATAGAAGCTGTTGGTAGGAGCGTAAACTATACGCTTGGTGGCCGTTAGGATTTTGACGCGCCGGTTAAGCGCCGGACACATCCTGACCATATCGGCTGCCACTTCAAAAACAATGGACGCCTGCTGACGATCCGCAGCGCAGCCGTAGACCTCTGCACGTTCCTCACCGTCGCCGCATGTGAGCAGGAGTGCCACCGCAGCGGCCAGCTCCGATTTGCCCATCTTCTTGGGTATCTCAATGTAGGCGGTATTGAACTGTCGGTAGCCGTTGGGCTTGAGCGTTCCGAAGATATCCCGGATAATCTGCTCCTGCCAGTCAATTAGCTCGAAGGGCTTTCCGGCCCATGTGCCTTTCGTGTGGCAGAGGGACTCGATGAACATGACCGCATAGTCGGCGGCGTCCTTATCGTAGTGCGAGGTTTTCGCCATAAACCTGGTAGGCTTGTATTTCTTCAGTTTTCGCATAGGCACCACCTCCAAAATGGCATAAAAAAGAGCCGCATGACTGCGACTTCCAAAATGTATCTGTACGAGAGAAAGAGCCGTGCGGCTCGTTCTCAGGGTATTGTTTTCGCTGTTATTTACTGCTGCATCGCCCAGGCAATAGCGTGACCGCCATCCTCGAAAAGTTCCCCGCTCATGGCGATGAGGTTCAGTCGGCACTCGATGTGGCTGTATCCGGTTTCCTCCGGGGTCTCAATGAACTCGTACACTCCGGCGATGAATCCCTTCCATGCGTGGTCGGTGACCAGTACCTTATCGCCCATCTTCAGCACTGCGCCTTCTCCGGCGGTAACCTTCATCGAAAGGTTCTCCATCGTGCTGGTGTTCGGTAGCCGGTAGTGGTTTTCGCAATTCTCGGTGTAGTCTTCGTATCTCTTAATTCCTGTGTTTTCCATCATCGTATCCTCCGATTTCTTAGTTGCTCCTGAGAACATCCACCAGCCATTCCGCTTCCTTGTGGTATTCGCCGGTGGCTTTCTCCAGAATGCTGCTGTCTTCATCGATGTAGCAAAGGGCTTTTCCGACCTTCACAAATCGTGTGTTCTCGTATCCGGGAAGGCTGGTGCGGTAGACCTTTGCGCTGCGGCTCTCACCGTCGTAGCTCTTGCCATCCCAGCCGTTGAAGGTGAAGCGGACGCTCTCGCGGGTCCTGGTAAAGCTCCCTTCAAAATCCTCTCTGGTGATTGCGGTGTTATGCTCCTTAAGGCTGAAGCTGTTCCTCATCTGGTAAATGTTCATCATGGTGGTTTCCTCCGTTTTTCTTTGTTTTCCCTTTCGGTGTGTACATATTCGCTCTAAAAGCACAGAATAGCAAGTTAATTCCGAGCATAATCTGCACAAAGATCAGTGGAGGAAACTGTGTACATTACTCCTGCATATGGCGGTGGATCGTCTCGATGATCTGTTCCTGCTCGGCGGTGTCCACGCCGATTGACCGGAGCGCCTGCCTTGTCCCACAGTCTGGGCAGATGAGGGTCTTGTTGTCCTCCCTGGAAAGCGCCGGAGCGCCATGATAAGTCCTGCCGCAAAGCGGGCAGACCGCCGTCCTTATGATGTTATCCTTCATAGCCGCATACCTCCCTGCATTTTTCGTAGGCGTCGATCAGAATGTTCTTGTCGAAGTAAAAGGTGTCGAACCCCTCCAGGCAGGTCCTCATGTAAAAGTTGGTGGGGATGCCGATGGGGCGCTCCTCATGCATGATGTAGGCAAAGGCCGTCACCGTTCTGCGTTTCCCTGTACGGATTCCCTTGTATTGGAGCTTGATGTCCTTCTTGTAGTAGAAATTGGGAAATCCCTCGTAGCGGTCGAGGGCGGCTTCATCCGCAGCCGTCACCTCCCAGATCACCACGGGAACCGTGCCGCTTTCGCATTCCTCAATCGTGAGGTAAGAGCCGGTCTTGCTTCCTTTGAACAGTAGCTCCCATCCCTTGAGAGCAGCTGTACCAAGGATCGTGGCGTGAGGGCAGCGCATCCGCATCTGCGGAACATTGAGGTTGCTGCCGTAGGCGATGTAGTATCTTTTTTCTTTCATGTGTATCCATCCTTTTCTGGAGGACTTAGGTTACTTGTCCTTCTACCACCCTAAGACCGCCGAAGCGGTCAGGGGCAGGGCATTTAACCTAAATCCTTCAAGCGGCTGCTCTGCCATGCCGGAAGGCTGTATCTCCAGTAAGGTTGCGGGTCAGGAAATCTCTGGCCGTTGCGAACTCCTCGCCGATGAAGCCCATGCGGAGGAGCCAGGTTCTCATGGCGTACTTGGGGTTTTCGCTCTGCTGGGGCTTGGGGCTTGCCGTCCGCACATCCTTTGCCATCTGGCTCAGGGCCAGGCAAAGCTGAATGTAGCTTTTGAGCTGTCCTGCGTGGATGCCGCCCCGACGCTCTGTGGTCGGCTCGTCAAACTGGAAGAGCCTGAACTCGACTGTCCCTTTGGTAAAGGTGGCGTGGAGGTTGAGCATATGGTAGCGGCTGTCGTTGTAATGCTGGTTCCTGCCGTAGCTTGCGCCGTGGCTGGTGTACCAGATGTCCGCAAGCTGTGCCATCGTCTTGGGCTTTCTGCTGTTGACCTTGGCGAGAAAGTTGGGGTCTACCGTGCGACAGTAGCGGCTCATGCGGCTGCGGTCGAGCTTTAAAGCCTCGGCGATCAGGCTTTCGTGGCTTGCCATGATGTTGGCAAGGTTCCGAAGGCTCTGCGGCGTATGCCCCTGCGCACCGATGTGGATGTGGACTCCGCATCCCCTGGAGGCGTCGCTTTTCGCTCCCGCGTGTCTGAGCTGTCTGCAAAGCTCCTGCAGGGTCTCAATGTCCCCGTAGGTCAGGATCGGGGTGACCAGTTCGCATTTCTGCTCGTCCGGTCCTGCGATGGAAACGTCCTTCTGGAATTTCCACTCGCGCCCTTGTGCGTCCCAAGCCGACCAGGTGCTGTAGCCGTTGCGGCCTGCGGTGTTCTCGTACCTGTCGGTTCCGAAGAACTCTGCGGCAACCTTGGCTGCCTTCTGGCGGGTAATGCTGTTCATCTCGACCTCGACCCCGATGGTCTGGTTCTTCATCTCTGCAATCTGCCTTGCTGTTTTCTCGTTCATTCTGAAATCCTCCGTTTTTCTGCCTCGCGGCTGTGTGCTTTCCCTTTCGGTGTACACATATTCGCTCTAAAAGAGGATAATAGCAAGTTAATTCCGCGTTATATATTACACAAAGATGACCGCAGGATATTGTGTAGTTTATGGCTGTTTGCCGCCATCCGATATTGGCTTGAGAAGGCCGTTTTCCTCCTCATCAAGGATAGCAAGAGCCAGGCGGAATCCCGTCCGCAACCCGTCGATGAAGTACTCCTCGGCGGTCATGCCCGCAATGGCGGCTTGCAGGCAAATCATCCTATCGAGGACTGTGGCTGCTTCCTGATTCAGCATGGATCGGAGCTTTTCTTCTTCATCGGCCAGACCGGCAGCAGCTTTCCCATACTCCGAATTGCGGTCAAACTGCTTTTCATTCGGATTGATGTTTCCATAGAAGAAGTCCTTCAGAATGTTATTCGGCACGGCGGTCACCCACCTTTCTCACAATATCCTCCCCATAGACCACGTTCAGGCCGCTGCCATTGTCCCAGCGCATGAGGAGGGAGCCGGTGTCATCCACACCTTTGACGGTGCCTTTCGTGCCGACAGGCGGAGCCTGCGCATCATCCATCTGCACCAACTCCACACGGGTGCCGGCGGGGTATTCACGGCGGATGCGCTCCACGATTTCTCTACTCGGAAACTTCATGGCCCACACCCCCGTTCTTGAAAGCGGATGAACCGGTCAGGTTCTTCAGCAGAATTTTGCGTTCCCTTTTGTACTCGCTGCCGATGAAGCCCAGGCGCAGGAGAAAACACCGGAAGGCGTATTTCTCATTGTCCACCGGCTTCTCGGTCGCTGTCACCCGCTTGGCATTCCTGCTCATCTCGCAAAGTGCGGAGATGAAGTGGGTGTAGGCGGCTGCGGAATCCGCATCTACCTGGGAGAACCAGGGGAACGCCACCCGGTCGTCCAGCACCTCGATGCGAAGGTCGGTGATGCCCAGGGCCTTCCGGATCAGGTTCCCTTTGGCGTCCAGCAGCTTAGTAAGGTTGCCCACCACCACCTTGTCGAGCTGGATTTCCACCGTAAGCCCCACGTTTTCCTCCTGTGGCGCCCTGTCTGCGACTTCTGCCGCTTCCTTGGTTTCCTCCCCGGAGGGCTGCTCACCGCCGTCCTGCGGCTCACATTCAAAGCCAGCGGCAGCGATGGCTTCCAGAACCTCCTCGACCTCCTCACTGTCGGCACGGTTGTCAAAGAGGAGTGTCCCATCCTTGGTGACCGTGAAATAATCAATCTCATAATTGCAGGTTGGCATGAACTTGTATTCCGCCCTGGCGCCCGTGGCATCGGCGATGACCTTTACCAGTTCCTTGCGCTTGACGCCCGTCACATTGTATCTGATTTCCATGTACGAAAACCTCCTTTGTTTTTGGTAGGTACATATATCACTCTGAACCCCTGAAATAGCAAGCGATTTCCGCACATTTTGCTGTAGAATAGCTGCCGGATCATTCGCCGGATAACTGTGCATAGTACACGATGCCGGAAAGAACAAAACAGACGTTAGGCAGCGCCACGCCGTTGCCCCACATTTTGTATTCCGCAGAATCGGAGTGAGGAGCTTTCAGCCACTTGATGATCTGATTGCGGCTCTTCGGCTTGGAGGAAGATCCCATGACATTCCGGTGTGTCTCAAATACCTCTGTCCAGAACTCGATCTCTTCCTCGGTCGGTTCGTCAGTCCCTAAATTGGAACACCACCAGTCCGGGAACCCCTGCAGCCTTGCGCACTCGGTGGGCGTCAATCTGCGGACGATGTACTCCGGCTCAGTCTCGTTCACCACAGGCGGGTCTTTATAGTCCCTTGCCATCAAGGTCGGGGACTGCTCCTCCAATGCTTGGGTGTAAGTGCCGGTAGTCATGCAGTAAGCCACCGCATGGCGGTCGGCAGCGTCCAGCGTAAAGGACACACCCTCATTCACGCCACTGCCCTGGGGACCGTTCTTATCCGCCCTGCCGATCATGGAACCCTGCAGGGCCACCACAGCCATGCCGCCCTGGTTGCAGGTAGGATTTCCGCCGTTCGCATCCAGGCATCTGGAAGTTTCCGCTTCGTAGAAGCCGCTCTTGGGATTCTCGGATTTCATGGCGTTGCTGTCCTTGGAGCAGATGCCATAGACCTTCGGCACGAACAGCGCCTGGTCGTTGTTGCAGCCCAGCGTGGCGGATTTGTTGTCCTGGATCAGTGCGCCCTTGCCGCCGCCCTCGCAGCCGGAGCGGATCTTCAGCGTCTTAGGCGTCTCCACCACAAAGGGCTGGTTGTTCCCACCCATGCCGTAGGTGGCGTTGACCGTAGGGGCCGTCTCCAACGGACCGGTGTATCTGGTGTCCTGGCTATGGTTCTCATAGACCGCCGCCGGCACCGTACCGGCACGGAGAGTGGGAGAGGTTTCCTTCTCATACCCGATGCCCCTGGCCTGTGCGGAAT
>ULQD01043552.1_pt1 | contig 37015 bp, 36 predicted proteins | sample 1954121 | NCBI WGS metagenome assembly ULQD01 (sample SAMEA4835646, study PRJEB28245) | human gut metagenome | biome: gut microbiome; material: fecal sample | place: Denmark | collected 2008 | reverse complement strand
AGTTATAAAATACGTGTTTTTTGAGTGACGAAGTCAGGAAAAACCAGATCAACTCTCTCTCTAAATCGAAATACAAAGTGGTTTTGTTCGACACGTCGAAGTTAGACTATAAGCAGGGCTTTGCTTATATGGCGATGAGCCAGTTCTTGCTCTCGTTGGGACTGATGAGCAACTGGGTTGGCTTCATGGAATATCACCTCCTGCTCAACGACCAGTATGAGGATTTCCTGCGTATGGTAGAAGAACAGAACAATGGCAAGCACTGGAAAGACTTACGACAGAACATGATGACCACCATGTCGGCATTGAAGAAAGCAATGAATGTCATCATGGGCGAGGAAAACTTCTTGGATACCAGAGCGATGGTAGAAAAACGTATTGACTCGTATGATGCTGACAAGCTGAAAGAAGACCTATCACTCTACTTGACGAAGCATCCACAAGAAAAAATCGTCTTCTTCATCGACGAGGTGAGCGAGTCTATCGCCCAAAAGAAAATCAACTTGCTCGACTTGGAGGGTCTCTCCGAGTCGCTTTCAGCCTTGGGAAACAGGGTATGGACAGTAGGCATCGCCCAGCAAGCTTTCAATGATGTGCTCAATGCGGCTGGATTGAACTATCATTTGCTCAACAAGGTGGAGGCTCGCTTCAAGACGCGTATTCCTATCGCTGCCGAGGAAATTGATAAGATCATTCGCAAGCGCTTGCTCGATAAGAGCGACGCGGGCAAGCAGGAGCTGGAGAAATATTACGATAAGAACAGTGGCATGATTCAGTCGGTGACCAACATCGCTGGCCTTGCCCTGAGTGCTACCAAGGATGGCGAAACTTATGCCGATTATTATCCTTTCTTTGAGCACCAGTTTACCATGCTGCAGTATTTCCTCTTTGGTTCTCGCGATACGGTGACCAGCCAGATTGGTACCCGTGGTATGCTGATGTCGGTGTTCGATGTCTTGAAGAAAGAGTCAATGACAGAAGAGGAGGTTTATACCCATGTATCGGCTGTGGAACTCTGTAATCAGGCAATGGATAACGTTCCTGTGTCGCTCGGCATCCGTTACAAGCAGGCTGAAGATCATATCCAGGCTGATGGCAGTTTTAAGATCGTGAAAGGCAAGCAGCTCTTGCAGGTCATTTATTTTCTTGCCAAGTCGGATGCCCGCACCACAGTAGAGAATATCACCAGTTCGTATGCCCGTCGCCCGGAACAGTATTATGAGATTTTGGACGAGGTGAAGCGTGCCGTAGCTCTGTTGGTAGAGAACAATGTGCTTCTTCAGACTGCCGACCAGTATCGCATCACCAGTCAGATAGAGCAGCAGATTATCGACGATATGAGCAAGTACGAGATTCCTGTCTATCGTCAGAAGGCTGAAATCATCAGCCGCATGAAGCAGTTGCGCCTGGTGAAGGCGGCACAGGGCTTTACGCTGGATGGGGTGAAGTACAGTTTCTGTGTGGAAACCAGCAATGGCGAGAATTTTGCCAACCAGGCAGAGCGCTACATGAAGGTGGTGCTCTATGATGTTTTCTATGAGGATAGGGAACAGGTGATTGCACAGATTAAGCAGGATACTCAAGACGAGAAAGGCGTGATGTCGATAATTCCGACAAATACCTACGCCAAGCAGATTCTCGATTTGGCAGCAGAACTCTTGCGCATAGACTATATCGACACCAAGACTTATTCTACCGATGAGGAAAAGAAGGTGCAGCGTACCATTACTGATACCCGTGGCGACAAGCAGACACAGCTGGAGGACTTGGTACGCCGTGCCTATCAGGAAGGAACCATTGTCTATGCCTATAATGCCTACCAGTTGACTGAGGAAAACTGTCTCAAGGAACTGGAGGGAGTAGAGCGTAGAATGGCTGGCAATGTCTATACCCGTCGTTTAACAGCTACGTTGGATGATTCCATTGCCAAGCAGGCATTAACTGTGCCTGTTGCCAAACTGTCCAAGCTCTTCGGACCTTCCGAAGAATTCCGATTCTTCGATACATCAGGCAAGTTTATTGGTGACAACCTGGCTGTGGTCACAGAAATTCTGAATCGCTGCAAGTCGTTCAAGACGGGTGTTGACCTGGAGCGTGATCTCCAGGCTCCTCCTACGGGTTATTCCTATGGCGTAGTAGTAACTACCCTTGCAGCCTTGCTTCGTGGCAACAAGATTATCGTCAAGTATGGTGGCGAAGATTTTCATTCAGCTACAGATGACGGTGTCTGTAAGGTCTTCGATAGTGTTCGCATCTTTGAGAAGGCAAGTTTCAAGGCTGTACTGCAATCGCTTTCTTACAAGGAACGCCTGGAAATCGTTGACATTCTGAAGGAAGACTGTAAGTATAAGAAGATTCTCCCTACAGAGGATCAGCCTAATTACAACAAGAATGATTTCGAGATAGTGGATCGCATCCGCACCTTGTCAAAGGCTTTGTCAAAAATGGTTTATGACAAGATAGAGAGCGATGAGGATATGGCAGCTTTGTTCCCTACATCGGTCAAGGCACGTGCCATCTTCAACCGTTTCAACAAGACGGTGACGGATACCAACTATCTCAATATGGCGAACGACTTCCTTGACGAAGCCGATGAGTATATCAAAGCCTTGGAGCGTGTGCAGAAAGACTTGCATTTCATCGATACCCAGTTTGATGAGATTGAGGATGAGAAAGAATTTATCGCCGAAGTAAAGGATGAGCTGGAGAAGACGGGCAGTGACATGACCGCCTTCAACCAGAAGCGTGACCTTTGGCGTCAGGCTCGTGAGAGTGACTTGGTTCGCAATGCGCAGATGATGCGACAGACCACCCAGGAAATCAAGGATCTCTATTATCATCTGATGCAGCATAGTGCCGAGCGTTTGGCTGAGGCTTGTGTCGATTTACTCAACGAGGCAGACGTCCTTCGCCAGAAATGCGATGCCTATCCTAAGGAGTGGAACACGGCTATATATAATAAGGTGGCAGGATTGGAGCGTAATTATAAACGACTCACAGCCATCAAGGTTGATCTTGGCAGAGGATGGAAGGTGCGTTGTTGCAACACCAACATGCAGCTTCGTGACATGGAGTATAAGTTGCAACAGGTACAGAATGACACCCAGAATTTGGCTCTTTGGGAGATGGAAATCAACGCAGCTGATCCTACTCCTACTCCAAAGCCTAAACCAGCACCAGGTACTCAACCTATCCCTGCTCCTCAGTCTGCCCCACAGCCAAAGGTATATAAGATGCGCAGCAAGATGCCTCATGGCAAATGCTCTGTTACAGAGTATCGAAACTGGCTGAGACAGCAACTATTGCTCGTAGCCAAGATGGGAAGTGACGATGAGGTGAACTTTGAGGAATAATTTAATAACATAAGACAAAGATATGAAACTGATAGGCCATGTTCTGAAAATTAGAGGCCTGATACTGCAGGCCATTGACAATAGATTCTCTCGACTGGGATTACAGGAGGAGGCAATGCCGGTGGAGACGCTGTCGGATGAGCAGCAGCCTAAGCGACGTGTGCTCGATACCATCATCGCTACCCACCAAGCTGCGATGGGCAATTATGCTGAGGCTCGAAAGGAGGCTATCAAGGAATGCGTCTTTACACTCTTCAACCGACTGGCGGCTGTGAAGGTGATGGAAGACCGTGAACTATTTCCTGAGGTGATTCGCCGACGTGCAGAACATGGCAATCTGTCTTATTCGCACAAGATGTGGCTCGAAGAGCACCCTGAGGAGAGAGCTGCTGAACGAATGGGACTGAAAAACTTCCTGAGAAATAAGTTTGCTGAACTCTTCGATGATTTCGGTATTCCGCTCTTTAAGGCAGACCATCCTTACGCTATCCTGCCTACTGCCGATGAACTCGACGAGATTATCACGGCTTTCAACAGCATCGAACTGGATGAGCAGTGCGGCGAGAATATCTGGAAGGGGGATGATATCCTGGGCTGGATGTATGAGAACTTCAATGCCGTAGAAAAGGTGCAGCTCAAGGAGAGTGGAGAGAAAATAGAATATGATAAGGTTTTTCTCCAGAGTCAGATCTATACCCCTCAGTGGGTGGTCAAGTTCCTGGTGGATAATACCCTGGGCAAGCAATATCTGGAGATGTATCCTGACAGCCGCTTTATGATTGATGAGGAAACCGGCAAGACCAAGTATCTGATAGCCAATGCACCGAAGCAGCAGGTGCGCCATCCTAAGGAGAATGGGGTGCTCGATATCAAACTTATCGACCCAGCCTGCGGTAGTGGTAACTTCCTCATTTATGCCTTCTCCGTGTTCTATGACATGTATGTAGATCAGATGGAGAACTATGGTGCCGACTTTAGTCGCCGTGATATTCCGAAGCTCATCGTAGAGCACAATCTCTATGGTGTAGATTTGGACGAGCGAGCCGTGCAGATTACTCAGATAGCCCTGTTTATCAAGGCGATGCAGATGAAGGGCCGTCGTGGCAAGATGCCGACATTCTGCAATGTGGTGTCTTCTCATTTCTCCTTGCCTGATTATGAGACGATTGAGGCTACATTTGAAATGGGCGATGCGCATTGGGATGAAAAGCAGAGAGAGGTGATTAAGGACATCTGGAATGACCTTTGCAATGCCCATAAGTTTGGATCGTTGCTCCGATTGAAGGAAAAAATTGAGGCGATGATGCCCAAGCAGGAGCGTAATCTTTTTAATGACTACCAGATTCATGATTTCTTCTCTTTCAAGAACCAGGCGATAGAAATGCTTCGCAAGCAGGTGCAACTGTGGGGTGGAGAGGGCAGCAATGCCTATAGCCTTTCATTGGTGAATGACGCCATGACTTTCCTGGATATTCTTACCACGTCGTTTGATGTCGCCGTGGCTAACCCACCATATACTGACAGCAGCGATTTCGGTCCGGAACTGAAGGAGTTTGCTGAGGCTAATTATAAGAAGCCGATGAAGTTCAACATCAACCTCTATGCTTGCTTTATCAAGAGATGCTGCGAGTTGACGGATGAATTGGGAAAGGTGGGAATGGTGAATCCTCCTACTTTTATGTATATCAAGACTTTTGAGGATGCAAGAAAGTATATGGTAGAAAAGACCCATATATCTTTGTTTGTAGAGTGGGGGTATTTAGGTATGTTCTCACCATCCGCTCGTGTTGATAGTGCTTTCTTCATATTGGATAAAAATAAATCAAAGGAAGATTCCTTGTTTATCAAACTGAACGACCTTTATGAAATGAAACGAAAAAAGGTTTTGTTTGATGCTTATGCTGACTATTGTAATGGTCAGCCAAATGATCGTGTCTATCTCCTTCCACAAGATAAGTTGAAGGCTATCAAGTCATGGCCTTTTATCTATTGGATTTCTGATGAGTTTAGAGAGAAGTTTAATAAGTCTTCTTTAGAGGTTGTTGCAACAGTATTAGAAGGTTTGAAAACAGGCAATAATGATGCTACATTACGATACTTTTGGGAAGTAAATGCTCCATATTGGAATCGATATGTTAAAGGCGGAGATTTCAATAAATGGTATGGTAATGAATGGTTAGTTGTTAATACGAAAAATAATTTTGAATTAATAAAAAAGCAAAAAAGCTTTAGTATTCCTTCAATCCTGTATAAAGAAGGTATTACTTATGGAAAAATATCAACTAAAGGTGCTAGCTTTAGATACCTATCTAAAGATTTACTATATGATAGTGTGTCTTGTGCAATTTTTCCAAAACAAATTAATTGTGATTTGTTGTTAGCTATTTTGAATAGTAGTTTGACATCTTTTGCAACTAAATGTTTAAATCCAACAGCTGCTACACAAATAATAGATATAAAAAGATTACCAATGATAGTCGTTGGTAAAAATAATAATGAGGGAGTTTCTATTATTGAGAACCTGTCTAAAAATAATAGAAATATAAAACAGAAAATATGTAAGTATAGTATAAGAGAAGTTGATTACTCTCAGACTCCTTTTGATGATAAAAGAAGTTCTGCTTTAGATAGTTTAAGTAATTTCTATGTAAGGGGGATAAAACGAAACGTATAGAAGTGGAGTGAGAGAGAAATCGGGGAAAGCGTTGATTTACAAAGGGTTTGAGGATGATGGGCGAAATGAGAGGGAAAAACGAAACGTTACATTCGCTTTACATTTGCTTTACGTTTGGGCTCGATTTGAACGGTGTTTGAAGGGTATTGCTTTACATCGGGGCTGAGAATGTTACGTTTTGGGCTGTCCTGATGGCTGTATGGGGCATTTCGTGGGCTTCTGGGCGCGTATGGCTGCTCATGTGGGTGTTTTATCGTCTGGACATGGAAATGAACGCTGACGGGGCTTTAAACGGCTTGTTTGAGTGGTGGTTGAATGAGAGAGGGTGTGGCTGCGGTCATGCCTTTTATTTTGCTTGTTTCTTGCTTTTATGCTTGTAAATTCTTCCAAATAGTTATTATTTGGTATATTTGCAAGCGAAAACGAACATTTTGAGAAACAGAAAGGAACAGTTATGACAAAGGTTATACACGTGCATTTGATACATGGGCGGAAGAACTACTACTTCGGCTCAATATCGGCAATTTATACGGTTTTGACAGAGGATGAGGTGGGTATAAAGAAAAGCTCGCTGCTACACGCCGGACTGGCTGACGGAGGTGTTATACTCAATAAAAAGGCTATGATCCGGCAGGGAGAGCTGATAAGAGGACCCAGAACGGGAAAAGAGAAGAAATAAGGATGATTTAAACGGCTAAAACGCTGATATAACGGCATTTGAACGGCTTGAACACTGATTTGAACAGTGGTCAAGCCGTTTTTGTGTTTTGGAGGCTATTGAGATTGGTGAAAATGGGCGTTTTTCGGGGTTGGGTGTGCAGTTGGGTGTGCGTTTGGGTGTGCATGGAAAAACGAAATGTTCAGAGAGGGTGTGCATTTGGGTATTCACTTTTAACATGGAAAACAAGTGATTGACCCCCTATATAACTCCGAATAAATTGTGATTGATGTCATTTTCGGGCGTTTAGGGGGTGGGGATAATCCCACGTTTTGACATGTTATAAATCTTTGCGGAATGTCGGGAACGCCCTGTTTATCGGGGTTTTGGCTGCTTTGCTACCCTATTATACCTATGTATGTGCGTGCGCGACACGTTTTGCGGTGTGGAGCGTGTGCGTGATGCGTGTGACGTGAGTATCAGACGAGGCGGACGAGTCCGACGATGATGCTCAGGCTGCGTATGTCGTCGCGTGGGAGGAGGAAAGGGTGATGAACACTGCTGTTTTCCGACACGCATAGAATGCTGTCGGCATGATCTACGCTTTCCTGCACGCGTTTGACGAGTACCCCCTGGCTCGTTTCGAGGACATAGACGGTACCCCATTGGAAGAAGCGGATGTCTGTTATTTTGCGACAAGCGAGGAGGTCGCCACTATAATATAGCGGCACCATGGAGTCGCCAGACACCCGGATAAGGAAGTTTGCCCCTTTGTTCTCGAACTCTGGTATGACATAGCGCTCGCAGTCCTCCAGGCGTACACCACCGCCACTTTCGGCAGGGAAACCGGCGACTGCATCGAGCGGTATGAGTGGTATGCCCTCGCTGCTGCCGTGTGGAGCATGGCGGGCTATCTCAACAGTGCGTTTAGAAGTCGGCGCATTATTCTTTTCTGTTTCCTGAAGCATTGCTCCCTCACCAGTGAGCAGCCATTTAGCATCAACATTGAATTGTAATACAATATTCTGTATTGCAGAAGTACCAACACTACTTCGCCCTTTGGAGATTTCTGTGACCATAGAGGCGCTAATACCTAACTTTGCGGCAAAATCACGTTTGTCGCTTACTTTTTTATCTCTTAAAAGTGTCTCGTATGCCTCTATAAAACGGGCGGAGACGTCGTTTTTTGCTTCCATAATACAGAATATTGAATTATTTAGCCCGAAAAATTTGGTAGTTAATACAGAATACTGTATCTTTGCAGCGTGTTTAAGATTAAACGCGCGGCCAAAGATAGTGAAAAAGGCCGAGAATTACAAATTTTAGCAATTAAAGAATATGAACGATAAGGAATTTGCATTGAATGCGGCGATGAGCAGAATGCACAAGAAGTTGAACCATCTGACGGGTGACATTGAAAGTTGGAAAGAGGACATGGTGAATGACTATGCAGAGTTTTTCCGCTGGCACGCCGACGATCTGTATGAAGCAATGGCCGCAAAGGCGATACTGGAGCCTGTGTATGAGACGGCCAAGGAGCTTGGTCTTGCGGCACTTGAGGAGTCTTTGCGCCACAATATAGAACACCTGACAGACGACCTGGTGTATGGTGATTTGGAGCGTCAGAGCACAGGCAAGATGAGCAACATGGCATACGGACTGGAGCTGAAGGCGAAACAGAAGATGATACAGTTCTTCAGTGCAGTTCAGACGGTAATAGCCGAGGGTAAGAAGAAGGATAACACGGAAGTCCCAGAGGCTGCACTGGATAGTCAGTCGCCGCACTGGATAGTCGGCAGGGGCGGCCTCGGATGACGGCGGGAAAGACCGCAGGAGTGGCAGGTTTGCCATGCGCTGGATAGCCATGTGGGGTTCGATTCCCCTACACTCCACGAACAAAAGTAATAACGAACTAAAAACAGAGGACAATGAAAAGAGTGATAACAGTAACCCGCTCCCAGCGGGAGTTTTTGGCAAAGGCCTTCGGCGTGACGAAGGAGATGGTGAGCTACGCATTGAACTTTCACCCGGTGAAGGGTCAGAGCGACCTGGCAAAAAAGATACGCAGCCTTGCCGTTCAGCGTGGCGGTTTTGAGTTGGTAACGGCTCCTGCGAGCGAGGTGGTGCATGACGCAGACAACATGATGCGCCAGCACTTCGAGAACGGCTGGATGTGGGAAGGCGACAAGAACACGGGCGTACTGGAGTTGAAGGACGAGAAAGGCGACGTGGTGGAACGCATCGAGCACGCCCTGCTGACAGACATCAAGACCGTGCAGGAGAAGGTGGAAGCCATGTGCTGCGCCACTATGTAAGGAGAGAACCGCAAGAAGGAAAACAAAGACAAAAGGAAATGGAGTACTACAACAAGATATTGTGCGTGACGTTTGCCGAGCTGACGGGCGGCAGAGACCCCGTGATGAAGGCGAACACGCTGAAATGCAACGTGCAGCGCTGCAACATAGCGTGTGCACGTCGTGGCGGCGGCGAGGGGACTCAGGCACTGTATGTGTGGAGCAGTATTCCGGAGAAGTACAGACGGCGGTTTGTGGCGACATACGGCGACCCAGAAGAAAAGATGCGAGAGGCTATGACGAAGGCAAGCATAAAGATAGATGCGAAGGCGCGTGAGTATTACGAAGCCTACACCTATATGGACAAGGACGGGCAGGAGCGCCACCTGACGGAGAAGATGATAGAGGAATATACCATCAACGCCTCGGTGCTTGGCGAGCTGGAGAAGATGGCGGCAAGACGCCAGGCCATCCGCAGCAGCTTGAACGCTCCGATGTCGGGTGCGTGGGACTTGATACTTGACAGTTCGGAACGTATGCGCGAGAGCTACGGCCACACGCTCCCGGGCACATTGGCGCGACTGAAGACGCGACTGAAGGCTTGGAAGGCCGATGGCTACCAGAGCGTGGTGAGCGGCAAGCTGGGCAACTCTTCGGCACTGAAGATAACCGGTGACTTTCTGAAACTGATTGTGGCTTTGAAGCGTAGCAAGGTGCCGGTATACACCGACGCGCAGCTGTTTGAGAAGGCAAACGAGATAGCCGAGGAAAGAGGCTGGAAGCCGATAAGAAGCCTGAGCGGTATGAAGAAATGGCTGAACAGCCCTGCGGTGGCGCCTTTATGGTATGACGCCGTATATGGCGAGCAGGCAGCCCGTCAGCGTTACGGCAGAAAGCACAAGACTGCACTTCCGACACGCAGGGACACGCTATGGTATGGTGACGGCACGAAGCTGAACCTTTACTATAGGGACGAGCAGGGCAAGGTGCGGACGACCCAGGTGTATGAGGTGATCGACGCGATGAGCGAGGTGCTTCTGGGCTACTGCATCAGCGACACAGAGGACTATGAGGCCCAATACCACGCCTACCGCATGGCAATCCAGAAGAGCGGCCATAAGCCTTATGAGATTGTTTATGACAACCAGGGCGGCCACAAGAAGCTGGACTCGGACGGCTTTATCGGGAAGATTTGCCGCGTACACAGACCGACACAGCCCTACAACGGCGAGTCGAAGACGATAGAGAGCGTGTTCGGACGGTTTCAGGCTCAGGTGCTGCACAAGGACTGGCGCTTCACGGGTCAGAACGTGACGGCGAAGAAGGCGTCGAGCCGCCCGAACGTTGAGTTTATCGAAGCCAACAAGGACAGTCTGTACACTCTGGAGGAGCTGAAAGACGCCTATGCCGCAGCCCGTAAGGAATGGAACGAGGGTGTGCACCCTGCGACGGGCGAGCGTAGGATAGACATGTATGAGAAGAGCGTGAACGAGGAGACCCAGGAAGTGACGCTGCACGACATGGTGGACATGTTCTGGGTGTTTACGAAACGCATGGCGACGTTCACGGACCAGGGGCTGCAGGTGACGATCAAAGGCGAGAAGCGGCAGTACGAAGTGTGCTCTTCGCCCGGCGTACCCGACCACGAGTGGCGAAGGAAACACACCTACGAGCGTTTCATCGTGGCTTACGACCCTTACGACTTTGCGAGCATCAGACTCTATACAAAAGGCACAGACGGCTCGCTGCGCTTTGAGCGGACGGCAGAACCCTACATACTGATACACCGCGCCCTGCAAGACCAGCAGGGGACGGACGATGCGAAGTTTATCCGTCAGGAGCAGGAAGCCAACCTTCAGGACCGCATAGAGCGGACGGTGGCCGGCCGGACGATAGCCGCCGAGCATGGCACGGACGCAGAGCAGCAGGGTCTGCACTCGCCGAAGCTAAAGGGCACGACGGCAGCCGTGCAGCGACAGATAGACCACCGCATGGAGCGTTACTCGCAGCCGCCTGAGCAGTACCAGCTCGGAAGACACACGAAATCGCTGAGCCTTGACGACTGGCTGGACGTGATGGAGGGCGGTGATGATGGCGACACGCCGAGAATACCGCTTCCGATGGAGAAGAAGATTGCATCAAAACTGTAGAATCAATAAAAACAAACGATATGAACGAGAAACAGAAAGAACAGATACGCGAGGCCCTGCGCCTCTATGTGATGAAATATCCGAGCCAAAACAAGGCTGCAGCCAGTCTGGACGGTACGAGTGCGGGAACGGTAAGCTCGGTGCTGAGCGGCAAGTGGGAGAACATCAGCGACGACATGTGGCGAAAGATAGCCTCGCAGGTGGGAACAGCCATCCCTGGTGCCTGGCAGATGGTGGAGACCACGGCAGCAAAGGAGATGGCCTATGCGATGACTGATGCCCAGGAATGGAAGAACGTGACCTGGGTGGTGGGCGAAGCCGGATGCGGCAAGACCACGGCGGCGCGGCTTTACGAGCGTGAGCACAGCGGCGCCTACTACGTTCTGTGCTCGGAAGACATGAAGCGCAGCGACTTTATCCGCGACATTGCGAAGAAGATAGGCTTGAGGACTGACGGCATGACGATAAGAGACATGCTTGACGCAATCATCGGCGCGCTGATACAGACGGAGAACCCGGTGCTGCTGTTCGATGAAGCGGACAAGCTGACGGAAAGGGTGTTCCACTACTTCATAGACCTGTATAACAGGCTTGAGGACAAATGCGGCATCGTGTTTTTCTCGACCTCTTATATCAAGCGCAGGATGAAGATGGGACTGCGTTATGACAAGAAAGGCTATAACGAGATACACTCCAGGATAGGACGCAAGTTCTTCGAGCTGGAGCAGACAAGTCCGAACGACGTTTATGCGATCTGCGTGGCGAACGGACTGACCGACCGCAAGAAGATAGCTGAGGTGGTGAAGGACGCCGAGCAGTATGACTTCGACCTGAGGAGGGTGAAGAAAGGTGTACACAGAGTGAAGCAGATGGACGCTTGAACGGTGTTCAAATAACATTCAAACGATATGAAAAGAGCGATAAGCGTGAGCGAGCTGCTTGCGATGAAGAAGCAGACCTACAAGCTGAGCGACGAGTGGCGCGAGGCGTTCGGCGAGCCTGAGCGGAACGGTGTGTGGTTCGTGTGGGGTCGAAGCGGAAGCGGCAAGACGAGTTTCGTGCTGAAGCTGTGCAAGGAACTATGCCGATTCGGGCGAGTGGCTTATGACAGTCTGGAGGAAGGTTCAAGCCTGACGATGAAGAACGCCTTTATACGAGCCGGGATGCAGGATGTGGCACGCCGAATGGTGCTGCTGGATGCCGAGAGCATGGAGGACCTTGACAAGCGGCTGTCTAAAAGGAAAAGCCCCGACACGGTGGTGATAGACTCCTACCAGTATACGGGCATGAGCTTTGAGGACTATCTGACTTTCAAGGCACGGCATCCCAACAAGCTGCTCGTCATCATCAGCCAAGCCGAGGGCACACGCCCGAAGGGGCGTACAGCGGTGAGCGTGATGTTTGACGCCTCGCTGAAGATATGGGTGGAGGGATATAGAGCCATATCGAAGGGGCGATATTTTGGGGACAAGGGCTACTACACCATCTGGGCGGAGCGAGCCGAAGAATACTGGACCAACAACGACAAGAAGCAATGAGCAAAGATATGAACGACTACCGGCAGGGGGACACGATATACATCCTGCTGAAGAAGAGCCAGGCGGAGAGCGTGATGGACGAATGGCTGGAGGGTAACTGGCAATGTGACCTAATGGTACACCGCAGCCAGAAGAACAAATGGTGTGTGGTGCTGGAAACTACCGACCTGATGTTTGCGGCACGGATTATCCAGTGGCACACTTATGAGAAAGTAACGTATAAGCGACCAAGCGACAAAAAACTATAAGCATGATGGACGATACGATAGAGCAAATAGTGAAGGCGGCAAAGGAAGCCGTGAAGTGCTACGGCGGTGACGACCAGTACATGATTTTGGAAGAGGTGAGCCGCCGTTTGCAGGAAGAAGGCCACACCGCCCTTATGGTGGAATATTTAGGAGAGGAGGTGGTGAACGATGAGCAGTAAGCACCGAATGATATGGCTGACGCCCCCAGTGTATGGCAGCAAGGAAGAACGGATCGAGAGCCGAGGATATACTTGCGAATACTGTCATGGTCAGGGCGGTTTTTTAGGCGACCGGAGCAGCCCGAATGACAGCGAATGGAAAATCTGCCCTGTGTGTGAGGGCAGCGGCAAGATGGACGCCGAAGTGACCATCAAGTGGAAACCCAACAAACGAGAAAATGACAAACAAAGAACCCATAAATATTGACGCAATGAAAGTTTTAGACGAGTTGAAAGCGTGGCTGAACGCAGAGCGCAAGGCCCGCAACGAGAAAAAGGCTGCGAAGAAAGCAGCAGCCTTGGTTAGAGAGAGCGAAGCAATAGTTCAGGCTCGCGAGTTCAGCGGTGAGGTGTACGTGTGTTTCAACAACGTGCCTATACTGCCAGCCGACGGGCTGACCTGGGACGTGCCGACGACACTTGCCGTGGCGAGGGAGGCGTGGCTGAAATGGAAAGAAAAGGAGGCTGAGCATGAACCACGTCGATAACTACGGGAAGTTCTACAAGCTGCTGAAGCTTCTGCCAGGTGCGGACAAGGAGACCCTTGTGCGGCAGTTTACCAACGAGAGAACCGAGCACTTGCGGCAGATGACCGACAAGGAGTATGAGCTTATGTGCAATGAAATGGAGCGTGTGGCGGGCTACGACGAACGGCGTGCCGCTCTGCTGAAGGCGAAGCGCAAGGCGCGTAGCGGCGTGCTGCACCAGATGCAGCTGTGGGGCGTGAACACGGCAGACTGGCAAGCCGTGGACCGCTTCTGCGAGGACAAACGGATAGCGGGCAAGGCATTCCGCTTCCTGGACAGCGAGGAACTGGCAACCCTGAACACGAAACTGCGTGCCATGAACCGCAAGAAGAAAGAAAACGAGTAATGAACCCATAAAAAGAAAAGACAATGGAAACAAAGAACGAGACAGTGGACCCCTTGAAGGGTATGACAAAGGAGCAACGTGCCGAACTGTTAGCACGGCTGCAGACTGAGGTAAAGAACGACCGCATGGCGAAGCGCGAGAGCTACGAGGCGCTGCGTGGGCAGTTTATGCATGACGTTCTTGGCAGAGTGGAGAACTTGGAGAGTGAGGTTTCGGGCTTCAAGAAATGGCTTGACGACGAGGTGACAGCTTTCACGAAACTCATGCGCGAGTATGGCGCTGTGAAGAACGAGAGCCAGCAGAGCTACACGATCACTGACGGTGACTTCAAACTTGAGGTGAAGTTTAACAAGGTGAAGGGCTTTGACGAGCGTGCAGACCTTGCGGCCGAGCGCCTTGTGGACTACCTGAAACGCTACATGGAGGCGAGCGAGAAGGGTGTGGAGGACCCGATGTACCAGATGGCGATGACGCTTCTGGAACGCAACAAGACGGGCGACCTGGACTACAAGAGCATCTCCAAGCTTTATGAGCTGGAGGACCGCTTTGACGAGGAGTATGCAGAAATCATGCGTCTGTTCAAGGAAGCCAATGTGGTGCAGGCAACGGCTACGAACTACTACTTCTCTAAGCGCAATCCGGAGAACGGTGTGTGGAGCCGCATAGAGCCGAGCTTCTGCAGGTTGTGAGCCGTGTGGCATAAGCCTCGCCAAGCCTTTTTTAGCCTTTCTGCGTAACGGGAGGGCATGAATTGAAGAAAGCCACCTAAATATGAGTGATTTAGGTGGCTTTTTGATTGCGGTTTAAGGGAAAAAGTTTATTTTTGCAAACTATGAAAAAAGGAAGGAATAAAGAGCTGATAAAGCTGAGGGACGAGGCTCTGTACCGCCGTTACTATTACTGGACGGAGGTGCAGCGCCTACGTTTTGATGATGCCCTGAAGCTTCTTTCAGAACGCGAGTTCTTTATTTCGGAAGAGCGCATCATGAGCATCATCAGACGCAAGTGCAGGGAGGGTGGCGCGGTGGACGTGAAGCCCCTGCCGAAGGTGAAGGTGCCGAGACTGACGGCGAAGCAGCTGGAACTATTCCCCACGCTGTAGCTCCCGCGCCGAGTCGTCGTGGATACGGAACGAGAACGTGTACTCATAGGCCTTGACGCCAGCTGGGAGCGAATAGAAACGCGACTTGGTGCGCACGAGCGCCGTCATAGAATTGTTCGGCCGGAATCCCTGGAGAGCAGCATAGACACGGTTTGCCATTTGCAAACGCTCGGCGACCTTTGACTCCGTGCCCGATCCGTAGTGCGTATCGTCGTAGCAATCGACCGCGAGACGGACGGAGAAAAATACCGTGCCCCGCTGCCCACCCCCTGTAAGATTTTCCCAATCGGCTTCGAGATTGCCGATGAGGACACAAGGGAACGTGACGGGATAAGTTTCCTCTTCGACTCCAGCTTCGAGTTGTCCGTAGTCCTCATCGACGAGAGTGAGTTCAGGCATCCGTTCAGAGATGCGCTGAATGAAAAGTGAAAAAAGTTCGTCCATAGTGATTTACGCGTTTAAGATGTTATGAATTTCGGTTGTAATTTTCTGTTGCACCTTATCCGATAGTTCACGGCTGTCTCCGATGAACTGTCGCTGCGGTATGCGGATATTGAGTTTTGTCTTTTTGGTGAGTGCAAGCGCCTTCCATCGGCTTGCTCTCGGATTTTCGGCAGCAGCCGCCATTTTCTTTTTCTTTGTTTTGCCCGATTTGGCCCGTTTGATGCCCGCCTCCTTGTAGAACATCGCCCACGCGAAGCGTCGCATCTTGTCGGTGACGGCAGGATGCGTGGAGCCTCCCCAGTTGTGAAGCGGCGCATAGAGGAGGTCGTTGGCGATGATGACGCTGGCATCTGCTGGTGAGTATTTGATAGACGCAAAGAGATGGTTGCGGCCGGAAAGCAGCGGTCCGTATTGCGAAGCGGCACTTTTACCACCCGACTGCTGTCGTCGCGTTTCAGGCCACCGCGTGAGCCCATTGTTGAGGAAGCCCTGCAAACGGAAGTTATTCTGGAAATGGTCCTTAGCCATACGCCCGATGAGAACCGGGAGGCGGCGGTGAATGAGTTGGCTCAGCTCACGCTGGTGCTCTTCGAGCTGTCGGATAAAATCTTTGTCGTTCATAACGTGTCAGAATAAGAGGTAAAACATGAGTGCTGCGATGCTGCCACCGAGGAGAGTGCAGAGCCAGTCGAGCCAGTCCCAGAGGTTGCCGTAGAGACGGTCTTTGAGTTCGAGACACGATGCGGCGACGGCTGCGGCATATATGGCAGTATAGAAAGAACCGGCAGGTGCGGCGACGATGAAGCCCCCGATGAGATGCTTGTATCGGTTGGACGCTGCGAAAAAAGAGAAAAATTTGTTCATAACGCTTGTTTATTAAATTATTATTGTTATCTTTGCGGCAAGCTTCGAAAGAAGTTGCGTATGCTACGGCATGGCGCCTCGCAGGGGAATCCGAAAGGACTCCCCTGTTGTCATTTTATAAAGTCGCCATCAACGAGGAACGGTCTGACTTCACCGTTTTCGTATATCCACACTTCTTTTATTGCATTTGGTGATTGCCTTTGTCGTGCAATGATTTGTTTGCGAATAAATCTGTCAGCACATCCCTTTGTATTGTTTATAACTATATGGTCGGATTGCTCCATTCCATGCGAGAGCATACGACCGACCTTCTTCTTACTCCACGGCTTGACAAAGCCCTCATACTCGTAGAATGTGCCATCGACGGAGAAGTCGGGGCATTTGTTCTCATATTTTGTACCGATGAGCGAACCATAAATTTGTTTGTATTCCTCGGACTTGCAGTGCAAACGCGGAGTCATACGCACCTTGTGTCCCATTTTTGCGAGCTGTAGGCAGATGCGTTTCATTTCCTTGTAGTCAGCTTTGTCCTTGTCGATGTCGGGATGCACATACAACTTGCCACCATTTTTGAATTTATGCTCCAACTTAAAACCGTCTGACGACATGCGTGAGATGCAGCCATTGATATATGGGCAGTTGTAGCAGTCCTTCGCACGATTGGTGAAGATACTGCTCAGCTTGTCCCTGAAGCCCGGTTTATAGAAGCCGCATGAACTGCATGACTTGGGGAAGTAGGGATGCGACTGCGAGAACGTGGCCTTGTCGGTGCCAGGATTGGTGTCGAGCCCCGGCTGCGGTGTGCTGTGCTTGTCGCCCATGGGCGCAGCGGTACACGGCTCGTCGGTGGATGTCAGCGAGCATTTGCAGTTCCATCGATCGCCCGGTCGGTGCTCATTCCAGAACGGGTCGTTGATGGGTCGGACCGTGTTCCAAAAGAGCTGATGGTCGGCACCAGGATTGGGCGATGTGGATGGCATCCATTTGAGGTTGGGGAGCACATCCGCCTCACGGACGAACTGCTGCCAGTCGGCCGCCTGGTGGGCACGGAGAACCGCCGTGTCGTACTCGGTACGGAGCCATGCCCCACACTGGTGCGAGGCGATGGGCAGGACATCGTTTACCCACTGGTTGAACGGCCTTAAATCACCATTTGAATCGGCGAGCAGTTTGAGCATATCCAACTGCATGCGATGCACCTTGAAGGCCGAGAACACCTCGTTGGAGTGTTGGAGTGCCTGGCGGAAATCCTCATCTGGGTCGTGTGCGGCAGAAGCACCGATGCCCTCGGCCGTGGCCTCGTTGAACCGACGGAGGATGGCGCGGAACAGTTCGGGCGAGAGGTCGGTGGGAGACTGCGCCTTGCCCCGACGGTAGATGTCGCGGAGAACCTGCGCGATGAAGTCGTCGGAGAACTCCATGGACGCAGCCACATCGTCAGTCTTCGCCTGGTAGAGATTGTTGACTACCACTCTAAATCCGCCCCGCCCGGTTGCGGGGCTTTTGCGAAAAAAGAGCGCAGCCAGTTTTTGAAAGACTTTTTTTGTTTGGGCGACGGTTCGGAGTTCTTTTTGTCATCGCTGTTTTCGGGTTCGTCATCATCATCGGCAGGGAGCTGCTGATTGGCAATGGAGGCAAGCGCCTCCTTTTTTTGTTGCTGTTCGGCTTTCAGCTTGTCGTAATCGGCAGGTTTTTCGACACCGAACTCCTCGTAGAGATAGTCGTCGGAAACCGGTAGCTGGAAGTTGGCTCGCAGCTGCGTGAGTATGTTCATCTTTGTGGAAGGGTCGATGTCCTTCTGCTCGGGGAAACAGAACTTTCCGCCAAAGGTATTGATGCCCATGCGCTGGAATATGTCCGTCATGTCGTAATTGAGCACATCGAGGATGTATCGTCTGTCGGCCTGCGCCACTCGGTCCTCCACCTTCTTGTGTACGGTGCCGAGCGCCTGCGTTCCGTTTTCTGAGGACTCGGTGGTGAGCGTGTTTCCGAGTATGAGCTTTGAAATCTCGTTGTTGCAGCGCTCACAGAATCTCTCGTAGACATCTGCCGACCCCGTCTTGTTGCCCGCCTCAACGAGGTTTAGCGTGGTGTCCTTGCCATGCACGAAAACTGCGAGCGAGCCGGCATTGTATGCATCGTCGATGGCTCGCTGTCGTGAGTCTTCGTCATCGGTCTCGTAAGTGTACTCCTGAATGGGCATGCCAAAGACCTCGGAGAACTGTGACCAGTCGCCCGTGGTGTTGCGCTTGTATATGACCCATGGTGCAGCCTTGGCGAGGAGTCCGAGGTCAGATGGCGATCCGATGAAAAGCAGGTCGGGGTATTCGTCCCATGAGGTGCCGGTGATGTCGGTCTGGTGTCGCAGTATGAGTCGGCGCACAGGGTCGGCGTGCTTTCTTGGGATGAGGTCGTAATCGACCCATTCGCCCTGGCGATAGAACTGGCAGAGGGAAAAGCCCCACATCTTTGCATCTATAATGTCGGTGACGAGTCGTGAGAACCATGGTGACTTAATCTGCTCGTTGACCGCCTCGTCGGGCTTGCCGTCTCTCCAGAACTCGATGTCGGCACATAGTACGGCATTGCGTCGCTTCTCGATGACGCAGGAGAGGTGTGTGTCCATGAGTATGTCAGAGTAAAGGTCGTAGAGTTTGTATCGTCGCGAGAAATCGACATCCTCAGCCGCCCGGACAGCCGAAGTGAAGTCTGCGATGTCGATTCCGAAGCGCTTTGGCTGCGTGAGCACAATGACATTGGGGTGCTGCTGTCCCTGCTGGGGAATGTTTCCGCCAATGGTGATTTTGCCCTTTGGGGCTTTGCTATACTTTCGTTTTGTCATAATCAGAATTTTTAATTGTCAGTTACCAGTGATTGACCCGTTTGGGGTTGCTTTTCAAGCGGAATGGCGCATGTGCTGCACGCACCTCCTCGGGCAGTAGCGGTGCCCCCTCGATGGAGATGTCCTCTGCGGCGACCGCCTTCATCCACTCGACTGCCCGGTCGTAGCGGTCCTTGCGCAGCTGCGAAAGCTTCTGCGGGTTGTGAATACAGAAGATGTGGTATACGGCGATGTCTATGACCATCATGAGTACGAGCTGGAGTCGGTCGGAACCAGTGGCCGCGAAAATACGGTCGCAGTCGTATCGTTTGGAGAGATAGCACCTCATTTCGGCGATGGCCCGATCCTCACAAATCTCGATGACCGATTCGTCGGCTCTGGTGAGCGCATCGAGAATCTCTCGGTGAATGGAGGCATCGTAGTCGGAAAGTTGTACGAATTGGCTCATATATACATTGTTTAGAATTTATAATCTTCGTTTGTTGCGTGTGCGTATGTCGGCACGCGAGCGTGTGACGGGCGGTTCTGCCCTGTGCTGAATCTCGTCGATGATGCGATTGCCGCCCTCTACGGCATCAGGACCGTCGGCCGGATAGCGTAGGGAGAGGGTGAAGAGCGTGAACTGGTCGAGGAGTTCCTTCATGTGTGGATTGTCGCGTTCCGCCTCGTTGAGTATGAGATTACCGGCACGGTTCATCGGTTCCAGATTGGCCTCGATGCGTGTTGCCTTGTCGGTTTTCTTCTCCTCGTCTCCTCGAATGTAGAGCTGTACGCCCTGCTCGCGTCGCACCTTGGCGACGAGCGGCTTAAATACCTGCTGAAAGAACGGGTCCTGAAGTTTGTTGTTCTCCATGTAGCAATAGACCGGAGCACGCCCTCCGACAAATGCGAGCAGCTGCACATACCAGTCGATGAACTCGGCATTGAGCGCCTGAGCCAAAAACGTCTTTATGACGTACAGCTTGCCGGAGAGCTTGCCGAGGAGTGAGACCGTCTTGAACGACTTGCCTTTTTTGCCCTTGCCTTCGCCCGGAGCGGGGTCGCCGTAAGCCACGAGGAACTTGAACTTGGAGAGCGGCGGCACCTTTCCGAAAGCCATCTCGGAGAATATCTCGCCCTCTGAGATGGGGTTGTTGAAGTACTCGCCCTGCGCTGACTTCTTGGAAATCTTGGCGAGAACACGGTCGATGTGCTCCTCAGAGTTTTTCTCGGGCCATGTGGAGTGTCCGTCCTTGTCGCGGATATTAACGATGTCCCAATGGTCGGCCATTGCTCCTGCGCGTACGACACAGCAGTCCTTGGCGATGATGTTGCCGCAGAAGAGCACCAGTGTAGGCTCAGAGACAGAGCGCGTTGGGTAAAGCGCCTTCTCCCACCAGTCCCATCGTTTCTGTATGATGTCGGGATTGAGCGTGTCCTGGTCGGTATCGAAGTCATCGACAATCAATACATCCGGGCGTACGGCATCCTTTCTGGAGCCACGTGGTGACTGCCCAGCACCGAGTGCACGGAATGCCACGCCCTGCTTGGTGATGAACTCGTCCTCCGTCCATGAGCCGAGCGACTGCTGCTTTCCGTAGTAGGCAATGATGCGCCCGTTGGCCTCGAGGTTGGCCCGGAACGGGTCGAGCAGTCGGACGGCATTGTCGAAGGAATTGGATGTGAGTATGACATTTCGTTTAAGCCCGGTGAGTGTGAGGTACATGATGCAGAACATGGCACAAGTGGACTTGGCGAGCTCTCGGCTCCATGAGATTACCTCGAACCACTCTGGATTGGAGAGAATGCGTCGTATGGCCCTTTTCTGAAAAGATGCGAACTCATACTGTGCGAAGTTCGGGAAAAAGAACTTTATCCATTCGAGCGGGCGTGCTTCAAGCCATGCACGGTGCTTCTGTATTTCGGCCTGTGACATGGAGCTATCGACTGGCGTTGCGCGCGCGATGTTGTCCTTGAACTTTTCCCAGTTTTGTAGTGCTATACGGTCAGTCTGTTTCATACGCTGTTAGAGTTTGTCCTTGATGTAAGCGTCGAAAAGCGAGGTTAGCTCCTTTGCCTTGTCGAGGTCGGATGGTCGCATCCACTCAATGACATCAGTGAGCACAGCGATGCGGTCGGCGATGCCCACCTCCTGCTCCATGTTTCGTATTGCGGATGTGAGCTTCACGATAGTGTCAGCCTGCTTAGCATCAGGGTATCGTTGCCCCTCTGGTTTGAGCTGTATTGCGTTGTTGACTTCGGCCACCTGACGATAGAGGCTTTGTACCTGCTCACGTCGTGTGAGCGTGAGTCCGACCTTCTGTTCCTCCCATTTGCCACCGCGGCACCAGTTTGAGACTGTGACGCGTGACACTCCCACACGGTCGGCAATCTCCTGCTGTGTGAGGTTTTCTCGGAGATAAAGCGTGCGAGCCCACTCTTTTTTCTGTGTATTGGTTAAATCTGCCATTGAAAAATCTGTTTATAATGTGAATAAATGCAGTGCAAAATTACCGTGAAAAGGAGTGAATCCGAGCGAGTGAAAAGCATGATGACAAGTTGCGGCGTTATGATGCCGCCATAACGTTTCATGATAAAACAGGGGGTATGGAATGAGGTTGGAAAGCCATTAACTTTGCAACCGCAACATGGGCAAACTGCCCGACAAAGAAGGAGACAATGAGCAAATATTTCAATATCAAGAAAGCGGCGAGCGTGAGCACCATCTACATGTATGGCGACATCGGCTACGAGGTGGCGAGCGGGCAGATAGCCGCCGAGCTGGCAACCTGCGCCGAGGAGAGCGAGCGTATAGACATCCGCATCAACTCGAACGGCGGCGACGTGTTCAGCGGTATAGCCATCTACAACGCCATCCGCCAGAGCGATGCCGACATACGTCTTTACGTGGACGGTGTGGCGGCAAGCATGGCGAGCGTAATAGCGCTGTGCGGCAAGCCGGTGGAGATGAGCCGGTATGCGCGTCTGATGCTTCACAGTGTGAGCGGTGGCTGCTACGGCAACAAGCAAGAGATGGCGAAGTGCATCGCGGAGATAGAGAGCCTGGAGGACAGTCTGGGCGAGATGTACGCCCAACGCATGGGCATGAGCAAAGAAGAAGTGAAAGCCCAATACTTTGACGGGACAGACCACTGGCTGACGGCGCAGGAGGCCCTGCAGATGGGTCTGATAGACGGCATTTATGATGCGGACCCCGTGGCTGAGGACAGCACTCCAGAGGAGATATACACGACATTCAACAACCGGCTCAGGAACGAGCCACAAAAAGCGAACGATATGACATTAGAAGAACTGAAGAAACAGGCGCAGTTTAAGGACTGCAAGAGTGATGAAGAAGTGGTGGCGAGGGCTCAGCACTATGCGACCCTTGCCGGCAAGGCACAGACCTTGGAGGACGAGAACAAAGCGCTGAAGACGAAGCTGAAGGGCTTTGAGGACAAAGCCGAGGCAGACGCAGAGGCTGAGCGCAAGGAACTGTTGGACGCAGCTGAGCAGGACGGCCGCATCAACGCTGAAAGCCGCCCGACCTTCGAGAACATTCTGAAGGGAAACATGGCCGAGGGCAAGAAGGTGCTTTCCGCACTGACCCCGAAGCGCAAGGTGATGAACGACCTTCATGTGCAGCCCGGCGTGAGCGATGGACCATGGGAGCAGCGCCAGAAGCAAATCAGGGAAGCGCGCATGAAGCGCCAGTTCCAGTAAAGGACGAGAGAGACAGAAAAACCATAAAAAGGAAAACAAATGGCAATAGTAGTAAAGAACACGAACTACAACGGCGAGGTGCTGGAGCGCATCCTGACCGTTGCGACCACTGGCAACGAGCTTGTGGACAAGGGACTCATCATGGTGATTCCCGGTGTGGAAAAGAAAATCAGCGTGCCACGCCTAAAGGCGGGCAAGATGCTGCAGAAGCGCAAGGAAGACCCTCAGAAGAGCGATGCCCAGGGCGACTTCAATTACAGCGAGCAGACCTTGGAGCCCCACGACTTCATGGCATTCACGGTGTTTAACCCACGAGCTTTTGAGCAGATATGGAGAAAGTGGCAGCCTAAGGGCAACCTGGTGTTTGCGGAACTTCCTCCCGAGGCCCAGAACGCCCTTCTGGAGGCGCTGTCGAAGCAGGTGCAGTTTGAGCTTGGCAACCTGTTTGTGAACGGCGAGTATGTGAGCGGCGGCACCGACGACCAGCTGATGGACGGCATATTGACGCAAGCAGCCAAGGCAAGCGACGTAATTGTGGTGAACCCTGAGGGCCCCACCTCGATGATAGACCGCTTGTATGCTGTGCGCAACGCCATCCCCAAGGCGATGCGCGAGAACCCGAACCTGCGCATTCTGATGAGCGTTGACGACTTTGACCAGTACGACAAGGAACTGACAGAGCGCGAGCACAAGAACTCTAACGAGAGCGAGGTGAACAGCAAGCGCTTCAAGGGCATCGCCATCGAGACTGTGGCCGCCTGGCCAGACTCGCTCATCATGGCGACGCTGTGCTCGCCCGATGCGGACGGCAACTTCTTCGCTGCGGTGAACCTTCAGGACGACGAGAACGTGATCCAGATAGACAAGCTGAGCAACCCATCGGAGCTGTACTTCTTCAAGCTGCTGATGAAGGCCGACACGAACGTTGGCTTCGGCGAGGAGATTGTGGTGATGGACTGGAGAAAGACCAAGAAGTTCAATTACGTGCCCGAGGGATAGAAACTGGGAACGGCGGAGTGCGTGGAACCGCCTCCGCCCAGGTAACAAATACAACTAAAATAAAAAAAGATTATGGCAGAGAAAAAGACAGTGAGTGTGAAGGTCGTGGCAAAGTTTCGCGACAAGGAAGACCTGAGCGTGGTGCACGAGGCAGGTGAGGTGCTTGAATTTGAGCTGGATCGTGCCCATGACGTTGTGGAACGCGGTTTGGCAGAGTATTCTGACCCCATCGGCTAGGCTATGGCAAGGATGAAATATCTGGTGCTGCACTGCACAGCCACTCCAGAAGGCCGTGAGGTAAGCTCTAAAGAGATACGCCACTGGCACACTGACCCGGTGAAGAAGGGCGGCAGGGGCTGGAAGCAGGTGGGTTACACCGATTTGTTCCATCTGGACGGAACAGTGGAGCGCCTGGTGGAGAACAACGAGGATGCTGAGGTGGACCCCTGGGAGGTGACGAACGGTGCTGCAGGCTATAACTCGGTGAGCCGCCATGTGGTGTATGCCGGCGGTCTGGCAAAGGACGGCAAGACGGCCAAGGACACGCGCACGGCGGCACAGCTGAAGGCTATGACTGACTATGTGAGGAACTTTCATGAAAGGTTTCCCCAGATCAAGATTGTGGGTCACCGTGACCTGCCAGGCGTGACTAAAGCCTGCCCGAGTTTTGACGTGAAGGCATGGTTGGAGAGCATCGGCATCAGGCAGTAAGGAGAGTGTGAAAACAGAGTAAATAACGAATAAAGAGAAAACAAGGATGGCGGACACAGTAATCATGCAAATCCTGCAGTGGGCTATACCCTCGGGCGGCATAGGTGCCGCCATCGCTTGGGTTGCGAACCGCAAGGTGAAGGAGGCCGAGACGGCTAAGAGCGTGCATGACACCTACAAGGTGATGTACGAAGACGTATCGACTCTGCTTGTGGAAACTCAGAAGAAATATGAAGAGACGACAAAGATCACTGAGAAGCTGGTGGCAGAAAACAACCTCACGCGGCGTGCTGTCAACCGTCTGTCGCGTGCGATTGAGGCTATTCAGCTATGTCCTCACAGGGCTGCTTGTCCTGTCAGCAGCGAGCTGCAGCTCGACGAGACAGACGGTGAGGTCGGAAAACAAAGTGTCGGCAAGCGCAGTGCGAAAGGACAGCGCAAGCGCCGCGACGAGCGTGATGAAGGCGTGGTGGACGGCACCGGTGAAGGCGGACACGGCATTGCTGGAGATAGCGCTTGACTCTGGTCTGTGGCGACTGCCTGAAGGAGCGAGCTATGCTGCGAGCTCGGGCCGTGCGCACGTGAAGGCGAGTGTGAAGCAGAACACGGGCGGCAAGCCTCCTACCCTGGTGATAGAGAGCGGCTGCGACAGTTTGGCGCGTCTGTGTGCGTATTATGAGGCGGAGAACGAGCGCCTGAGCGTGAAGAACGCTCATCTTCAGGACAGTGCTCAAACGGCGGTTGAAGAACGTTCGAAAGAGCGAGGGCTGTGGTGGGTGGACTGGTGTGTATTTATTGCAGGCGGAATAGTCTGCACGGTAATAACAATTTTAACAATGAAGATTTATGGCAAAAAGTGTTTTAGACGGAACTGACCTTATCCTTTCCATGGGTACCAATGCCCTCGGCTTTTCCACCGGTTGTAAGGTGTCCACATCAGCGGAGACCGGTGAACGTGTGACTAAAGAGGCATCTGGTGGCAAGTGGAAGGAGTCTTACATCAAGAGTTTCTCCGAGCAGATTACCGCCGATGGTGTTGTGCTTACTGACGGCACGGATGAGGTGCCATCGTATGACCAGTTGAAGGACGCAATGCTTAAGGGTGAGCCTGTGGAGGCAGCGTACAATCTGCGTGAAGGAGACAAGCGCACTGGTAAAGCCACTGGCGGATATAAAGGCAAGTATCTGATTACATCTCTTGACCTTGACGCACAGGCCGGTGACGATGCCAAGTATTCAATCACGCTTCAGAACAGCGGCAAGGTGGAAAAAGTGGGAACGGGTATCACAGACACCACTCAGCAGACTGAATAATAACAACATCGCGTATGAAAAAGACAAAAATCAAGGTTGGCGACAAGGAGTTCCCTTGCCGTGTTACCATGGGCGCAATGGTGCGCTTCAAGAATGAGAGCGGTAAGGACGTGAGCAAGCTGGAGAAAACCAATATCTCCGAGCTGGTACTGTTTGTTTACTGCTGCGTGAAAAGTGCGTGCAATGCAGACAAGGTGGAGTTTGACTACGACTTCCAAAGCTTTGCTGACCTTATGGAGCCCGACGCAGCGAACTCCTTCTACGAGGATATGGGCGGTGAAGAAAAAAAAACGACCAACCAGGCGGAAAAGAAGTAAGCGTCGAGGAACTGTTGGGTATGGCATTGGGGTGCATCGGGATGAGCAGAGAAGACTTTGAACGATGTACCCCTTTTGAGTTTTACAAGGCATGGGAGCGATGGGCGGAAGCCAAGCGCGATGCGGAGCGCAACGAGTGGGAACGCACAAGAGTGTTGGCGCTCTTTGCCATCCAACCCTATGCAAAAAGCAATCTTCAAGCGCATGATGTTCTACCGTTCCCTTGGGATGAAAAGCAGGAAGAAAAGCGTGAGGAGGTGAGCAAGGACGAGTTCAATGCACGCTTTGAGGCAGCCAAGAAACGTTACGGACTGAAATAAGAAAAGACAATGGCAAAAGCAGTAGAATTTAGAATAAACATCAAGAGCGAGGACGGCGGTGTTCTGAAACGTCTGACAGTGGAAGCCGACGGTCTTGACGACATACTCTCCGAGGTGGGGAATACCGCTGTGGCCACTGGCAACAGACTGCGCGAGATGGCAGACAAGAGCCTCGTGTTCGATACAGCCGTCCGCTCGATCCGCGACCTCAGCGACATGGTGGGCGGACTTGCCGAGCCTTTCGACAGTTTTGAGACCGCCATGCGCAGTGCCAACACCATGGCAGGAAAGAGTGGGGACGAGTTTGAAGCACTGACTGGTCAGATAACGGAACTGAGCAAGAACATACCGCTTGCGCGTGAGGAACTTGCCAACGGCTTATACCAGGTTATATCCAATGGCGTGCCCGAGGATAACTGGATAGAGTTCCTCAACAAATCAAGCCGTAGTGCGGTTGGTGGTATTGCGGACTTGGGAGAGACGGTGACCGTTACTTCCACGCTCATCAAGAACTATGGTCTGGAATGGGATCAGGCAGGGAACATCCAAGACAAGATACAGATGACGGCCAAGAACGGTGTGACCAGCTTTGAGCAGTTGGCGCAGGCATTGCCCCGTGTGAGTGGTAGTGCATCTCAGCTTGGTGTCTCCATGGACGAACTGATGGCAGTATTCGCCACTACAACGGGTGTGACTGGTGACACGGCGGAAGTATCCACTCAGTTGGCTGCCGTGCTCAACTCACTCATCAAGCCATCTGCGGAAGCTACGAAAGCGGCCAACGAGATGGGCATCGGTTTTAATGCTGCCAGTATTCAGGCCGCTGGTGGTTTAGAGAACTTCCTGCTCGGTTTGGATGCAAGCATACAGGAGTATTCGGCAAAGACCGGACAGTTGAGCCAAACCATTTACGGACAGTTGTTCGGCAGTGCTGAAGCAATGCGACTGCTTGGTTCGCTGACGGGCGAACAAAAGGAAAAGTTTTCGCAGAACATTGGAGCGATGGCAGACTCCGCAGGAGAGATAGACGCAGCCTTCGACAATATGGCATCGACGGGAGAGAGCCTACGTCAGACGCTCGCTAACCAAATGCACGCCATGATGGATTGGGCTGGCTCAATAGCCAGTACTTCCGCACCTTATGTGGAATGGATAGCTAATAGCGGCATCGCCCTCATGAGTATGGTGCAACTCAGCGGTGGCATCAAGACTGTGGTGGCAGGACTGAAAGCTGTGAAGGTGGCCACGCTTGCGCAAGCTGCTGCAGCAAAGGTGGTGGCTGTTGCATCCAACATTTGGAAAGTGGCACAGATAGCCCTGAACTTTGTACTCAGTGCCAACCCCATCGGCATTGTCGTGATGGCTATAGCGGCACTTGTGGGTGCATTGATAGCGGCGTACAATAACTGTGAGACCTTCCGCAACATCTGTGATGCGGTATGGGCAGCAGTGAAAAAGATAGCCTCTGCCGTATGGGACTTCCTTGTCAAGGCATTCGAGAAAGCGAGTGCCGTGATAAAGAAGGCATGGGAGTGGGTGAAGAAGTTCTTCGGCATCAAGGACGAGACCACAGCAAGGCAGACGGCAGATTTGGAGAGAAACACCAAGGCCACACAAGCGAACACCAAGGCAAAGACTGCGAACGCCCAGACCGCATTGAAGAACAATAAGAAACAGAATGCCCCCTCAACAGACAGCGGAAACGGCAGTGGTAAATCGGGTAACCAGGACAAATACAGCGGAAAGAAGCTTATCGCCAATGCCACGAGTTACAAGGAACTTGGCAACAACATCCAGTACTACCAGAACAAACTGGAAACTGCCAACGGGACGGATACCAAGACCATTGAGCTTTATGCAAAGAAAATCGCAGCCTTGCAAAAGCAGCAGGATGCGATAACGCAGTTGCAGGATGCGGCAAGCCGTCCCACTGAACTGAATACCTTGAAGGACATCGATGCAGAAATCACCTATCAACAGGGATTGAGGGAGAATGCCTCTGCAGAAGAACTTGCAGTAATCGATGCTGAAATACAGCGTTTGAATGACCTTAAAACGGCGTTTGAACGCAGTTCGCATGTTGATGTCGGTTTAGACAAGATACAGACATACCGCCAGCTTGAAAAAGAGCTGCAGTATTATACAGACTTGTTGAAAACCGCTACAGAGACAGAGCGCATCGAGATACAGAAGCAGATAAATGCCCTTAACGACCTGAAGAAGAAATGGGACGATACTCTTGATGAACTGAAGAAGCCGGAGGACATCTCCCGACTGAACACCATCCGCTCGCTGGATGATGCCATCAGCTACTATCAGACCAAGCAGAAGAACGCCAGCGCATCGGAGATTGACGACATACAGCGCACGGTGTTGGAACTGGAGAAAAAACGCGATGCCATGAAGCAGCTCACGCGCATTCCCGAAATGGAGGAAGAGGTGGCGAAGCTCGACAGTATGGAGGGCAAGACGCTGACCCTCGAACTGAAAACCATTGGGCTTGATGGTGTAAAGAAACGCATCAAGGAACTCCAGGATATGTTGGCTGACACCAAAAACCCTATGGACAAGTCGCAGCGAGCCTCCATACAGAAGCTCATCGGCAGTTATGAGGATTACGAGAAGCGCATCCGCAAAAGCAATGTCACGTTAGGTAAGTCGTGGAGCACGGTCAAGGGTGTGGGCAATGGTGTCACCTCGCTCACCGATGCGCTGCAAGGCAACCGTGACGCATGGTCCACGATTACTGGCGTTGTCGATGCTGCCATTCAGATATATGAGGGCATCAACGGCATCATCTCAATTATTCAGACCTTGACCGCCGTAACTGGTGCCTCCAACACTGTGACCGCTGCAAGTGGAGTGGCAGCGACCACAGCTGCTACGGCAAAAGTAGCGGCAGCCCCTGAAGAGGTGGCGGCATCGGTTGCAACGATGGCGGCAGTGAAGGCTGAGGCAATGGCGTACCGCGAACTTGCAGCTTCAGAGTTTATGGCTGCACACGCTTACATTCCGTTTGCTGGTGCTGGCATCGCAGCTGGATTCATAGCCATGATGCAAGGGCTTGTTGCTTCGGTTGCCGTGACACCATTCGCCAATGGCGGTATTGTGTATGGCCCGACCTTGGCGCTGATGGGCGAGTATGCTGGAGCGAAAAGCAACCCGGAGGTGATAGCACCGCTGAACAAGTTGAAGTCGCTTATCGGTAATAATGGCGGTGGAGGTGGTGGCGTGTACGAGCTGAAGGTGAAAGGCAGAGACCTTGTGGCTGTGCTTGCCAACGAGACGAGAATAAATAGAAAAGGAACGAACATCAAAATATAAGGAACATGTATCTGCACGGACATTTTTACAACCAAAAGGAAGAGCGCATCGAGGTGCATATACTGACTGGTGGTGACCGTACTAAGGAAACTGTCATTGGTGAAAAGAATGGGGAACTGTCGTTTACTGAAGATCCAGTGGAACTGACGAGTCAAGTGAACGATACGTTTGACCACTTGCTCTGCCAGCAGGCTACTGTACGCCTTCTGGCGCGGAACTTCGTGCCGGACTTCTTTTGTGCCTCATGCCGTGACGCTGTGGTGAACATCTACCGTGAGGGGAAATGTCTCTTTGCCGGATTTATCGAACCGCAGAGCTATTCGCAGGGCTACAACGAGGAGTTTGACGAGATAGAGTTGAGCTGCATCGATGCGCTGACGGCATTGCAGTATGCTAAATATCGTGATGTCGGCTCGCTCGGTGTGCTGTATAATGTAGTAAAGGCGGAGGCTGAACAACGCACATTCTTGGCGATGCTGAAAGAGATATTGGGTGGTGTGACGGCTGAGCTTGACATCGTGGGTGGTAATGTCATGCGCTACCTATACGATGGAAGTAAGGCTGTGGATGATTTGGCAGGTAACCGCTATGCGATATTCGGGCAGCTGACGGTAAGCGAGTTGCTTTTTCTTGGTGATGAGGAGGATGACGTATGGCAGCAGGATGAGGTGTTGGAGGAGATACTGAAGTACCTGAACCTCCACATCGTGCAGGATGGGTTCACGTTTTATCTGTTCTCCTGGGAGAGCGTGAAGGGCGACGAACGCATATACTGGCGAGATTTGCTGACTGGCGCAAGCGTGACGACGGCCCGGCAGACAACGGACATCGTGACAGGTTTGGTGACAGACACGGATACGACGATAAGCGTAGGGGAGGTGTACAATAAAATTATGCTGACTGCCAAGGTGGAGAGTATGGAGGGTGTGATTGAGAGCCCGCTTGACAACGATCTTCTGAAAAGTCCTTTCAGCAACAAGCAGAAGTACATGACGGAATACAGCAGTGATGGTGAGGGCTCGAGAGCGTTAAATGCCTTTGACGCAATGACTCACGGACAGGAAACCTCCTATAGTAGTGGCTGCGTGACGGACTGGTATGTGCAGATGATGAACAACAGTCAGTGGCTGTTCCCAAAGAGCGGGAGCGGTAACCTGATGGAGGAATACTGTAGTGAGGGGCGAAACCAACATGTACTGCCGAACTGGTTGGCGAAGAACCAGGGTGCTGCCATCATGGCACTTGGCAAGGTGGAGAAGAAAACGGACGGACAGGACAACTCCCCGACCTCGAAAGTGGAAATGACGAACTACCTGGTGGTGAGTGTGAACGGCAACTCTGACGACAAGGAGGCAACTACCTATCCGAATGACAACTCGCTAAAGGCAGGCATACCGAGGGCCGTGTATAACGGCAGCATGACTGGTGGTGTCTTTTCGCCTACGGACGAGGGCACGACGAACTACATCGTGTTGAGCGGAAAACTGGTGCTGAACCCAGTGATGGCATTGACGGACACCTACAAAGCAATATACAACTATGACGGTGGAAAATGGGGAAATCTATTTACTGGAATTGGTAAATGGGTAGGCGTGACGGTGCCGAGCCGAAACAATGGTGACGGGCGATACTACACGCAGCAGTGGTGGAAGGCAGCAGCGCCTAATGAGACCGTGGCATGGGATATGGAAACGGCGCACGGCTTTGTTCCGTTCACAGATACCGGCCCTCAGTTGTATGAGTTCAAGTATAGTGCCATTGGAGACGGCAGCGACCATATATCAAAGGTGGGTGTATTGGCATGTATGCTGATAATAGGGGATAAGTGTGTTGTGGAAAAAGGCACAGAAGGACAGGTGACGGACTTCGAGTGGCGGAAGTACAAGACGCTGGAGGAGTGTTCCAATGAGGATGAATACTACCAGCAGTGTTTTACGATAGGTTTTGACCCGAAAATCGGTGACAAGATAGTTGGTACCAAGTTCGATTTGCAAAACAACGTGAACTATGAGCTCGGCATCGATGCGGAGGGCATAGCTATACCAATCAAAAAGGCAGATAAGGTGAGCGGTAGGGTTAAGTTTATGATCCTGGGACCGGTGAACGCATTGTGGGACGTGGTGACGAGACGGCACAAGACGTGGTTCAGACACACGAAATGGAACAGTACAACGATTCCACTGCTGGCACACGTAAGCAGCATCATGGTGGAGCAGTTTGAAGTGAAGATATACAGCGACAACGGACTGGTGAACAACACTGGTGATAACGACCTCGTTTACATGAGCGACACAAAGGAGAGCTTTATGAACGTGAAGGACGACATCGAAATGAAGATAAACTCAGCACTGACAGCAGCGGAATGCCAGACGTTGGACGTGACGGACAGTGTGAAGATGAGCACTCCATTGAACACGTTGACCGGAGAGGGACTGTTGGCGGTATATGACTATTCGAGGGGTGTGACCGCTAAGCCTGAGCAATTGTATGTGGACTACTACTACAAAGAATGGCATGCACCAAGGGTGGTTATGACGCAGAAGTTGACGGATACAGATGGTGGCATCGTGAATCTGTTCGCTCACTATCGCCATCCCATGATGGATAAAACCTTCTTCGTGCAGGGCATCAGTCGCAATCTTGAGGAAGGACATGCAGAAATGACACTTAAGGAGATAGAGCAATGATAGACATCAAGGTAATAAAGAAACCAAAAAACGAGGGCAGTACGTCGGCACTGCGGACCGGGGGCACAGCCTACGGAGGCATGTCGGTGAAAGAGGCGGCGCACGCAGCCAAGGCGGACATCGCTGAACTGGCGAGGGAAGCCACGCATGCCAAGGAGAGTGACCACACGCTGGAAGCCGACCATGCGAAAGAGGCCGACCACGCCACGGACGCTGACGAGGCGAAGCACGCTCTGGAGGCTGACCATGCGAAGGAAGCCGACAATGCCGACCAGTGGGACTACCGCCATTTTGACGACTGGCTGGACCAGCCTGTGAGGAAAAAGGACGGCGTGGCCTTTGGGAGCGTAACGTCGGACAGCATACGGAGCGCGGGGCAGTTTGTGGACGGACTGATGGGCGCAGGGTTCCAACTGTGGAAAGGCGAGGACGGGCGCACCTACCTGACGATAGACAAGCTGACGGTGAGGCAGACGATGGCAGTGATGGAACTGCTGATCGAGAAAGTGCGGAGCGTGGGCGGCCAGGTATGCGTGAGTGCGGCCAACGGCAAGATAAAGGCGGTGGAGGAGCAAAACGACCACTACCTCATCTGCTTTGAGCAGGATAACATGTTTGTGCAGCACGACCTGATGCGCTGCCAGACGTTCACGGGCAAGGATATGCGGAGCTACTGGGTAGAAGTGGCCGATGTTACGGAGGACGGTATCGTGGTGGCGAAGGAGGAGTTTGAGGGCGTGGAACCGAAGGAGGGCGACGAGTGCGTGCTGATGGGCAACACGGCGAACACCGACCGGCAGAACTTAGTGCTCATATCCGCCACCGAGGACGGACAGCCGAGGGTGGATGTGATGGACGGCGTGAGGGGCAAGACCTTTGACAACTGCCTACGGGCACGACTCGGCAGCCTGGACGGCATCAGGGATGACAAGTTCCCGGCAGACCGCCAGCCGAAGGGCAACGGCCTGTATGCGGACAACGCCTTTCTGAAAGGCACATTCGTACTGGAGACTGGCGAGGACGTGAAGACTCGGTTTGAGATAACGGAGGGCAAGGTGCAGAGCGCGATCGACAGCGTGAGGAATGATTTCCTAAGCGAGAAGGGCTATCTGAACAACCCGACGTTTGCGTCGGGACTGGAGAAGTGGAACTCGGAGAATGAGACGGTGTTCTTCCTTGTCGGCAACAGGTGGATATGGGCCAACGGCGCAGCGCTATCGAAGAAGGGTGACGGTGCGAGCGTGGTGACAGACATGGGACGCAAGGTGGTGCGGATACGCAACAAGTATATCCGACAGAAGCATGAGAATCTACGCTTTGTGCCGACCTTTCCGACAAACGGCGAGGGGAAGAAGGAAGCCTTGCCAGTGTATCTGAGTTTCTTTTATCGCTGCGCCAAGGTCGGCACGCTGAAGGTCCGCTTCGAGAATGTGGACAAGACAGGCTTCGCCAACTTCAACAGCATGGAGATAAGCGAGGAGATTGCGGAGACCGAAGGCTATGTGCAATATACTGGAAACGGCCTGTGGAACGGAACGGGCGACTTCCGTCTGGAGTTTGACGGTGACATCTACATGTATATGCTGGTGCTCAGCACCGACAAGTACGAGGCGCTGACGCACCGCTACCGCACGTTGTTCGAGCAGAGCGAGCGTCTTGTGAAAATCTCCGCTGCCGTGTTCGACAAGGACGAGAACATGCTGGAGGAGACAGGGCTTATCACCACTTCCAAGGTGTCGGGTCTGTACGCCATCGACGGGGACGGTAATCTGAAATCATTTGTCGGAGCGGGTCAGGACGGTGTGAAGATAAAGGCCGCCAACATACAATTGGAGGGAATCGTCACGGCCAACGGCAACTTCAAAATATTGGAAGATGGCAGCATCGAGGCGAAGAACGGAAAGTTTACGGGTGAAATAAACGCATCGAATGGAAATATTGGAAATTTGGTAATATCATCAGACAATCTACACTATGGTAACATTGATGATTGGACAACCGAAGAACAAAAGACATTGATCAGTGCAAGTCAAATAAGATTGCAAAACTACTTGTATGATGAGAACACTGCTAAATGGACTTTCCATCAGTTGTTTTTAGGAGTTAACGCTGACCCAAACGATGATGATGCAGCAACATTTATGTACTTGAACAAAAATATGCAACAAGGAAAAGACATCGCATCTTTGTTCCGCCCTGCTTTTAGGATAGAATCTAAAGTCGCATCCTCACCATGTGTTTCTATATTATCGTCTGGTAGCATCGTAGTTAATGAGGGTGGCGTTCTTCAAGCAGGCAAAATCAAAGATGTATCAGCGGAACTTCCTTTAGTCCAGATATACAGCATAGATTTGATGGACGGACCTTTGCAACTTCTCAAAAACACAAGTGGCTCCAATAGGACAGTATTTTTGGATATAAAAAACGATCTTCTGTATTGGATGTTCGGAAGTAGTACATACGATTACGCCTTTGTACTCACGCTTGTAGGCCATAAATCTAACAATGCAGATATAGATATTGCATCCGGAGGAATCGCACTTATTGGGGCTTCAAAAATTACAATAAAAGCCAATTCCGTTGTAAAGTTACTAATTGTACGCAATGGTAATAGTGCGCCTTATGAGGATAATTTTTACTGTTTATATAATAATAATCTATAACAACGATATGAGCAAGATAGACTTTCAGCATTTCAAAATTTACGCATCCATCAGCCACAAGGCATCGCATACGGTGGACGCAAGAGAGAACTTTGCCGACATGATTTACAACAACGTGAATGGCATCAAGGCTCACGCACTCGCCCTGAAGATATACAATGGCGAGGGTAGTGTCGAATATACCGACGAGGAGGTAAGCCTTATTGGCACGGTGGCAGAACGTCTGTGCGTGCCCGGCTTTATCGACGGGCTTAGAGAACAGTTGAACAATAATCAAAACAACGGATGATATGACAGAAGAAGAGAAAAAGGAACTGGTCCAGGATGTGGTGAATCAGATAAAGACTGACAGCCAGAGTGTGGACGAGCTGGAAGCTGTGAGCACGCTGGACGGTGTGGTGAGCCTCCCTGCCATGAGAGGCGAGACGGTGGTGAGCGCCCCGTTGAAACTGCTGTCGAAACCTGCGGAAGATGCAGCTGCTGTCGCCAAGGCTTCCGCTGCTGTGGCTGACGCATCGGCAAAGAAAGCAGATACGGCAGCAGCAACAGCGAAGGCTGCGGCCAAAACCGCCAATGATGCGGCAAGCAAGGCCACGGATGCAGCCCAGAAGACCAACGCCGCTGTGGCAAAGGCAGAGAGCGTGGAAGCGGAGTACAAGGACACGGCACTGGCTGCAAGGAACGGCGCGACAGCGCGGTTTGACGGGCTGGTGGAAGGCGTGGAGATACGACTTGTATCATGCCCCCAGATAGACGGTGTGTACTATGACACGGTGAACAAATCCTTCTGCGGGAAGAATGGTAACATATACTGCAATAACTGGCCTGGCGCAGACATGTACATGAACGATGTGCGCACGGAAGTACTGAAAGACAAAGCGTATGTGTGCGGTGGCGTGGTGTATGTGTGGAGCGACGAGGAAGAGAACCTGGTGGAGATAAGCGGAAGCGGCGGTGGCAACACCTATAACGTGACGGAGCAGGTTCCGCTGGAGAGCGGATACTATACGCTTGAGACCGCCATAGCAGCCGTGGAAGGAAAGGCACGTGCGAAGGGACGCTGCATCACCTACGAGACGGCACAGGGCAAATGGGAAACCAAGCAGTTCAAAGGAACGAACATAGAGAGCTGGGAGCAGGCGGCAAGCTGGGAGGACTTTGGCGGTGACGGCACGGTGAAGAGCGTGACACTAAACGGCAAGAAGCTGGAGCCAGGCGAGGACGGCAACGTCGCCATCACCATCAGCGAGACGGAGGTGGACGAGAGCCTGAACGCAAGCTCGACGAACCCGGTGCAGAACGCGACGGTGGCGGCGAAGCTGATGGAGATAGAGGCGAGCACCGTCTTGGGCATGAACGCCGAACTGAGTGACGACGGCAGCAGCGTGCGCCTGGCACTGACCAACAAGAGCGGTGCGGAGATAGCGTCTGCGGACATTCCGGCAGGAAGCGGCGGTGGAGGCGGTGACGCTTCGACCACGAAAATCGTGCTGGATGCAGCCGTCAGCAAAAGCATCATCAAGGAAGGTGACAGCGCGATGCTGACATGGACGTATGACCACCAGTACAGCAGCGGTGACGAGAAAGGCACATCCACGGGTCAGAAGGCAACAGTCAGCATTGAGATGAAGAGGGGCGCGACCGTGATGTATGCAGACACGCAGCATGATGTGAGCAAGGGAACCTATACCCTGGATCTGACGAAATACCTGCTGCTCGG